>Ga0265297_10000965_pt1 | contig 74442 bp, 67 predicted proteins | sample Munlanlwell13791_FD_192502 | JGI IMG/M metagenome (GOLD analysis project Ga0265297, IMG submission 192502) | Leachate microbial communities from a municipal landfill in Southern Ontario, Canada - Leachate well 137-91 | ecosystem: Engineered > Solid waste > Landfill > Unclassified | place...
GGCTTGCCGTCTTTACCTATTCTTTCCTGCCTAAAAAATACGGGGCCTAAGGAATCTAATTTAATTAAAATGGCGACTATCAAAAAAATCGGCGATAATAAAACCAGACCAACTAACGATACAAAGAAGTCAAAAAAACGTTTTAAAACTAGTTGCGCCATTATTTTAGTCCTTTTCTAAAAGACTTTTATATTCTTCTTTTATCTTATCAAAGATTTGCCTTTCATCAAAATCTTTTAAAACTCTTTTCCTCCCAGCCTCGCCCATTTCTTTAGATTTAGCGGGACTAGATAAAAAATAAATAATGGCATCTGCAAACTTTTTTAAGTCTTTTAGAGGCACTAAAACACCTGTTTTGCCATCATCAACTGCCTCTCTACAACCTCTAATATCTGTTGCTACTACTGGTTTTTCCATAGCTTGCGCTTCCAATAAAGACATTGAAAATCCTTCTCTATAAGATGGCAAAACAAAAACATCTATTAATGAATAAATTTTTTCCACACTAGCCACTTCTTCTTTATATCCCAAAAGAATTGTGTCCTTTTCAATTCCATATTCTTTTAAAATAGATTCGTCTAAGGCGTCTTCTTTTTCTTTATCTTTAGGAGCCACTAAAAGCAAAACTGCATTTGGTATTTTTTTCTTAACTATCTTAAAAGCATCAAAAAGATCTAAATATCCTTTTTCTTTTACAAACCTGCCAACCATACCTATTACTTTTTTATTTTCAATGCCAAGCTCTTTCTTTTTTCCTGAAATAAAATCCTGGTCAAATTTGGAAGGATTAAAACGGTCTATATCAATTCCATATGTTAAAAGTTTAATCTTCTTTTCATTAATAATTTTTTGTCTAATCGCCCATTCGATATCTTCTTTGTTCTGTGAAAAAACCATATCACAAAAATAAGATGCTATTTTTTCTGCCAACATTATTATTCTTCTTGTAGCTGGTGGTATCTTTACTCCAATATAAAAACCGTACGAACTATGAATTACAACTGGGACGCCCGCTAGTCTGGCGGCTATTCTCCCCAAAAATCCAGCCTTTGGAGTATGAGTATGTACTATATCAAACTTTTCTTTTCTAAAATATAAAAATAGCTTTATCAAAGAAATCATATCTGAAAAGGGTGTGATACGCCTCGTCATTTTTATATTATGAATAGAAAAACCCTCTTTTTCTAAAAAAGATCCCCATTTTGCAAAAGAACAAACTATAAAAACTTTGCTGTTTTCTTTTTTTAAAAATCTAAGAAAATCTAAAAGTATAAATCTGGCAGTAATATCCACCGTAGTAACGTGGCAAATTTTTTTCTTTGATAGTAAAATATTTTTTTTAAAATTTAATTTTCTTTCCAATAATTTTTTGTATACTTCTTTTATTTTCAAAAAAACCAGACTTTCGTCAAACTCCTTTTCTGCTGTTTCTCTTGCCGATTCAGCCATTTTTCCAAATTTCTGTCCGCCATCTAAAATAGATATTATCGCTTCTTTCAATTTGTCTGAATTTTTAGCAGGTATTAAGATGCCCGTTTTTTCATTTTCTATTGCCTCTCTGCAACCCCTGATATCTGTTGCTATTATTTTTCTCTTCATTGCCATTGCCTCAATAACCGTTCTAGGAAATCCCTCTCTATGAGAAGCTAAAACAAAAATATCCATCAATGAATACAATTCGTCTGTATCCGTTCTCTCTCCCAAAAAAATAATATTTTTTTCTATACCGTAGTTTTTAACAATTGAAGGTTTAATTGCATCTTTTTTTTCTGGCTCTTCCGGTCCAATTATTAAAAGAATTGTTTTTGGAAATTTTTCTAAAATAGACTTAAACGCTTCAAAAAGCTCTAAATATCCTTTTTCTTTAACCAGCCTTCCAATAACACCTATAATCTTATAATCAGGATTTATCCCTAACTCTTTCTTTTTTGCTAGAATAAAATCGTTTGAAAATCTTTCAGAATTAAATTTTTTTATATCGACTCCATTTCCCAAATATTCAATTTTTTCTTGTTCCGCAATTTTCCCCTCAACTAATGTTTTTATATCTTCTTTGTTTTGTGAAAAAATTAAATCCGAGCATTCAAACGCAATTTTCTTTATTAAAATAAAAAACGCCTTTGTCGGAGCAGAAGAAACTCTATTGAAATAAAGCCCGTGAACAGTATTTATAATTATTGGCACTCCGGCTACTTTGGCAGCTAGCTGCCCTAAGACTGCTGCTTTCGGAGTATGCACGTGAACAATATCAAATTTTTCTTTTTTAAAATAGAAAAACAGCTTAACAAGAGAGATTAAGTCTAAGACAGGAGTTATTTTTCTTGTTATATTAATGTTTTTAACTTTAATGCCGTGCGACTCTATGTCTTCAGTCCATTTGCCCTGAGAACAAACAACTGAAACATCATACCCCTCGCTAACTAAAAATTTTAACTGCGACAACAGTAAAAATTTTACAGTGATATCAACGCTGGCAACATGGCAAATTTTAATTTTATTATTTTGCATTTTTATACCAGTCAAAAGTTTTGATTAATCCATCTTTAAATTGAACCTTTGGAACGTACCCAATAATTTTTTCTGCTTTTGAAATATCCGCTTTTGAATGCAAAACATCTCCCTGTCTCTCTTTTTGGTAATCGGCCTGGATGTCTTTGCCAGTGATTTCTTTTAAATAATCTACCAATTGGTTTAAACTTGTTTCTCCATTGCAGGCAATATTCATAACTTCCCCATTTCCTCCTGCACAATTAGCTGCCAATATGTTTGCCTCAACAACATTTTCTACAAATGTAAAATCGCGGCTTTGTTCTCCTGTGCCATAAATTGTTGGTTTTTCATCTTTTAAAAAAGCTGAAATAAAATTTGGTATAACTGCAGCATATTGAGATTTAGGATTTTGTTTTGGTCCAAAAACATTAAAGTATCTTAAACAAATTGTAGGCAATCCATAAATATTCCAAAAAATCTGGCAATATCTTTCTCCTGCATATTTTGTTAACGCATACGGAGAAATAGGTCTTGCTGGAAAATCCTCTCTTTTTGGGAGTTCTGGATTGTCTCCATAAACAGATGACGAAGCAGCATAAACTAATTTTTTAACTTTTTCATCTCTGGCTGCAACAAGCATATTAAGCGTGCCTGTAACGTTTGCATTGTTTGACCTTATAGGATCTTCAATAGATCTTGGCACAGACGGTACCGCAGCCTCATGCAAAACAAAATCAATATCTTTTACAGATTTTTTGCAAACATCTAAATCAGTTATGTCGCCCTCAATAAATTCAAAATTAGGATTGCCAAAAAATTCCTCTATGTTTTCTTTTCTGCCAGTTGAAAAATTATCAACTACTCTAACAGATTCCCCTTTTTCTAAAAGTTTTTTTACAATATTAGAGCCTATAAAACCTGCTCCGCCAGTAACTAAATATTTTGCCATAAATTATAATGTTATAAAGTTATATTTTAATTTTGATTCATTGCATAAAAATACGGAGATCCATCACAGTTATTAACTTCCAATTTAACCACAAATCCATTATCCTCTAAAAATTTTTGGAGCACAGAAACATTCCAGTTTGAATCAATGTCATGATATTCCATACTGATTTTTTTAATCATACTTAAAATTCTTTTAGGACAATTTAAAATTATATCGTACTCTGCTCCTTCGCAATCTACCTTTAAAAAATCTATTTTAGAAATATTATTAGAATCAACAAAATCTTCCAGCGAAGTGGTTTTAACTAATAACGTGTCAGCTCCAGTTTTATTTTTATAAAAAGAATGCCCTCCAGTATTGTTTTTATTAATAAATAATTCTTTTTCCCCTTTTTTATTTGAAACCGCCATTTTAAAAGGGTGGATATTTGTAGCCTGATTCAGCTTTATGTTTTCTTCTAAAATTGCAAAGTTTTCATTTGTCGGCTCAAAAGAATATACATTCGAAGCAAACTTTGAGGCAAATATAGAAAACATTCCTATGTGAGCTCCGATGTCTACAACCGTATCTTTATCTTTTATCTCAAATCCTTTGGGCGTATAAACATTACAAACAAAGATCTCATGGACGACTTCCTCGTCTACTGTCCCTGACCTTACTTTTATTTTTTGACCATTCCTGAAGTTATAAATAATATATTTATCTTTAACAAGTTTAAAGCAGTCCAAAAAATAAACAGGCCAATTTTTTATTTTTCTTGAAATTTCTAGAATAATTGTTAAATGTTTTTTTAGTTTTCTAATTTTTACATGCTTTAAAAGTTCTATATATCCGCTAAAATTTATTTTTTGCATCAGATAGTTTTTTATTTTATTAATATATTTGTTTTCAAAACTAAAACCAAGCGGAGCAAAACAAAAAAGAACTAAAAGCGCGGGAATACGTATTCTTGTGATTATTCCAAAGTTGGGAGTAAAAAGTCCTAAAACAGCCAAAACCGTTATGCTAAAGAAAACTAAGGGCAGAGTGATGCTATATTTTTTTATTGATTTTATTATTCCTATAACTATAAAAAAGAACAGAAAATACCACGGAATGGTTTCAAATAGCGCGAATGCTTGGCTTTTATTTTTGATTTGCCAAGGAAAGGGACCCAATAACGTATATATAAAGGTTTCTGAATAACTTATTATAAAAGATACTGGATTGCTAAAATCCGCTGTTGCTGCAAATGTTGAATCAGATCCCGATGTTGCAACTGGAACTGTAGTTGAAGTTACAGCCAAGGTTGGCGAAGTTGAGGTTGGCGCTATTTTGGATATATAAACCTGTTCTCTATAATTAGTAATTTGTTGTGGTGAAAAATAAGATTCCATAAAGCTCATTCCAAAATAACCATTGTCGGAAAATTGTGGTAAAAAACCCAAAAGAGGAATTATTATGAGTGCATATAAAAATCTTTTCTTAAGACCTAAATTAGAAAACAATAACCAGCAAAAAATAAAAACCAATAAGCTGGCATAACCAACATAAAAACGGAAGTTAATTAATACTGCTGTTACTAAATAAAAAATTAAAAAATTACGCCAAGAAAATTTTTTAATAAGTTTAACCATCAGCAACACACTTGCTATCGCCAGCGGGATAATCAATGGATCTTTTAACAACAAGCTTCCATAAAAAATATAACTTGGATAAAAATTTACAATTAATCCGATAAAAGATGCTTGTTTTTTAGACCCTCCAATTTCAATAGTTAAAAAATAAATTAAAAGTACGGAAATCACTGCAAGCCACACACTGAATAATTGCCCAACAAGCATTTGGGGCGAAGCAAGGGCATATACCACTCCCATTACAGCCTGATAATAAGTGATGCCATAATTTGCCCGATAATCTTTTATCACGGGAGAAAAATCTCCGTGACGGAAACTTTGAGCTAAATATTGTATTTGAGGATTATATCCTACATCATCTCCTTCGCCGAATGGTTGGAAATTAGTATAAAAAATAAACAATACCGCAACTAAATGGATAGCAATAGTTATTACTAAAACTAAAAATAATAGTTTGTCTGCAACAATTTTTTTCCTGACAACCCAGAAAGTGGCGCCAATCAAAACCATAAGCATTAAAATTCCAGCTGCTAGACTACTATCAAACAAAAAAACGAATAGAACAATAGAAACTATTGTACTTATAACTTTAAATATGCTATCTGAATCAAACATATAAATTTATTTATTAGACTTATTGTTTAATATATTTTCAAATATTTCTACTAATTTTTCTGCAGCCATCTTTAAAGAGTAACGATCTTCCATTGTTTTTCTTGCCTCAATTCCCATTTTTTTCCTTAAATTTTCATTTTCAATCAACAAAGAAATTTTATCCACCCATTCTTTATGGCTGTTTGCTAAAAATCCATTAACTCCGTCTTTTATCATATCTTTGCTGGTTTCAACAGGAGAGGCAACCGCTGGAATGCCCGAAGCCATATACTGCAAAAGTTTATAATTTCCCTTCCCCCTTGTCCATGCATTATCTGGAAGTGGAACAATTCCTATGTTAAAACTTTGGGCAAAAGCAACTTCTGTAGCAATATCCCACTTTTCTATTTGGTAATTTACCCCAGACATATTAAAATCTTTTTGTACCCCGCTAAGTCTTAAAATTATATTATACTTTTTGGACAACTCTCTTAACGCTTCCTCTACCAAAAATAAATATTTTTGAGTGGAAGATGATCCAATCCATCCTATAATAAATTGTTTTTCTTTATCTTTTTTTTCTTTTAAAAAATATCTTTCCGTATCAATCGGTCCTGTTATTATTTCTATCCATGGGCAATATTTTAAGGCTATATCTCTATTGTAATCATTTTCAACTAAGCATACTTTTGCAACTTTTAACATATTTGCAAAACCGTTTTTTTTAAAATTTGCTTTTATTTTATTTAAAAATGACTTCTTTTCGTCTTCGTCTGTAAATATTGCGTCATCAAATTCAAAAATTATATTTTTATTTAATAATTTTAAAAATTTTTCCAGTCCAAAAGGAAAAATTATTTTTTGTATAAAAATAATATCATAGTTGCGAGCGATAATAAGAGCATAAATTATACTTATTATTTTTGTTAAAAATCCTAAAAAATAATATGTTAATTTAAAAATTAAACCTTTATGCTGCAAAGTAAGCTTATGCAAAAAAGCTGGTGTAAAACATATACATTCGCATTCAATCCCCTTTTGTTTCAGTAATGGCAAAAAACAATACACCCTCGTGCGACTACTGGCGGCAAGTTCTGAATAGGCGGCAAGAAATAATACTTTCATAATTATTATCTATTTTTAAAAACAGCCTTTTTAACAGAACTGATTACGTAATTAATTTCTTTTTTCGTCATTTTAGGGAAAAGAGGAATAGTGATGGCTGAATTGTAATATTCTTCTGCATTTTTAAAATCTCCCTCTTTGTATCCAAACTGTTTTTTATAGAAAGGATGTAAATGCAACGGCATATAATGCACATGTACCTTAATGCCATCTTTTTGCAACATCTCAAATATCTTCATCCTCTTTGCAGGATTTACTTGAATTGGATATATGTGCCAAGAGGATTTTGCCAAACTTTCTTCTTTGGGAGTAATTACCTCTTTAACATCTTTAAAGGAATCTGCATAAATTTTTGCAATTTCTTTTCTTTTTGCAATAAATTTTTCGATTTTATTTAGCTGACTCAACCCCAGCGCACACTGGATGTCTGTAATTCTAAAATTAAAAGATGGATTTTCAATTTCAAAATACCAAGGCCCATTTTCGGGTTTTTTTATCATCCCGTGGTTTCTTATTAATTTAAGCCTTTCAAAAAAAACTTTGCTATTTGTAACTACCATACCGCCCTCGCCCGTAGTAATATGTTTTACGGGGTGAAAGCTAAAAATCGTCATGTCTGCAAAATTTCCTGTTTTTTTACCTCTATATTGAGCGCCAAAAGCATGACAGGCATCCTCAATTAATAAAAGATTATTATCTTTGGCAATTTTTAAAATTTCTTGGTAGTTGCATGGGTTTCCCGCAAAATCAACCGTGACTATAGCTTTGGTATTTTTAGTGATTTTTTTAGAAATCTCTTTTGGATCAATATTAAGGGTATCTTTTTTAATATCTGCAAATACGGGTTCTGCATGGCAAAAACAAATCATATTAGAAGTGGCGGCAAAAGTTAAAGGAGTTGTTATAACTTCATCCCCCTCTTTTAGTTCTCCTGCCATATATGCAGAATATAAAGCTGAAGTTCCAGAAGAAAAGGCCACCGCATATTTAGCGCCACAATACTTGGCAACAGATTTTTCAAATTCTTCCACTACTGGTCCCTGTGTAAGCCAATCCGACTTCAAAACTTTAACGACTGCTTTTATGTCTTCGTTGTCTATCCATTGGTGACCATAAGGAATAATTTTTTTCATAAAGATTTATAAAAAATAATTTTATTGACACATAATTTAAATCAATTGATTTTACTTTATACCGTAAGTTCCTTCTCTAATTTGTTGGGCTCCTATTTTTTCGGCTTCCACGCGATTTTTATATGCCGCAGAATTTCTCATGGCTTCTATAATCTTTTTATATCTTTCATCTCTCATTGGTAATATCTCTTCTGCACTTAAAAATTTGACTTGAAGTTTTTCACCCTTGCCAAAATATTCCCAAGCATTAGAAAATTCTCCATCTACTAAATTTAATCTATTTGCTAGCTCTAACAAATGATTGAACATTTCTGAAGCTCTTTCAATTTGATTTTCATTAGTAAGCACGGCAATAGATTCCCAATTATTATTTTTTGCTATTTTAACCATTTCGATTATCTCGGTTAAAGTATTTGTAGATTTTTCTTCTAATTTAATTTGTTCTTCTGGTATCCCTAATTTTTTAAGTTCTTCTGCATATATCACAGCAAGCGACTTTTCAGATTTTTCTGGGGCGCTGGTTGCAATTAATTTTACATCTGGAAAATAATGTCCGAGTTCTGCAGCGGCAATCACATTTGCATGTCCTCCACCCATAAAACCCTTATTATCAAGATCTGAATAAGAGTCTGGTCTATATTTTTTATCAATTCCGTCTACATTCGTCTCTCTTTCACTCATAGACAAAATAAAAATTGCCTTTGCATCGCTCAGCATCTCTTTATATTTTTCAATTTTTAGCTCTGATTCCGATTCCGCGGATTCATTTTCTACACGAGGTATTTCTGACATAATATTTTATTTTTAAGACTCTAGCCATTGGCGATTTGCCAATGTCCACTCAACTGTCTTTTTTAAAGATTTTTCTAAATTAACTGGCGGCACCCATCCAAGTTTTTTTAATTTTTCACCAGAAAGAGCATATCTTTTATCATGACCCGGCCTGGCATCATGATAAGCCAGAAATTCAAATTCATCGTCATTTAACTTTCTGCCTTTTACAACTTCACAAATCCAATCTGCCATTTCTGATATAGTCTTCTCTTCCCCGCCAATATGATAACATTCTTTTTTACCCGCTTTATCTAATAAAAAAAGCAAGCCGTCTGCAACATTTCTAGCATGAATCCAGCATCTTGATGATTGGTCTTCCTTGTTTTTTCCGTGCAATATGACTTTTTCATTATTTAAAATAGCCTTTATTGTTTTAGGAATAAATTTCTCAGTATTTTGCGCCTCTCCAATAATGTTTGTTGACCTTACCACAGAAATTGGCATTCCAAACGCATGAGCAAAAGAATAAGCGATCATTTCTTCTCCGCATTTTGCAGCAGCATAAGGGTTTGAAGGCTTAAAAATATCGTCTTCTTTAAAAGCAAACCCCTCTGGAGCCGGACCAAAAACCTCATCTGTTGAAAAAATTAAAATTTTGCAATCAGGCTGATAATGTTTAAAATATTCTAAAAGATTTGCAGTTCCTACAACATTAGAAGTTACAAATGGAATACTGTCCTCCAAACTTCTATCAACGTGAGACTCGGCAGCAAAGTGTATGCAATAGTCAACTTTGCCGATAGAACTGCTTAACGTATTTGAGATTGGAGCTCTTAAATCATGCCATATAAATTTAACACGGGCAGAATTAGGGCTTTCAATTTCAATGGCTCTGTCTATGCTTTTGCCATAAAAATTTTCCACCACATTAACTATTCTGTTCATATTGCCAGCATAATTTAAAGAATCCAAAATTATTATTTTCCAATCGGTATTTTTTAAAACATGCTCCACGCAGTGATGACCCACAAAACCGGCGCCACCTGTTATTAAAATTGTTTTTTGCATAATGTTATTTTTAAAAATTATTTTAAAGCTAATGCTATTATACTTTTATCCAAAATCTTATATACTCTGTGACCTTGGATTTTTAACAAAAATTTCAAAATTTGGTTAACAAATTTTTCTATTATCTTTGCTACAAAAGATTGGAAAGAAATTGCGGGATAAGAGGCGCCCTTCATTAAAACTTCCTTAAAGCCAGCCATCATTAGCGCTGCCCTCAAGCTGGTTTCTGTAAATCCTATATCATGAGTTATATCGGAATATCTGTTTGCCAAATTTAAAGGATTCGCCATATTTGGGGTTTTTATTAACAACCTGCCATTGTTTTCAAGCGAGCTATAAATAAGTTTTAAATATTCAAACAACCTCTCTTTTTTAATATTTGCCAATGAATCATTTAAAACTATCACATTGAATTTTTTGTCCTTTAAAAATTCAAAGGCATCTATGGCAAGGACATTTGTGATTTCATGTTCTTTGCAAAATGCAATTTGTTCTGCCGAAATATCAATGCCAAAATAGTTTTTATAGCCTTCTTTTTTTAAAAAATAAAGAAACTGTCCGGTTCCACAACCCACATCAAGAATTTTAATGTTTTTGTCCTCCGGCAACAAATTTTTATAAAAATATTTATAGTATTTGTAAGACTTCTCAAAACCCTCCGAAGATAAATCGTTTACATATTTAAATAATGAATTGAAATAATCTGTCATAGATTTATTCTTAAATACTACCCTAATTCCTTATAAATATCCAGATATGTATTTACACAGATATTTTTGCCCAAATACGTCCTGGCTATGTCTTTACATCGCGATTTAATGTCGTGATCTTTCAATAATAACAGCAATTTTTCTGCAGCTGCCTCGTAAGACTCTTTATTTAACTCCTCCAAAACTACTCCTATGGAATTCGAATTTACCAGCGTTCTTATATAATCTGATTGGGCGTTTATGGCAAGAGGTAATCCGGAAATCAAATATTCTGCCAATTTTGTTGGAAAAGCAGCCTTTTTAGAATAAGAATCATACAAAAACGATATGGCTACATCACTGGCTGCAAGATATTTAGGAACGTCTTGTGACGGCAACGTCATAACTGTGTAGTCTTTTTTATCTACTTTTTTTTCTGAAAAAAGTTTGTATAATTTTTCTGTTTTATTGTTGCCCAAAATTAAAAAATGAGCGTTATTAATTTTTGACTTTAACACATTAAAAAAATCAATCATTGAGGGCATATCATAATAGCTCCAAAGACTCCCCAAATACACTACTGTGAATCTATCATTAAAAGAAATTACTTCTTTATCCTTAAATCTGTTTTCATCAACGCATGTGGGCATCCAAGTTACCTTTTTCCCAATGTAATTTTTTTTAATAATTTCTTTGGCTTCTGGAGTAAGCATAATCACATAGTCTGACAATAAAATACTTTTATGATCTAAAAACGAAAGTATTTTATAATAAATAGAATCTTTTTTAATCACACCGCTATCTGCCAATTCATCTGGCCAAAATCCTCTCATGTCAAAAATGGTTTTTACTTTCAACAATTTTTTCGCTAAAAGAGCTGCAAACATTGATTGAGAAGCTCTTGCATGGATAATTTTTGCTCCCTTTAAAGCTACCAAATACAATGCCAACAAAGAACACTGAAAATTATTAAAAATCATACCGATAATATTAAATCTGAAATATTTTAATCTGTACCATTCAATCCCCATATCAGCTATCTTTTTTGAAATCTTTTTTGCTTCTTTAAGGTTTTTTTCTAAACTTATTAAATAGAATTCAACCCCTTTTTTGCTTAAATCCTCCAAATACGGCAAAACTTGGGATTGTCCAAGAGGATCCGTCAAACCGTTAAATGTTATATAAATAATTTTTATTTTTTTAGACATGTTGAATAAACTTTGATTAAATTTTCCATAACTATATTCCAAGAATAATCTTTCGCTTTTTTAAAATTATTAAGTGAAATAAATTTTCTAGTATCATCATTAGCCAACAAATATAAAATTTTTTCAGCAATCTGGGTTGGGCTTTTAGAATCTACTAAAAATCCATTTTCTTTATCTTTTACAATATCGGGCACTCCCCCAACTTTAGTTGCAATAATGGGAATTCCCGAAGCCATTGCTTCCAAAATTACTACCGGCAATCCCTCTGACAGGCTTGGTAAAACAAAAATATCAGATGCTATCATATATTCAGGGATTTCTTTATTATCTATCCTGCCGACAAAAATAATATTTTCTTTTAAATTTAATTTTTCTGATATTTTTTTTAACTCTTCTTTTTCTTCGCCATCGCCCACCAGCAACAATTTTATTTTTAAACCTTTTTCTTTTACAATTTTTACTGCTTCTATCAAATATTTTATTCCCTTTACGGTTTTTAAAGTCCCAACAAAAAGTATAATATTTTCCGAGTCATCAATTTTTAATTTTTTACGTACGTCGGTTTTTGATAAGTTTTCAAATTCTGATAACTCTACCCCATTTGGAATTGTAAAAATATTTTTGATATTAAATCCAAACTCTTTTATTTTATTTTTCATACTGTCGGTTACAACAACAGCAGCTTCTGCATTTTCTAAAACTAACTTTGAAATTACTTTTTTAAACTTCCAATTACAATAAACATCCGAGCCATGGCAATAAACAATATATGGAATACCAAATAATTTTTTAGCCAGAAAACAGGGTAGCCCCATTTGAATAGTTTGAGAATGAACAACGTCTGGATTAATTTTTTTTAATAAAAATAAACATTTTAACCAAAAAAATATTACGCCAAAAAATTTTATTTTAGGATAGTAAATTCTATGTATAAAAAAACCATCTTCCTGACTTTGTTTTTGCATTCCTTTGTCAAAAGAAGTTATTACATGAATATCATTGCCGGTTTTCGCCAAATTTTTGGCAATATTTTTAGTTGCGATTTCAACGCCCCCTAGCCATTTTGGCGGAAACATTGAAACCAAAATCGCTATTTTCATATCTATTTTATCTTTGCTATTTTTATAATCAAAGTTGGAGCAATATATTTTAATACGCTGCTGCTTCTTTTAACTTGCTCTTCCATTGGACATTCTTTTTTTGCAGGAAGCCCCGCCCCGTTAAAATCACTAATGTTCAGTCCTATTTTATTGCAAATTCTTTTTATTTTCCAAATAGATACATAATCCGGGTAATAATCTTCGTTAGATTTTTTAAATATTCTTTTAATCAGTGTTGGAAGTCGATATGGCCAAAGTATATTCCTTACATCAATAATAATTATCCCATCATCCTTTAACACTCTTTTCATTTCTATTAAAGGTTTTTTATAGTTGTGAAGATGGGTTAAAACCTGCGAACATATTACTATATCAAAGGTTTTGTCTTCAAATGGTAAAGAAAAAATGTCAGCTTTCACAAAATTAGCCATAGGCGACTTTTTTCTTGCTTTTGCTAACATATTTTCTGAGGTATCAGCACCCGTTACTTTACCACCCCGCTGTGAAAAAAATTCCACAAATCTACCAGTTCCGCAGCCAACATCCAAAACAGATTTATTTTTAATTTCTTTTGCAAATTTAAAAACTATTTGTTTTGCCAATAAGTCATTATTTTTCTGCTCTTTTGAAGTATAACGATCTTCATCATAATTTTTTGCAAAATTATCGTAAAATTTATAAACTGTTTCTTTTCTTTTTTCGTCTATAAAATCTGGCTTCATTATATTTATTATTTTTTAATTATTTCTTTTTCTAAAATATTTTTAATGTCATCAACCATCTCATATTTATCCTTAACTTCTATTAAATATCCTTTTACATACCCTTCTATAGATTCTTTTACAGAACCGATATTGCTTGCTATTACCGGTAAATTCATTTCCTTTGCTTCAATGATCGATAAAGGAACATCTATGGCAGAATTTTTAGATTTAATCGGAAATAAATAGACATCTGACATCGCATAAACTTCATAAATGTCATCTATATATTTATCTATAATTTTAATTTTGGAATTTAATGAGCCATTTTCTATTTTTCTTCTTGACGTTAAAACAAGAACGATTTTTATTTCTGGCATAATAGTTTGTAGTTCGGAAAGCACATCCAACCCTCTTCCAGCTTCTGCATGACCAATATGTAGGGCAACAAAATCTTTTTCTCCTATCGCGTATTTTTTCTAATCTCTTCTTTATTATAATTTTTTTGCGGGACAATATGTGGAATTGAAATATATTTAGCTTGTAATCCCTGATTTTTTAACAATTTAGCGCCGCTTTTTGAAAATACCGATATTTTAAATTTAGAAAAGATATTAATTAATCTATCTGTTTGAAAAAGAATTTCTTCAAAATTCGGCGTAAAAATGTTTAAAATCGATGCGTAAATCTGATTTATAATTTTAGGCGAGCAAAGTGGAAAATAATAAATATATTCTGGCCTTAGTTTGATAACATAAAAAATAGAAATCAATCTGCCAAAAATAAAGCCAATAATCGGAATCTGGCGATAAAGAATTGAAATTGACGTAATATCCCCTATTTTTAAATTTCCTCCAAAATTTATAATTTTTGTTTCTCCTTTTAAAGATTTAATAAATTCTACGGTCAGCTTACTGGCTCCCTCGTCTGCCGGAATCTTTAAATTTTCGCAAATTATTAAATTTTTTACCATATCTATATTTATCTCAATCTGACCTTTTTAAAATTTAAGTTATCTTCTGAACTTTTGCAAAATTGATTGTTAGTATTCCCCAATCCCTTTTAAATCTATCTTGTACCGGTAAAATTTCTACTCTAAATTTATTTTTATCTATACCATCAATAATTTTTTTACAACCCGCATCATCTCTATTCCAGTAATCATCAAAAATTATTATTGTATTCTTATCCATGACCATTTGAGCATATTTCCAATCATTTTCTATTGTTTCTACGCTATGTCCTCCATCTATATAAATAAAATCCATTTTAGGTAATTTATCTATTACCATAGGAAGGGTTTCCTGTGTATAGCCTCTATATAAAAACACTTTAGCCCCGGTTCTTTCCAATTTTTTCTTTATCTCTTTTAGGGAAGGCGGCGGTATGGAAAATTCTTTTAAACTGGTTTTATCATCCAATAATTCAAATAAATCAAAACCATAATATTCAATTTCTTCTGGCTTAAAGAATCTTTTTGCTTCGTTAATCATCTCCATGGCATGGGCTCCTCGCCACGTACCAATTTCCATTATCTTACGAGCTTTATTTTCCCTAACTGTTTGAAATAAATAATTATACCTACGAGGCATACCTTTGCCCGGTAGTTTACTATATATGGTTTTTAAAATTTTAATTTGAGGAAAATTTGACTCAATCTTATGATATATTTTTTTTAACATATTTATTTGTTTAGTTTATCGTTTAATAAATTTTTGTTTTAATGACGACAGCATCTTATAAATATTAGAATAGTCTTTTCTGTAAATATAATGTGTAACTATATCCCCTCCAAAACTCTGCTTAAATAAACTTGGTTTATTTAAAATCTTATGTCCTTCTCCTCCAGCATTATATCCTGCAAAATCAAATTCTTTTATTCCCTTGGCTTTTGCATATTTTATCGCCTCCCAAATTATTAATCTATTGCCCATTCCCACTAAAGAAGACTTTTTATCATCTACATTCAATCGTTTTGAGGGATTAAACAGCGGTCTCATATTATTATCATCCTTCAAATAAAAATAGCCCCCTAAAATTTCTCCGTTTAATTCGGCGACAAATAAAATTCCATTTTTCTTTAAAAAATCTGCTGTCATACCAGAAGACATCCATCCTTTAGCTTTTGAAAATAACTTATCTATTTCAATGAAATCTTCGAAATTTTGATTGATTTTGATTTTTATCCCTACTTTCATAGCTTGATTAATTTCCTGCCTGCAAGACGTCCTACTCATTTTTTTCCAAATAGAATCTAAATCCTGAGTCAAATCTATAACAAAAGTGATAATTTCTTCTCGGCTAAATCCTTGAGCATCAACCTTGTTTTTGCAATCTCTAAAAATGACCCTACTGGCCCCCTTAACATCATAGGGATATTCAGCAAACCAAATTTGTTTGGTTTTAAACAGGCCGTTTCTTTTATTAATTTCTAAAACCATTTTTACTAAAAATTTTAATATTTTTCGGATAAATTTTCTCCTACCAGCGCTCCACCAAAAATTTTTAACTCTTTCGAACTAAAACCCTTTAATAAATAAAGAATCAAAAGATAAACAGCTGCCCCGACTCCAACAGTTAATAAAATTTTCACAATTCCGATTGGATTAATCAAAAAAACAATTACAGCCATTATTACAGAGGCTAAAATGCTTTTTGCGATAAAAACAAAATCTATTTTAAATCTCAAATATTTACGAGATTCTAGATATATAATAATCGCTACAGCGACATACGCAATTAATGTAGTAAGCGCAGCTCCAATAATACCCATATAAGGAACAAATAGAATATTTAATATTAAGTTTATTATCCCTCCCACACCAAACGCAAACATAAAAAATTTTGTGCGTTTTTCCAACATTAATATATATTCGAATATCACTTGAACGCCATAAAATACTGCGCTTAATGACACTAAAAGCACTATAAACATACTATTATATAAAATGAATTCGGAAGTAGCTAATGAGCGCAATATCGTTTTTGATAAAATAGTTAATCCAAAAACCGATGGAATTGCCAATAATAAAAAATATTTTAAAGAATATGATAAATAAACTTTAACCCTATCAATTTGTTTATCTTCAAACAATTTAAATATTGTGGGAGCCAAAATATAAGAAATTGGATAAATGAAAATTACCACTAAAATTCCTATTGTGTATGTTGCTGAATAAATACCAACAGCGCTAGCGCCCTTAAAAAATCCTATAATATAGCGGTCACTTGAATTAATAAATGTGTCAAAAAATCCTACGGGGATTAAAGGTAAGCTGAAGGCTAAGTACGGACGCAATGTTGAAAAATCCGGCAAAGAAAAACCTGTTTGCGATAAAATTAACAACAAGGAAATTAACAAAACAATAGCATCTGCTATTATAAAGGCTGCTATAACTCCCATTAATCCAAAACCTAAAGAGAGCAATAATAAAACTAGTCCAAATTCTAAAGAAGTTTGCAAAATGGTCAAAGTAGAATATCTTTTAATCTGTCCAAAAACTCTAAATGATTCTAGGCTTGCCTGATTTAAAGCCCCCAAAATTATAAGAAGCGAAGCAACCTTAACAAAAATAGAAGCCGAGCCATCTTTTAACAATATGTTTGCAAAATAATCAGATGTTAAAAATAACAATGCAGTAGAAATTATAGCAGTAATCAATATAAAAAATACTATGGTAAAAATTCCTTTTGCAACTTCTTTTTTTTCTGATTTAGCAGCTAAAAACCTCACCATTGTTTCTGGCAAACAAAGTGTTATAAATGGCAACGCTAATCCAATTGTTATTAATATCTGAGACCAAATTCCATAATTTGCAGTACCTAATGCCTTTGCTAAAATCGGGAATAAAATTATTCCACGCAAACTCACAATAAACTTTACAATTCCGATTAACCCTACTCTTTTTATAAATTTTGTGTGTTCAGACATTTGATTTATCTTTTTTTGTTTTAGCCAAAACAACTAAGTGTTTTGCCGACCTCTTTAACCTAACAAGTTTAACGTACAAATATTTTATTTGTTTGGCATTTAAAATGTAAGAAAATAAAAATAACAAATAATATTTCAAAGAAAATTTAAATTTAAACGATTCTAATATATTTTTCCTGCCTTCGGACTTTTCTCCGTTCATTATTTGATAGAATCCCAACATAGACAGCCTTTGCCAGTAACGTTTAGGACAACAATTAATTAGATCCTTACCGTAGTTCTCCAAAAAAGTTTTTTGCGCGAAAATAACTCCTGGCACATTTTCCACCGAGGCTTCATCATAAGACAAATGACTTCCTTGCATCATTCTAGTTTTGCATGTAGCTTTTGGTATATAAATAGGCAAATATTTAGTATTTTCTTTGTAAAGTTCCAGCCACATCGTCCCTGAATCTTTCCAAGATTTTTCCTCTATTCTTTTTTGCTTAAATAAATTTCTTTCGACAAAAAATTGTGGGTCTATGTCGATGTTATCGCATAATAAATCCTCATAAGAAATAATTCCTTCATTATCCCGATCCGAATTAACTTTTCCAATATCTACATCAAATGAATCAAACCAAAAAACCTTATATCCTTTTAGAGAATACTCCTTAATTTTTAAAAAAACATTTGCCAAAGCATCTAGATAAAGTTCATCGTCGTCTCCTAAGAGTGTTATAAATTCACCGGTGGCAGCATTTAATCCTGTATTTATACCAGCATAGACGCCTCTGTTTTTTTCATGTTTTAGGTGCACTATTCTTTTATCTGTAAATTTTTTAATAACCTCTTCTGTATTATCGGGAGACCCATCATTAATTAAAATTAACTCAAAATTTGGGTCTGTTTGGTTTAAAACACTCTCAATAGCACGAGACAACAGGTGCGCACGATTATACGTCGGCATAATTATGCTAATTTTGGGTGCCTTATTAAAATTTTTGGTTTTGTCTTCCATGGAGTCTCTTTATATTATTATTTTTTAACCTTCAATATCTCTTAACAATACAAAGGCTTCGGCTAGGTCAATACCCGCATCAAATCCTCTTTTTTTAGCTAAAAATTTTATATCATCCGTTGTAAAAGAGTAATACTCTTTATATAATTCCATTTTGTAACACGACATTGCTTTTATTTTTTCGTCTAAAGTTTTAGACACGTCCACATAAACATTAGGAGAGAAAACATCTTTAAAATGATGGAATGCCCAATCTGTTTCAGAAATCACTTCATAGCACAATATCTTTTTTACTGTATATCCAACCTTTGGACGAGCGGCAACCATAGCTGCTTCAAAAATAAGCCTATGGTCTTTATGAACATCTCCGTTATATGGTATATACAAAACTTCTGCCTTAACCTCTTTTATACACTTTAATATGGCGTCATTTATTTCTTTTTGGGGAATTGTATCTAATTTTGTATTTGGCAAATTCAAGAAAAAAACTTTCTTGATTCCAAGTATCTTTTTAACATTTTCTATTTCTTTTTCTCTTTCCTTTTGGAGTTCATCTGTCCAATCAGGACTAAAATTTCTTGTAACTATGCAAAGATAAACTTCTTCCCCCGCGTCTGTATATTTTTTAATTGTACCGCCACAGCCTAAAACTTCGTCATCTGGGTGGGGAGCTATAACTAATATTTTCATATGTTTTATATATTTTAATTTTAATGATTTATTATTTTTTTATTTGTTCCTAATATAATTTCTCTGCTTTCAGGTCCATAATTGAATAACAAATCTATCACAGACATATTTGGAACAAAAGGTTCAAACTGCTGAGAATAAATAGGGTGTTCAAAATCAGAAAATTGATTATTAATACCACTCATTCCAAATTTTTCTTGGTCAGCATAATGCTTACCTCCCTGACCGGACAAATGACTATCCGCCCCCATAGCTTTGCATAGATTTATTATCATATCAGTCTTCTGTCCCGTAATATGATAATCAGAACTTTTATAAATAGGTACTTGGATGCCCAATTCTTTGAATAAATAACAAATAATTGTTTCGTTCAAATCTGATAGCTTTTCCCATTTTTGTGAATACAATTGTTCAAAAAAATCTTTATATTTATCAAAAAATGGAGCCTTGTGATAACTAAAATAAATATTTTTCCAGTGTTTTTTAGCCCAATATCTAGAATTATCTATCTCAACCTCATTTATTTTCTGAGCTAATCTGTTTTTAACGGGCACTGTAAGCCAATCCCAGCCATCAAGACCAGGTCCCGTCCTAATTCTATTTCTATTTTGAAAATTATCTTTTTCAAACTGAACATGATCAACAAAAATAAATTTGTCAGCTTTTGCGGCTTTATAAAAAAATCCAAGGTAAGGCAAATATTCTGGCTGATGAGCAACAAGTATCATTTTAAAAAATTACTAAAAAATATGAAATGGCTTTTTATATATAAAAACTGTAAAATCGTGTGGCAAATAATCATGTCTTAAAATCAGTCTCGAGTTTAAATTTTTGCTAGCAAAATTTAATATTTCAGCAGGATCATTATAATGTATGCCTTTTGTTTTTTTAAAAGGAATAAAGTCGCTTAAAAAATTTGCCCCGATACCTATTTTGCTTATCTTAAACATTTTGACTAAAAGTTCGTTGGTAATCTCTTTCCAATTAGGCGTATCAACTCCAAATGTACCAGATTCAAAAACATAATCAAACGATTCATTAATTGGATTTTGAAGCAAATCTCTTACTTGGAATTTTACTTCTGGATATTTTTTCTTTGCTTTTTCAATCATTACAGGATTAATATCTATGCCCAAATATTTTTTTATTTTAATGCCCTTCTTTTTTGTTAAAAAATCATAAAAATCTCCCAATCCACATCCAACGTCTAAAATTGTTTTATTATTTAGGTCTCCAATTTCACTTAAAATTTGGAATCTTAAAAGTTGACCCTTTTTGCTCCAACCAACAATTTGGGATCCATTTTTATGTTCTTTTATCATTCTAGCATAGCAATCAGCTGTAATTTTTTCATCTTCATTAAACTTTTTTATAGTCATATTTTTTACTTAATAACTCTTAATAAGTATGTTTTTAAAATGTTTTTATTGATTCTAAAAATATAGGGCAACAAATTTGTTTTAAAATTATTTTCCGGATATTCTTTGATTTCCGAAACAAACTTAAAATTAATATTTTTATGTTTTGATATAAAGTGAATAAGGTCATCCATTGCTGAGATAAAATATTCATCTTCCATTGAGGGAGAATGTAAACAAATATGAAATAAAGGAGCATTTTGTTTATAATATTCTAAAAAACATGCCTTTAACCAACCTACGCCAACGCTATTTATAGCCTCAGGACTAACTCCGCCATTTGGAAAATATTTTGATATTGGAGTTATTAGAATAGGAGCACTCCCCTTTTTTTGATAATCATTTTCAGCTGGATGATAAGGCATACAAATCCTAGAAAGTTTTGAATAGTCGTAACGATCTGATTTTGAATGTGGAGGAACTGAACAATCGTGAGTAAAGCCAGCCCCTGTTAAAGCTTTTATTGTATCGTTATTTAAAGACCATCTGCCTGCGACAAAAGACTTTGGATTGTAGCCAAATGTTTTGTTTAAATAATCTCTTCCGGTTGTTATCATGTCCAACTGCTCTTCAAAAGAATAATCTTTTAAAATACTAGAATTAACAGATTGCTTACAATGTTCTTTAAGATAGGAGTCCCCGATAAAAAAATTAAAACCGTTACGTGTATATTCTTTGTATCCAGGATGAATATGGAGACCTATTTCGTGTTTTATTCCTTTTGGAAAGCAGTTAACCACTTCGGGGCAAACGGCAAAAGTAATTTTTGCCCCATATTTTTCTGCAATTTTAACTAAATTTAAAACCCCTTCCCTAACACCTCTATTATTTTTTTTATCAAAAACTATCTGTTTGTTGCTATGAACAAATCCAAATTCTGTATGGCAAACAATAATTATGTCCATAGATTACAATACAAAAATTACCATTTTTCAATGATTTTTTTTGTTTTAATTTTTGCTTCTTTAAAAAAGTTTTTGGCCTGAGTTTCAAAATCTGGAGAAACTAAACGCAAGATTTCTTTGCCCCAAATTCTATATTGACCGCTCACCTTGTATGCCTTTATCACACCATTTTTTATCATCCTTTTCATGGTGCTTTCCGACACCTTCAAAAAATCTCTTGTCTCTTCTGTTGTATAGATTTGATTTGGCTTTATTTCATCAATCATATATCCATAATACTCCTCACAGTTTAAGTGTCAATAGGTGTCAAAAGGTATCATATTAAAATTAATCTACAAAAATTACTAAAATGTATTTCTTATTTTAAATATAATAGGCCAAAGTTTTTGATTAAACGGTAAAAATGAATAAATATAAGAAATATAGCAATAGATTATTGCTTTTTTATATCCAGGATAATATTTTTTATATTTTTTGATGATTTCAATACTAAGCCCTAATCTCTTAAATCTGCTTCTTTTTTTATTGAGATAACTAGGATTTTCTTTATTGTGACTAGAATAAACCGCAAAAATTTCTTGTATGTTATAAATCTTTCCAATTGCGCCAATTCTATTAATTAATTCCCAATCTTCTAGCCCATCAAAATATTTATCATATCCCCCAATTTTTTGCCATGCATCTTTTTTAAAAAGAATTGTAACATGGGCGATAGCATTATAAGTCAAAATTTTTTTTCTTATGTCTTCGTCTTTTTCTGGTAAAAGGTATTTTGCAACTTCCTTTCCTCTTGAATCTATTTTTATTGCACCACCGCCAACCAAAATGTAATCTCGATTTTTTTCTAAAAAATCTACTTGTTTTTTTATTTTATCTTTGTCGCACCAAAAATCATCGTCATCAAGGATAGCGATATATTTTCCCCTAGCTCTTTCTATTCCTTCATTTCTCGCTACAACACAACCTTTGTTTTCTTCATAAATATAGCGGACCGCCGGATTTTTTAAATAAGCTGCAACCACTTCTTTCGTCCCATCGGTCGAACCATCATCTACTACAATTATTTCTATGTTTTTATAAGTTTGCGCTAAGGCGCTTTCAATAGCTCTTCCAATAGTTTTTTTCCTGTTATATGTGGGCATCACCACGCTAACAATAGGATCGTTAGAGTTTATCATTTTATAAACATGTTATTGTTAAATTTTTCATTTTTTCCCGGAAGGAATTTACATCTTTTATAGCGATTAAATTTTCGCATTTTTCTGATAGATAATTATTGTCTATTTCTTTTAATTCATTCTCTGATAAAAATCTGAATACTTTAAAATTATTTTTAAAAAGCAAATCTACAATATCCTTTATATAATAACCATATCTCTCAAAGTTTGTTTGATAAATTTCAAGATGAACTAGTCCTGTTTTGGATAAAATATTGGCTGCCCCTTTTAAAACAAACAATTCATACCCCTCGGTGTCTATTTTCAATAAATCTACTTTTTTGCCAAAAAATAAATCATCAAGTCGTTTAATATCCACTTTAACTGTGCCGTCTTCTGTAATAAAATTTTGATCATCGCTTCTAATATCGGAAAAACACAATTCTCCATTTTTATCACCTATGGCAAGATTATAAGTTTTTACATTTTTAAACCCATTTAAATCTATATTTTTATTTAAAAATTTAAATGTTCTGGGATGGGGTTCTATGCTGATAACGTTTCCTTCTATGCCAACTTTTTTAGCGCCAGTTAGTGTCAGGTGCCCAATATTAGCTCCTACGTCTATAAAAGTATCTCCGGCCGATAAATAATCCCATACAAAATTTAAACCATCGTCATCAAAGCAAGCTGAATCCGTCCATAATGCTGTTGAGGTAGATGTAGGGAAAAAATGAATTTTAACTCCTGACGAAAGATTTATTATAAACATTTTGCACAACCCCGAGCACCATAAAATTCTGGACAACAAAAATCTAATAGGATGTTTTTGCGTTTTTATCCTGTTGATAATATATTTTAAATTTATGTGTTGTTCTGCCATTTAAAAAATATTTTAAATAAAAAATATATTGCACTAAAAATTGCTCCATATAATGCAACCCCTAACGGTATTAAAAATACAATTGATAAATTATAGATCACTGGATAATCCATTATGGCGAAAGTAATAATACTAGACAAAACAGAGATTAATAAAACTTTTAACAATTCTTTATTAATTGGCGAAATTAAAGTAAAGCGATAAGTTAAAATAATGGTCAAAATTAATATAAGAGCAGAAGCAACTGTTGTTGCCACGGCTACTCCATAAATATTGTAATCTAAAAACAATACCATGCTTAAAATAACATTTATTAAAAAACCAATTAATATAATGACAAAATTTTGTTTTTGATGCCCAAAAACAGCCAAAATCATACTATAAGGATAAGACAAAAAAGTAATGCCTGCTAAAACTATTAAAATCTGTAAAATAATAACTGAAGTTTCGTAGTCTTTCAATCCATACAACAAATGTATAATTTTTGAAGAAAAAATTATTCCTCCTATTGTCATTGGAAAAGCTAGGGCAATCATAATTTTCATATTATAATTCCACACTGCCTGAATTTTTTCTTTTGGTTCTTTTAAGAGTTTGCTAAGTGTTGGATAAAAACTGCGAGAAACTAAACTAGCGACTACAATAACAACTGCCACAATTTTAGCTGCTACGCTAAAAAATCCAACCTGATCTGGTTTGCCCAAAAGCCCAATCATAAAAGAATCTGCATTAAGAAAAACCCAGCTAGCCGTAAAGTCAAAAGTAAGAGGCCAGGAAATTCTAAAAATATTTACCCAAACATTTTTATCAAAAGACCATCTAAGAGGAATAATTTTAAAATTAAAATAAATTAAAACTGCTGCCAAAATAACTGCACTGCCCAACAAATATCCATAGCTTAATGTTTGGGCCGATGGAACAGAAAAAAGGGCAAAAACCCCTAACGCTGCAATTAATAAAATCTGCCCTATATGGATTATTGCTTCATACTCCATTTTTTGCCTGGAGCGGAAAAAGGCATAGATAATCTGGAAAAAACTTTCTGTGCATATAAATCCGGCTAAAATCCAGATGATTTGCCTAATAAATAAATCGTCTGTAATAAAGAACGAGGCAGAAAAAATTAAAATGAAAAAAATAAAATTCAACAAAATTTTTAAAGAAAATATTGCTGAAAATTCTTTTTCTTTTTCTTTTTCTTTTGCTAATTCCCTGGTGGTAATATTGGAGATGCCAAAATCAATCAAAGAAGCCACTATGGAAACAAAGGCTAAAGCATAAGCAAATTTTCCATATTCTGTTGCCCCTAAAATTCTTGCTGCGTAAACCAGTAATACCACCCCCAATGAAGAAATTATAACCTGTGTTCCAATTAGCCAAAAAGTATTTTTTATAACTGTTTGTTTAATCCCAATATTTTTGAGGAATAAATCCTTAGGATTCAAAAATAATTTTCTAAATTTTTCAAACATCTTTAATACGATTCGTTCTTTTTAAGAATTATTTTTGAGATATCACTCTTTAAAATATTACAATTTGGAATTACGCAATGGCCGCCAATTTTTCCCGGCATATTTTTTAAGTGAGGTCTCTGAACCTCAGATCTTCCCAACTTTTTATAGCCTTCGTTATATGTTTTATTTGCCTCGGCATAAACCGCTTCAAAATCCACTCTGTTTTCATCGCACCATTTTTTAATCTCTTTGTTTAAAATAATCATCCAGCCGTATTGGGTTGTGTCCCAAAGTTTTAAGGCTTCGGTTGTAGAAGAAGGCATAAATACTTTTGTTTTTATTCCCAAACTATTTAAATGTTTTTTTGCCACGTCTCCGGCTTTTTTGTTTTCGGCTCCTACATATTTAACAAATGTTTTCATTCCCTTAAACAAAAATGGATGGACTCCCCTAACCGGGCTATGCACAACCATGCCATTAAATTTATCTGCCAATTTTTTTGTTGTACCAGGGGCTACCGTTGAATGAATAATTATAATTTTTGGCGTTGATTCTTTAATTTGGCTAGAAACTATATCAATAAACTTATCTGACCAAGGAATGCAAATATGTAAAACATCCAGCCCTAAAAGCCCGTCGTCTTTTTTTAGATCTTTTATCTTTGGATTTTTATAAAATTTAGCAAGAGAGCTGCCAATTTCTCCGTTTCCTAATATGCCTACTTTTTCTACTGTTTTTTTCATAATAAAATATTTTTAATTTTTACTGTTTTTAGCCAACAGCCAAGAAGAACTTTGAACTTTTTTACCTCCGACGCCGTCAATTGTTTTTATATTTAATTTTTGGCAGATTTCTGCCTCTGGAATATTGCTTAAATTTCTGTCTGCGCCATTTGCAAAGTATAATTCTTCCGGATATTTTTTTGCTATAATTTTTAAGCTTTCTACAACTGATTTATCTTTATCAACTGATAAAAAAACCTCGTCAACAAATCCTATAGCTTTTATAATTTCTATTCTCTCTAATTCTGGCATAAATGGATGGCTTCCCTTTAGTTTTACTTGTTCATCGTTATTCACAATAACAACTAAATAGTCGCCAATTTTTTTGGCTTCCGCCATCAAATTTATATGCCCTATATGAATTGGATTAAAATATCCTGAAACTACAACCACCCTTTTCATTGATTTTTAAATATATAATTTGTATTATATAAAGAAGTTAGTTGTTTTTATATGACAACACCGTTAAATTAAAACAAACGTATTGCAAATATATTTTTTTATATCATAAACTACCATGAAAAACAATAATCTAGAGAACAGTTTTCGTTGGATATATTTAACTGGATTTTGCGCCATTTTGGCTTTACCGTTTATAACATTCCCAAACTGGTTATTTCCACCGGATTGGGGAAAAACTATTATTTTTAGAAGCATATTGTCTGTGCTTTTATTTTTGTTTGCCTATCAATTTTTCTACAAAAGAGATGAAATTAGCTTACCCAAACTAAAAAACGGCACAAATAAGATTATGTGGATTTTACTAGCCGTGTTTTTAGTTTCTCTTTTGGCAACTATTTTTTCAGTAGATGCAAATTTCAGCCTTTGGGGATCCCCTTATCGCAGCGGCGGCTTTGTAAATTTTATTTTTTATATCCTGTTTGCCATTTTTGCCTTCTTTATAATTAAAGATTCTGATTGGAATATATTATGGAATTGCGCATTTATTACGGGCATTTTGGTTTCTCTTTTTGCTATTGTCCAGTATCTTGGATTATTTAGCGACATACTTGTTTCATACGAAGGCAGGCCTCCCTCAACAATGGGAAACCCTATAATATTAGGAATTTACCTTGTTCTTTTATTTTTTCCAGCTCTTACTTTTGCAATTAAAGAAAACTTACTTTCCGAAAAAATATTTTACTATTGCACAAGTTTATTGTTTTTATTGGCAATTTTGATATCAGGGTCTAGAGCAGCTTACCTTGGGATATTAATAGGCGTTATATTTTTTGTTTTGCTTTACCCTAACAAAAAATCTGAGTCGCCCGATTACAAAAAATTATTTTACCTTAAAATAACTGCCCTTGTTGCGCTATGCCTAATAGTTATTGCAGTTTTTTATGTAAACAATAATACTAAATTCCCGCAATTTTTAGAAAACAACAGAATTTTTCAATCAGTACAGCAGAGGCTTTCAATTGACCTGTTTTTGCGAGATCCTAGATTTTCTGCCTGGCAGATAGCAATTTCGGCATTAAAAGAAAAACCTATTTTGGGCTGGGGGCCGGAAAATTTATCAATAGGCTTTGATAAATACTACAACCCATCTCTTCCATATATTTCAAAAGAATGGGGAGGCTGGTGGGACAGAGCCCATAATTTTGTTCTGGATTTGGCTGTTACAATAGGAATTCCAGGATTAATAATTTATCTTTTACTTTTTGTTGTTTTGTTGTGGCAACTGCATAAAATAAAAATTAAATCAGAAAACAAAACAACGCAAATGGTTGCCCATGGAATGCAGGCAACTATAATCGGTTACTTTTTTGCCAATCTGTTTTTCTTTGACACCTTTTCAACATATCTTTTATTTTTCCTAATAATAGGATATTTACTATTTTTAATTTCTTTAACAAAAGAAAATCCCGAAAACGAAAGTGCGCCAAAGCAGATAAAAGGAAAAGGATTAATAACGGGAATATTGTCTGTTTTTTTGATTCTGTTTTTGTGGCAATACAACTTTTTACCGCTGCAAATCAATGCAAAAATTAATAAAGCAGACGGCTTAATAGTAAATAAAAAATGTGATGAAGCACTTTTGTTAATGGATGGTGCTTTATCAAGTCGCAGTTTCCTTGACGGCTATGTAAGGAGCTCTTACATAGATGAAATAAAAAAATGCGCAAATATTTATCCAGAGAATAATTTAGCTTATGCAAAAAAAGGAGTTGAAATTTTGCAGGAAGCTGTAAAAATAAGGCCTCTTTATTCTAGATTTTGGATATTTTTAGGAAGCTTTACAACCATTGAAGCTAACTCTAAAGAAACTGCAATAGAAAAAAATGATTTGTTAAACCAAGCTAATTCATATTTTGATAAAGCCTTAAAGCTTGCCCCAAACCATCAGGAGGTTATCATTGAACAAGCAAAGGCAAATATGGTAGCCGGAAATTATAATTTGATGAAACAAGAAGCAGAAAATTGTATTGCTAAAGACCCAAGCTTGGGAGAATGTTATTGGGTAAAAGGATTGTCCGAAATTTACTTAAAAGAACCAGATATCGCAGCAAGTGATATAAAAAAAGCAGAAGACCAAAGATTTGATACCTCGTCTGTTTTATCATTGCATCAATTAGTAAATGTCTATGCTGATACAAAAAATTATAAAGACTTGGCAAATGTATATGAAAAGCTCATAACCCTGCGACCCGAAGTGCCAGAATATTATTCCTCTTTAGCTTTTACTTATTATCAACTGGGAGAATATCAAAATGCCCACGATAAAGCTCTTAAATTTTTAGAGTTAATGCCCGAGGCAAAATCCGAAGTAAATGCATTTTTAGATATGCTACCTAATTAAAGATAAAAAATACGATAGAAATACAGTTGAGATAAAATGGAGATATAATTGTTTATTGTTTATTTTATGGAACTGAATGATTTAGAAATATATAAAATAGCCAAAGAAATTTCTTGTGATGCATGGAATATCTATAAAGTTTTTGATTGGCAAACCAAAAAAATTATAGGAGATCAATTTATCTCGGCAATTGATTCTGTCGGAGCAAATATTGCGGAAGGTTTTGGAAGATTCCATTATTTAGACAGAAATAAATTTAATTATAATGCTCGAGGTTCGTTAGTTGAGTCATCTCATTGGTTATATCTTTTAAACGAAAGAGAAATAATTAATGCGGAAGAATATAATAAATTAGATTATAAGCTAAAACAACTTTCTATAAAATTAAACAATTATATAAACTCCACCAAAGCTAGAAAATTTTCCTGATTGCACCTCAACCATATTCCTATTGTATTTCTATTTTATCTCCATTGCATTTTAACCGTATCTCAATCGTATTTCCATTTTATTTCAATTGTATATCCGTTTAAGGAAAACTAAAAACCACCCCGAAGGGTGGTTTTTAGTTTTCCTTTAACTCTTTCACAAGAAGAGCAAAGGTGTTTAGTTCTACTTAGCTGACTGACCGATTGTATCAAGAGGCAAGTTCAACACTAAATATCCGTTGAACCAGTCTGATGAAGATGCATCGTGTGTGTAGTCATGGCTCTGAGCTGAGTTATCAGACCAGATTATATTAGCTGTAGAAGCTCCTGCTCCTGCGGCTGATGTTGCCAATTTCATAACACTTGTGTCGTCTGTAGCACCGTATACAAAGTAGTGTGTCTGAGCTGCTCCAGTTGATCCTCCAGCTGTGCTGTCGGAATCAGATGGCATTGTTACAGATACTGCATCACCTCCAGAAGTTGAGTAAGCGAAGCTTACGCAATTTCCTTTTAAGGTGTAGCTGTATGAGCTACCTGCTGGTATTGTTTCTTCAGTGTTGAATGTGACAACGATTGCCATGTTTGAACCAGAAACAGTGTTTGTTGTTGTTTCTAAGTCCAAAGGAGTGGCTGCATCGCTTTGAATTGTTACTGAAGTTGTAATATCAGTTGAACCTCTGAAGAACTTCAAAGTATCGATGTAAGGAAGCGAAGGTGTTCCTCCAGCTGTTGCATCGGTTACAGTTGCTGTCAATTTAATCTGTTTCAAAGAAACGGATCCTTTTGAATCAGCAGCTACATTGAAGTTATACAAGCTCAATGATCCACCTGTTGACAAGTTCTGTGTTGATGGAACTGTTCCAACTGTCAATGTAGGAATTGACTTGTAAACGTAGATGTAGTTTCCTGTCTTTGATGTTACAGGTGCGGTTTCTGCTCCTTGGCTGTTTGCAACCTTCACATAATTCATTGTGATTGCAACATCCTTACCAGTTGTTACAACTGTAGGGGCTGTTGAAGCTAAACCGTTTGTGTATGGGGTTACCAATGACAAATCAACAGTTAACACTTTTGAAGTGTTGGCAGGTACTGCTAAGCTCAATCCAGTTACGTTGAAGTAGTTGGATGATGAGTTGTAAGGTACTGTTGCCAAGATGGTTGAACCATCTTTCAAGATTAAACTGTTAATAACAGCTGATGCAGCATAAGTTCCTGTGTCCGGTACTGCAAATCTTACTTCTTTTAAAGTATAGCTGTCGTTGGAAGCTGTAAGTTTGAACTTAGCAGCTGTGACAGTTTGACCTCCAGAGACTATCTGATTTAATGGTGTTGAACCATCAACTGCAGTAGCCCATGTTCCTGATGTAAATGAAATTGTTTGTCCGGTTGTTGCATTGTCAATTGTTCCAGCTGTTACTGCTGTTGCAGAACTTGCTGTTGTACCAGTCATATATACACCGGTAGTAGCACTTCCTGAAGCATTTGAATCAACGTTACCGTATACCATTACATCAACTGTTTGACCTGCGGCGATTGCATAGTTTACTGACCATGAATCTGCTGATCTGCTTGTTCCTGCTGTAGGAGCTGCTTTTACAGCTGTTGTTTTGTCTCCAACTTTTACATAAAGGTTGCTTACGTTTCCAGAGACATAGTTTAAGTAAACATAAATTGTGTTTATGTTAACTCCTTCTGTTGTGCCTGCTGTCAATGTGAAGTGAGCCAATTTGTAATCTGTTAAAGGAGCAACTGCATTTTGATCTGTGTAAGCAGTGTATTTTGACAATACAACGCTTCCTGTTGATACTGTTACAGTGTTTCCATTAACACTTGCTGAAGGAACATCAACTGTTGCAAAAGAAACTGTGCCATAAGCATTGTTTAAATCTCCACCAACAATTGTGGCATAGATTGTGTTTGCAGAAAGTGATGTGTTTGTTCCATCGTTGTCATAGATATCAGCTCTTACTTCCAATGTTACAGGTGAACCTGGTTCAACCATTAATGAAGAACCAAAGTTGTATGTTGTGTAGTTGTTTACTGCATCAACTGTGTCTGTTGCGGCTTCGATATCAGTTGTGCTTCCGATTTGTACACCGTTAGCATAAACTGCACCGTTCCTCAACTGACCAACTGCTACGTCGTCTGTTGTAACTGATACTCTTAATGACTCTATTTTTACTCTTTCACCAGCTGCCTTCAATTCGTATTTGGCCAATACTACGTTATTAGCTTGGTCAACTACATTTCCTGAAGGAGATGTTGTCATCTTGGTAACTGTTAAGGTACCAGAGTTGATTGATTGAGTTCCGGAATCTTCAGCTGTGAAGCTGCCGGTTGATGTATATCTGTGTAACAATAATGTTGCACCGATTTGTGAGTCTACGGCTGAAACATCGGCTGCTGTTCTCAAAGAAAGATAAACATTCTTGTTTGAACCACCGATAATATCTGCCAAAACTTTGATAACTCTTGTTCCGGTTTCTAATTTAACTGGGCTGGCTGTCAAGTCGAAAGTTACGTAGTCGTTTGAATCTGCTGTTGCGACTGCTGAACCTGCTTGTACGCCATCAATTAAAAGTCTGAAATTCTTTACATCTGATGTTCTGCTGATGCTGCCTCCAACTCTGAAAGCAATTCTCTGCAAATTGACTGCTCTTGTTCCGACAACCATGCTGTCATACCAAAGGGCATAATCATTTTGTGGATCAATGCTTGCTGTTGCTGGGGTTGTTGTACCAGTTTCATCAGCCATATAAATTGTGGCCAATGTTGTTCCAGAAGCTAATGTAAAGTAGTTTCCTGTAATTGGATATGTTCCTTTTACAGATGAAGCGTTTGTTGTTATATCTGTTGAAGCAACCAATTGTACACCAATTGTTTCTCCTGTTGAACCATCAACGTCAGCCAAGACAGAAATTGTCTTTGAGCTATTGGCAGGAATTGTGAAAACTCCTGTTGAATCATTGAAGTTCATCATTGTTGAAGAAACGCTGGCTGCATCGGTTAATCTCCTTGCTCCATCAAACAAATAAACGTTTGTTAATGTAGCATCGGCTGAAATTCCAATCCTCTTCAATTTTAATGAAGTGATTTTTACTTCAGCATTGTCGCCGTTGACAAAAACTAATTTTGCCAAAGAAGCTAATGCTTGTCCGTCAACAATTGTTCCAGATGCTGGGTTATCAGATGCTAACGCAACTGTTAATCCTGATCCTGTTGGAACATTTGTTGTTGTAGTTGTTGTAGTTGTTGTTGATGATGTGCCTGCAATAATTGAGTTCAATTTGGCTCTTGAAAGAGGACCAATTTGATTTGCTGCTGCCCATCCTTGTGCTACCTGCCAGTTTTTAACAGCTGCTAAGGTTAAAGAACCAAAGTATGTTGTTTCTGATCCAGGTGAGCCTGCTCCTGTTGTAGCTATTGTGTAGCCTGTGCTATTTAAGACTTGCTGCAAGCATTTTACATCAGAACCGGTTGAACCAACTGTCAAAGCTCTGCTGAATGTTACTCCAGCGCAAGCTGTAAGACCTGTTGATGATGTGGTTGTTGTTGATGAACTGCCTTGCAAAGCTGTTAATTGGCTTTGTAATGTAGCAATCTGTGCCAACAATTCTTCAATTGTTGTAGCATTTGCTGATACAGGAGCAATTGTTGCAACCATAGCCAAAGCGACGATGGTTGTGATAATTGTTCTTTTAATACTCATTTTTGTGTGTTTTATAAAATTAAATTTATTATTTTTTAGTTTCTCGCCGGTCGACCAAAATATGCTCATGGCTTTACGTACTAACCACGAACAAACGACTCGTCAAATGTTGTTATTAAAAGGCAAGAAACACGTAAATTTCTTACCTCGTCAAATGTTAAATTAATTGTCCATCTGCAATATTGCCTCCAAAGCTTCCGAATATTTTCCTTGTTCGTATAAGTCTTTTATTTCTACCAATATTGTTTGCTGATTTTCTGTTAATGTTGTTTCTTCCAAATCTGCAATTTGATTTTCAACTATTACCGCCAATGTGCTATCTAGCTCTGACATCTCATCTGCATCTCCCATATTAACTCCCAAGGTTTCTAATTGTTTTTGATTTTCCTGAATTTTTTTAACTTCGTTTATAATTTCCTCTACCGATTTTTTGTCATTGCCTATCGCTAATGTATCTGTTAAATTTTTAACTGCGTCAGATATGCTGGCTTTATATTCTGTAATAGCTGGAGTTAAATTTTGAGTTTTGTTTTCTTTTACAACCTTAACCAAATCTTCCGATCTGTTATATGCAATCTGAAGCGGTGTTTGCTGTGTTTGCTCTGCAATTTTTTTTACTGGATAAAATATGTCGCCAGGCATTGTATAGTTTACAAATCCAAAGGCTCCAACAATCATAAACATTAATGATAATACGGAAGCATAGGCAAGTTTTCTCTGAAAAAATATTCCTGAAATTACATCCATAATTCCAACTTTTACTGCTGGCATTTCTACCATCTCAACCTGTTTTTGTTCGGAATTTAAAATTTGCGACTTAAGCAAAACAGCCCATTCTTTTCTGGGCTTAATTTCCTTGAGCTGTCTGATTTTGTTTTCTAAATCGTTTTTGCTCATATTCTTTGCTTTACAATTATGACGATAGATTCCCTACTTTGTTACAATATATCTCTATTTTATATCAATTTTATCTCTGTTTATTTCAACATAAATCAGAATATAAATGGAGATACGCTCGCTTAAGCTCGCGAGATAAATTGAGATTATTGTAAAATTACGATTCTTTTATAATGCCTTTTAAATCCTTCAGTCCTCTGTGCAACATTACCCTGACTGTCCCCTCTTTTTTATCTATCATCTCAGCAATCTGTCCTATCGGCATGTCATCCAAATAATGCCAAATTAAGACATCCTGATAGTCTTTTTTAAGCTTTTGAATAGCTGTTTTAATAATAGCAACATCTGCGTTAAAAATAGCCTTATTTTCTATGGTTGTCCCAGCATCTGCCAATTCTGCCACAGCGTCGGTAGAAACAACATTTGTCCTGCCCTTTTGCCTATAATGGTCTATAACCGAATTTCTGGCTATCTGGTACAAAAAAGCACCGGGGTTCTTAATATCCGCCCCTTGCTTATTAAATGCTTCCCAGCCCTTTATAAAGACCTTAGAAGTGATATCCTCAGCAACCTCCTGTGAATTCACTTTAAGGTAAACAAACCTATATATTTTTTCAATATATTGGTCGTAAATCTGGCTAAATTGTTCGTTTAAACTGTCCATCAACTAATTTGTTATTATACTATAAATATCTCAAGAAGTCAACATATTCACGACTATTGTTGATAGGACATACTATTTTAAGCTAAATGTCCTATCTCCCCTGTTTTTGTCCTATCCTGTCCTATCACACATTTACTTGATTAACTTTGTAAAACACCTGGTTAAACTCCCCCAGCCTAACAACTTTTCCTGTTGCCAATAGCTCGTCTAAATCTCTTCTGATGGTTCTTTTTGTCACTGTTGGCAATACCTCCTGCAAATCCATAACTTGAGCTTTTTCCTTGTCTGATAAAAATTTTATAATCTTTTGCTGTCTGTCAGAAAGTTTTACAAAATTCTGGGACTCCTTTTTTTGAGACCCAGATTTATCTAATACGGGCTCTGCTACCTTTTGTGTGCGCTGCTCTTGCGGTTTTTCAACAACAATTATTGCAACGTCCGACGTTGCAATAATCTTCTGTTTAATTTTTGCGTATTCGCTTGAGATTATCAAATAATTCATCTGGCTTATCCAACCCTGTGTTTTTCCAATTTTAAAATATCCCAAAAGCATTTCAATATCTTCTGCAATTTTTTCTTTTATCTTTTGGTTATTTTCTGTCCCTTCAACCAAAACCAACCCTTCCATTATTGCCAAAATCTTTTCTCTGGCTTTAACTGCTGACAAGTCCAACTCTGGAAAATATTCCAATAGTTTATAGGCAACACCTGTTAAATTTAAAAATTTTTCCTGCATTTTTCTATGAGATTGTTTTTTCGCGAATTCATTAAATTTTAACAAAAAATAACCCAAAAGTCAAAAATTGAAAAAACAAAAAACTGGGTGCAAACCCAGCTTTTTTATTAAACTTTTTTATGAGGGAATAATAGTAAGGTCAAAAACATCAAATTGCTCAGTGTTTATAAAAGTATTCTTTTCTGTGTCTAAAATACCTTGATGCAAATTTGCAGTTGGTAAAAATTCTTTGGTTGTTTCTGGATCTACCCATTTATCTAAAATGATTCCGTATGTTTGTTTGTCAAAATATGAATTTTTAACTTCGGGGCTTCCGCCTTGGATATAAATTGCTTTTGCATCTCCCGCATATTGCGCCGTTGTATGATTAAAAAACTTAACATTATCTATAACCGAATTTGAATTTTGCAGCCATATTCCATGGTTTTGATTGTCATGAATGTAAGAATTTTTTAAAAAAATATCGCAATTTTCAACTCTTACGGCAGCTCCAAACCTAAAAGTATCAGAATAAAAATTTCCTGCATAAAATATTTCTATATTTTCCAATTCTGATTTTTTGCTTGTATCCATAAATCTTAAACCAAACCATTTCCCAGGGCCAGCGCCTTCCTGATCCCAATAATAATTTCTAAAAATAATTGGGCTTTCTGCGGTTCCCACGGCTTTTAACGTTCCATAAACCGTTATCCCGGATGGATTTATCACTACTCCTGGCTTTAAGGTTAAAGTTGTGTTTTCTGGAATATCAAACAATTCATCCAAAAAGTATGGCAAATCGGGCTCTAAAGTTATATCTGTTTTCATTATAGAGCTAGAAAGGATAATCGCATTATAACCATTTCCCGTAGCTTTATTTCCAAAAAAAACAGGGTTGTTAAATGTCCAAAGATAAATTGGCTTTGCGTTATTTTCAAAAGTATTATTTTGAATCACAGGGTTAACATTAAATATTGTTCCTTCTTCATTGCTCCAATCTTCAATAGCAATTCCACAATTATTATCTTTAAAATAACTATTAATAATTTGCGGATTTCCACCTCGGACATCAATAGCTCTTGCCATAAATCCGATAAACCCTTCTCCAATTTTTATATTTAAAAATTGATTTGAATCAATCACAGAATCAGAATTAACCAAGAATATCCCCCTGTTGGCATTGTTCTCAAAGACAGAATTTTTTATAGAAACCAATGATTGGTCAACTTTTATAACAGCTCCCAATATAAATAAAGATCCGCCGCCATAGCGAAAAACGGCATAATCAAATTGAGAATTCAGACTATTTTTAGTAAGTTCTATGCCAAGCCAGTTTCCTTCTTTTGGAGTTGAGCCATCGCTGTCGTTATTTGCATCTCCCCCATATTCGTCATCAAAAAAAGTGGTAAAAATAATTTTTTCAGCAGGTGTTCCGACTGCTTTTATCGTTCCATCAACAGTTATTTTACTGCTCGAATTAACCGCCTTTAAAACAGAACCCGGCTCAATTGTAAAAGTAATATCTTGCGGAATCTTTAAATTTTCTCCAAAAACATAAGGGCTTAAAGTTTTCGGCAATAATATATCTCTGCCAAAATTAAGCGGCAAAAATGTATACAATTGATAATAACTATTTTTACTGCCTGGAGTACCATAAATTAAATTTCCATCCCTGTCTTTTTTATCATTAGTTGTTTTTTCATCGTTTAATTTCCAATTTTTTTGGGCAGACCCAAAGGCATAGGGACTAATTCTCTCTAAAGCTAAACTTTTGTTTTCTACATAATGCCAATTGCCGTTGTTATAAACTTCATCTATTCTGCGGTTTTTATCATTCCATAATTGAATAAAGCTTCCAGAAAAATCTTCTGTAAATATTTGATTAGCAAAAATATCAGGCAAAACATTGTCATCTCCTTTTTCTAAAATAAAATATCCTTTGGCAGGAATTGTACCTGTAAGCGTAATTTTATTAAAATTAGAAACTACCTGCCAACCGGTTAAGTCAACACTTTTATCTGACTTATTATAAAGCTCAATCCAGTTATCTTTTTGGCTGCTAGTTGTCCCATATAAAGCTATTTCATTAATAACAACCGGCGCAGATAAATCAATGTTAATTTCCTGCCAATCAGACTGATTTCCATTAATATCCTGCGATTTTACTCTAAAAGAATATGTATTATTTTCGTCAATTAACGAATATAACGCTTTAAAGTTTCCTGCAGTATCCTTTGTTTTTGTTAACCAATTTTGCCAGCTTTCATCATTTAACTTATACTGCACATCAAAAAAATCTATATCCGACACCGAACTATTCCAACTTAGCGAAAGATTATAATTGCATATGTTATCTGCATCATTAAAATTGTTCTCGTAATTTGTGTCATCTTGTATCCCAGATTTAATAAAACCTTCCCCTGGCGTTGGTTTTTCTGAAATCCTAAAATCAACGGCATTATTATCCGTATCCCCGCCAATTATTTTTCTTTCAATGCTTTTCCCAGCTCCGGGAGCTATAGCCGCTGCTGTTTCAAAATCTGTTGCATTTCCCCAACCAACTTTATCGGAAACACTTTCGTCTTTTCTTTTTAAAACCAGCGAATTATCTTCCGTAATTGGTTCATTGACGGGGATATCTGTCAAATCTGCAAAATATCCCGTCCTCGCAATAAGAAGATAATCATTAGCTTTTATAACTTCCCCTTCAAAAAGCGTACTTGTAACATAACTGCCATATTTTTCACCTGTTGCCGTTTTTCTTTGCAAATACCAGCCTGTTAAATCAACATCCACTCCATTTGGATTATATAGTTCAACAAATTCTTCTTTTTTATCTTCAGCGCCATCAACTTGAATTTCATTTATTAAAATCTTTTTTGGAACTGCAACTTTTGTTTTTATTGGAGTTTCTGGCTGCCAGTCCGATTCGTTGCCGTCAACATCATTGGCTTTTGTTTGAAAATAATAAGTTTTTCCATCTTCTCCCGCAAAATCCCTAGTCAAACTTACGGACGTCGGACGTCCGGCAACTTCTACAGAGGCGTCTTGCTGCCAGGCTCCCCCGTCTTCTTGCCAGCGGAAAATATAGCTATCCACCCCAGATGGCGAAACCGCATCAGCAACATCTGTTACAGTAAAGTTTATAGCAAAATCAGCAGTTATTTGAACTGGCTCAAGGGTAAAACTAATCTCTGGAGCTCTTACGTCTTTACCTAAAGTTCCGTCTCCACCGCCAGGCTGAGGCTCTTGAACATAAGTCATATTTTGCGCTTTGGGAGTTGGCGTTTGAAGCTCAAAGTCAGCCGAATTGTCTTCCGTATCCTGCTCTGTTTCGCCAGCAACTTTTCTGCCAATAGTTTGGCCATTCCCTGGATTTTTTGCCACAAAATTTTCATAATCTTTTGCTTCTCCAAATCCTAATTTATCAGAAACGTCCCCGCCAGGATTTTTTAAAACAAATGAATTATTTTTTGTAATTGGGTTATCAACAGAAATATCAGCAATCTTAGCAAAATATCCTTTTCTAGCTATTAAAAAATAACCTTTGGCTGAAATTTTTAACCCAGAAAACAAAGTATTTGAAGCATACGTTGAATAACTTTGAGCCGATGCTGTCTTGCGTTGCAAATACCAGCCAGTTAAATCAACGTCTGCGTTATTCGGATTATAAAGTTCTATAAATTCTGACTTTTCGTCTGTTGAACTTGCCACCTGAACTTCCGAAATTAAAATTTTTGGATATGTTGTGGAAGAACCATTACCGCTATAGCTTCCGCCAGTTTCAGAAATTGTTTCATCATCAATTTTTTCCTCGTCTTCAGCCTCATCGTCGATTTCATCTTCGGTTTCCGTGTTGCCAGCTAAATTAGAAGACCCTCCTGGCAAGTTTTTTCTGGACCCCTGCAACTCAATTATCTGCTGGGCGATTACATCTAATCTCTCTGCAATATCATCTAAAATATCTACTAAACTTTCTGGCAAGGCATTTGGATCAGAGGCTCCGGTCCCAGAAACCGCTTCTTCTATTTCCTCTGAAACTTCTTCTATTTGTTTTTTGCTTTCTTCATTAAAAAACGATACATTTGGGGTATCGTTTTGTTCTGTGGTTGTTGCCGTAGTTGCTAAACTATTACCGCCAAAAAGGCTTGATAAAAATTGTGTCATTCTTACCAAAATAGTATCTGTTGTCCAAGCCGACGTGCCCTCGGCCGCCACATCTTTTATTCCGTTGTCAGCAAAAGTCAGTGTAAATTTTTTGACTTTATAACTCAAACTTTCCCCTGGTTTCACAAAACATCCGTCGCCAGTATCATCAAAATTTTCGTCAATCTCTAAATTATTTATGGCTGTATCAATATCTCCAATTATTTTATCCGAAGCCAAGGCTAAATAAACATCGGAGAAAGAATGCCCGCCATAAGTGTCTGCTTTTTCTTTTTCTGAAAGTTCTAAATCTATATTGGCTGGCAAAGGTTTGTTAGCACCGCTTATTCCTGCCAATCGTCTAACCTCGTTAATTAGCTTATCTGTGCTTGAGGTTAAATAATTTCCATCTCCCGCTACACGCTCATCTGGAGTTGCAATATTATAAACAGCAATAGATTTTTCAGATACACCATTTTTAATTAGATATTCATAAGCAGCATTTGTATAAAATGTTCCCTGTGAATGTCCAACTAAAATAATTTTCTGGGTTTTAACTTCATCGTGAGCATTATTTAAAATGGTAGTCAAATCCACATCCAAACTCTCATATCCATAAGCCTGCATTACTGATTTTGCAAAATCAGTTGTCCCTAATATATGTTGCGGATTAAATCCATTAATAAATTTAACATCCTGATTTCCAAATTTTTGTTTAAAAGCATCTTCTAAATTTTTTCTGTCTTGTTTCGCTGCCTCTTCGTTGCCTAAAATCCCATTTATAAAAATGACCGTTGCATCCGAATTACTACAATCTGCGGAAACAAAAAGCGGAAATAACGAGAATATAATTAAAAGTAAGACAATAAACTTTCTCATATTAATTTGGTAACATAGATAGGTCTATCATGCACTCGTCATTTGTCGAGGCATAGGTGGTCATATATTTCTTGTAGATATTGAAATACTTTTCTTTTCGTGTTTCAGTATTTAAAACTAAATTTTTAATATCTTCATATTTTTCTTTAAAAGCCGGATATAAATCCTTCCATTCGCTTAATTTAGTGTAAATTTCAACTCCATCCATAAGACACGAATATGCTGCGTCATCCTTATGTAAATAGGCTATCATTGTTTCTTCACTAATAACTTCTGTCAATTCTAATTGCAAAGCCTGGGCATATTGTAGCATTCCGGCTCTAATTTTGGCTGAATTGGGATATTTTGCAAAAATTGCCAGTTCAACATCGTCTCTAATGCCGTTATTATTTACGTCAAAACCCGCAATTGTTGAGTCATTTAATGTTTTGTTTGGCTCAGGCGGTAAATTGGTTCCCGTTACGTCATCCATGGTAATTTTGGCATTGTTTATTTTATCCAAAGCGCTTTGAGTTTTGTTTAAATAATTCCAGCGCCAAGTAAATAAAACAGCAACAGCAACCAGCCAAATAATAAACAATATCCTGGCAATCTTGTAAGTCAAAAGCAATTTTGGATGACCAGCTAAATATTTTGATTTAAAAATTAAAAAAAATAGAGCTGGGAGATAAACAATTAAAACCATTATAACCGTATTGATATTAGACCATCCAAAAGCAATTTTTTTTATAATAAAATAGAAAATAACTAAGCTTAAAAAAATTCTTAAAATATCAACTAAGTTTTTCAAAATTTTCATGAAATAATATGTGGCTCTTTTCGAGCATTAATAATGTTGGTTCAACAATTTGTTAATTATAAAGTTTACAGACAAAAAAATCCACAAGCCAAACCTGTGAATAACTTTTTAGAATCGGGCAACGTCGGACGTTGCCCAACTAAAATTAAGTTATTGCAACGTCCGACGTTGCAATAACTTTGCGACGTCGGACGTTGCAATGGTCGCAGCAAATTATTAGGGACAGGTGGTCATTCCCTGCTGGCAATCAGCCGAATCAATTTGTTTTCTAATCCCGCTTTTGTCTATGCACCATGCTTTGCTTCTGTCTTCGGGAAAATTCAACTGCGCGCAAACAAGCCAATCATCAGAATCATGCTGACATATTTTTTCTTTTTTTTCATCATAAGCGGGAATGGCATCAAATAAAGTTTCTGCATCTAAACTTTCGCAAAAACCGCCATAATTTCCATGATCTTCAAAGTAGTCCAATGCAAGCCTGGAAAAAGAATTCATATCTTCTTTTATAGCGGCATCCCTGGCTTTGTTTTTTATTGAACTGGTTTTTACTATAACAATTGAAGACAAAACTCCGATTATGGCGATAACCACAACCAATTCAATAATTGTAAATCCAGAGTGTTTATTCATATTTCAATTGTATCATAAAGTATTTTCTCATTCACCCGAGGTTCGTCAAAAACGAACCTCAAATAGGTGGGGATGTATTATATCGGTTTATACTTGACATTATATATAATCCATAGTATAATTAAATATATTGCGACATGGCGTTGCAATAGTTCTTACACAAAGGAGATTGCGATGAAGGGTCTAATTTCTGTCGTAGTGGTTACTGTTGTTGTGTTTCTGGTGGTACTGTCTGCTTCATATGCGCAGGCCGATTGGATTACGGTGCCATCATACTCTCAAGGGTATTTGACGATTCCCGATGTCGGGACGTTCTACTCTTGGAAAAACCCAAGAGAGGACATGACGGCTTACACCGAAGTGGTGCTGAACCCGGGTAATAGTTTTGATAGCAATACGTGGAACTTCGCAGTAGATTCAAACGATAGCTCAAAGTGGACGATGTCGCTTGATTCGAGTATTTGGCTCAACACTCCGCAAGGAGATTTTGAGCCGATAACAACCATGAATCTCGTCCTTGAGAATGCGTCGCTCAGCTCTACCGTCAGAATGTTTCACGACGGTAATATGAATGAGGATGGCATAACTCGTTCATACACTTTGGATGAGTTCCTGCTGACATCGTCCAATATCACGGGCACTACTTTGGTCTATGATTATGCCGATGTCAATTGCGGTGGAATTATTCGTCGTAATTGGCTCTTGAACTATAGGGTCAGCGGAGAATTTACTGCGATCCCTGAACCCGGAACAATAGTATTGATGCTGGGCGCACTAAGTGGATTATTGTGCATGCGTCGCAAGAAATAAGCGGTTTCTTTGGAAACCACAGGCCAATTTTGGCACAAACCGTCTGGTTTATATCAGACGGTTTTTTATTTATGTAAAACTTTGTCACGTTGCAGGTCTTGTCGAAAAGGTTTATTATTAAACAATAGTTAATTTATTAATATTAATAAAAAATTATGAAAATTAAGTCTCTCGTATTAGTAGTTGTTCTTATAACTGCTGTTTTGTGCTTCGGGGTTGCGAAAGCACAAACAACAGATGTCGCTACCTTAATTGCACAACTGCAGGCTCAAATAGCAAACTTGATGGCACAATTGCAGGCATTGCAGGCCCAGCAAAATGGAACTACGGCTTGGTGTTACACGTTTAATGTAAACATAGGAATGGGTCAAAAAACAGGTAATCCTGAAATTAATGCGTTAGTAATAGCTCTACAAAAAGAAGGAATAATTGCAGAAGAAAAAACTTTTGACGGATATGATGAAAACCTTGCTTCAAATGTGGTTGCTTTTCAGGAGAAATATACCTCTGAAATTTTAACTACTTATAACCTAAAACACGGCACTGGTTATGTTGGTAAATCAACTAGAGCAAAATTAAATTCACTTTATGGTTGCGAAACAACACACCAGTGTAAAACTGACTCTGATTGTCCTATTGCAACTTTACCCTGTGCTCCCGGAACAACATCTATTGGTCCCAAATGTGTAAGTGAAATCTGCACCGAGAGAAAGTGTATTCCCTAAACTTGTGCTACAAATTTGCAGTGCCGATGAAGTGCGTGTATAGGAGTTAGAAGCTTTGCCATTCAATCTACAAAAGTCGTTGACATTTAAGAAATAATTGATATAAAGAATTCGGCACATAAAAAATCCTCTAATCCGAAAGGAAAAAAAATGACAGATGAATACATCTGCACCCAAAACGGTCATCATTACTGCAAAACAACAATACCGCTTCAAATCAATGCAGAAGAAAAAACCATCCGTTGTTTTTGTCTTGACTGCAAAAAAGAAGTGTGGGTTTTATTGCCCCAGGAAAGATTTGCAGAAATCTGCAATACCAGCAACGGGAAAGAGGGCATTTATATTGGCAGAATATAGCCAATGCAAAAAGCGTCCCGATTTTATCGAGGACGCCTTTTTTAAATACTAAATATTATCGTTTAGCTTTTGCCAATTTTGGAAAGTTTGGCATTTTAGGCAAAGCTTTTGGAACCTCAAAAGTAATTTTTCCGTTTTCTTCGTCAAGTAAAACTCTGCTTCCTTCAAAAATTTCGTTGGTAACAATTTTTACAGACAACGGATCTAAAATTAGCTTCTGAATTATTCTCTTTAACGGCCTGGCTCCCAAGCTTGGGTCAAAGCCTTCTTTAATCAATAATTCTTTTGCTTTGTCTGAAATGGCAATTTTAATTTCTTTTGCGGCCAATCTCTTTTCAACTTTTTCCAATTCCAAATCAACAATTCTTTTTATTTCCGGCTTCTTTAAATAATTAAAGATTACAGTTTCGTCAATTCTGTTTAAAAATTCGGGTCTAAATGATTCTTTTAAAGAATCAAAAATTTTATCTCGCATTGATTCTCTTTCTGCCACATCTTCTTTGTTGTTAAAGCCAATGGCCGACATTTTATTAATGTAATCCGATCCTGTGTTTGAAGTCATTATAATTATTGCGTTTTTAAAGGAAACTGTTCTGCCTTTAGAATCGGTCAATCTCCCATCTTCAAAAATCTGCAACAAAATATTAAAAACATCTGGGTGCGCTTTTTCAATTTCGTCTAACAATAAAACAGAATAAGGCCTGCGTCTGATTTTTTCGGTAAGCTGTCCGGCTTCTTCATATCCAACATATCCTGGAGGCGAACCAATAATTTTTGAAACTGTGTGGCGCTCCATATATTCGGACATATCAAGCCTAATCAAGGCCTTTTCGTCGTTAAACAAAAATTCTGCTAAAGCTCTGGCAGTTTCAGTTTTTCCAACTCCTGTTGGCCCCAAGAACAAAAACGATCCCAAGGGCTTGTTTTCTTCAGAAATTCCAGCTCTGGCTCTTCTAATTGCTCTTGAAATTGCCGAAATTGCTTCTTCCTGCCCAATTACCCGCCTGTTTAAAGTGTCTTCCATTGTTTCCAGTTTTTTGGCTTCTTCTGTAATCAATCTCATTACAGGAATTCCAGTCCACTTTGAAACAACACGGGCAACATCTTCTTCTGTTACTTCTTCTTTCAAAAAATGATGAGTCTGCTGTAATTTTACCAATTTTTGTTCAATTTGTTTTTGCTCTTTTAATAATTCCGGAATCTTTCCATATTTAATTTCGGCAACTTTTTCCAAGTCCGCATCTCTTTGGGCAATTTCTGTTTGATAAGACAAGTTGTCTAACTTTTGCCTTATATCTTTTATTTTATTTATCAATTCTTTTTCTGCATTCCATTTTGCCCTCAATCCTTTTGTTTTTTCTTTCAAATCTGCCAATTCTCTTGCAATTGCTTTTAATCTTCTTTCGCTTCCCTTTTCTTTTTTCAATGCCTGTTTTTCAATTTCCAGTTTTGTAATTTCTTCATCAAATTTCTCCAGTTCCTGAGGCTCGGATTCAATTTCCAATCTTAAAGCCGAAGCCGCTTCATCCATTAAGTCCACTGCCTTATCCGGCAAAAATCTGTCGGCAATATATCGGCTAGACAACTCTACTGCAGCTTTTATTGCCGAGTCTTTTATTCTTACTCCATGGTGAACTTCATATTTTTCTTTAATTCCGCGCAAAATTGCAGTAGCATCTTCAACCGAAGGCTCTTGAACATAAATTGGCTGGAATCTTCTCTCCAAAGCTGCGTCTTTCTCAATATATTTTTGGTATTCTTTTATGGTTGTAGCGCCAACTGCTCTTAATTCTCCTCTGGCAAGCGCGGGCTTTAACAAATTTGAAGCGTCAATTGCGCCCTCGGCAGCTCCCGCTCCAACAAGCGTGTGTAATTCATCAATAAACAAAATATATTTTCCGGCTGACCTATTTAATTCTTTTAACAAAGCTTTCATTCTGGTTTCAAATTCTCCCCTGTATTTTGTACCGGCAATCATGGCTCCCAAATCCAAAGAAATAACTTCTTTGTTTTTCAAAAATTCTGGGACGTTTCCTTTTGCAATTCTTTGCGCAAAACCTTCAACAATGGCGGTTTTTCCAACTCCTGCTTCTCCAATCAACACCGGATTATTTTTTGTTCTGCGGGAGATTATCTGCATTAATCTTCTGATTTCATTATCTCTACCGATTATCGGGTCAATTTTTCCGGAAATTGCTAGGTTGGTTAAGTTTCTTGTATATTTTTCTATAACCTGAAATTTTGATTCAGGTTCTGGATCTGTAATTCTTTGTCCGCCTCTTACCTGCGACAAAATTTTTAAAACAGCCTCATAATCCAGTTTTGCAGTTTTAAAATTATTAGTTCCAATTCCAGATGACAAAAACTGAACTTTTTCCAAAACATCTTTGGCTGTAGATTTTGTGTCTAATAAAGCTAAAAACAAATGCTCAACAGAAATAAATTCGTCATTCATTTTCATTGACTCTTGGCGGGCACGGTCTAAAACCTTTGCCATATCCTGCGTAAGATAAAACTGCCCAAATGTTTGTGGGGCTGGAATAACTGGAATTTTTTCTATTTGAAGCTCAACTTTTTTCTTTAAGTTATCGATATCAACTCCCAGCTTTTGCAGCATTGTAATAACAATACTGCCTTCTTGCGACATCAAAGAATACAATAAGTGCAAGGCATCAATTTGCTGCTGTCCTCTTTCTTGCGCAAATTGCTGGGCCTGCATTATTGCGTCCTGCGCCTTGTTTGTAAAATTTGCTCCTCCGTTAATCATATAGTTTAATACGCTCGTATATTAATAGTAGGTTTTATTTTAGTCTAAAATGGCTCAAAAATCAATGTTTTTAGACTAAAAAGAATTTTTTAGGATAAAAACCAAAAATCAATGTTGTAATAAAAAAAGGCGGAGTTTGATGCTCCGCCTATTATGGTACTATCTCAAGTACTATGCCGATCTACTGAGAGCGGTATCTTCTCTGATCCGGATATGACGCTGCATGATTTCTACTAGTTTTTTAAGTATGCTCAGACGTTTTTCGTCTTCGCTTCTTCCGCTTAAATTAGTAAGCGGATCCATAATTTTGACTATTAATAAAAGGTCTCCTGGAAGATATCTGAAGCCGGCAAAAACTTCTCCCTTCTTACCCGCTTTTTCAACAGTCTTTTTAAATTCCTGACGTAATTCGGATAGTGCAGCTTTTTGTTCGTCAATGTTCCCGAAAAAATTCCGTAAGGGAATGTTTTCTTGCTCAGCGAATTCAACAAAAGCATCTGCCGGGATTGAAAGCTCTCGCAAAAATTTTGCAAGAACATCTAAAGAAATTGTTGAGCCATTGCTTTTCATAATAACTTGCCTCTCAAATTTGATTTGGAATGTGCGAGTTAACAAGATTAACCATATCATAAAATACGTAATAGTCAAGAGATAGGGTGCAAATTAGATTTAAATCTATTGACAAGCCTTACTATATATGATACAATAAATAATATAAGGAGCCTTTCTTTTAAACCATTAGTTGAATAATACTGAACGCTGATTTTACAGATTTTCAGAAACAATTTAAAGTTTTCTTTAGTGGTTTGAAAGAAGGGTTCTGGGGTGTGAGATTACTTTCTCCCCGTCCTTTACTGCTCTTTTAGCTATATAGACAAACTCAAATAGGAGAAAAAGCCATGTCATCCGTCGTTTGGATTTTGATTGCCCTTGCTTTCATTTTGCTTGTGGTCTGTATTTTGCACGTCATCGGGAAAAGAAACGCACGGCGCCAGTTTCAACAGATTAGAGCCAGATTTGAAGAAATTGCCCAGCGAAACGAAGCCAGAAACCGAGCCTGGAAACGTCGCGTCATCGAAGCTCAGCATTTGCTGACTGGCAAAAATTGGGGAGACCCAAAGGGAAAGATAGATTTTGTCACCAGCCTGTATGGAGGCGATGTACCGGAATATCTCTGGTATGCCCTCGGAGATACAGATGGGACAATTGATCTAGAAGAGGTTTATAAGACCTTTTATCCCACGAAGAATCGCGCATTCGGAGACATTGAAGTGCACCCATCGGAAAATCCGCTTGTTGGAATCGCACTGCGAATCCGAAACCCTCAGAGGTTTGAAGCGGAGATTGAAGTCAACGGACAAAAATGTCCGTTATACCAAATTGGGAATTCCCAGTTTGGAGACGATAACGAGGGATGCGTAAGTCTACTCGGATTATATAACGAGCCACAAGCTGTGGCGAGTTGACAAAATAGTGATGATCGCTGGCCCGGTCGTCCCTCCTGATGCCCTCCGCAAAGAACTTGTAGTTTTTTGCGGAGGGATCTATTTCCTAGCTCCGCAGAATTGTTTTGCGAAGCTGAGACAATGGAAGGGATACTTTGTATCCCAAAGCACTTTGAAAAGGAAACATTATGAGCGCGTTGAACACCCTGCTTGCAGTTGCATCCCTGTTTGTCTTTTCGCTTTTCTCTTGGTGCTTTGTAATTACAGACTTCCAAGCGAAAAGAAGAGGCATCTTAGGGTGCCCTGCCAGATTCGTATTTTTTTGTTTAAATATATGGCATTTGGCAGATGAATGGGTTAGAGAATACACCTACAATCTGAGGGAAGCAATAAATCTGCCAATAGGCAAATATACAATTGTTTCTTCGGAAGAAACACAGATAATCCAAGGACACCTCGTTTACGATTTTAAGGCAAAAGTTGTCGGTAACGGCAAAGATTGGACAGTGGTCGCACAAAGGCTGCCAATACAGATAGCATCGCTATCGCAGCCCGTGTTGCTTAAAACATTTTCCGTTGGCATTAATGACGGCAGAAAAAAAATCGTGGCAGGTTAGTTTAACCAGCTCACAACAAAGCTCTTTACCAGTTTTTAAAACAGCTGGTAAAGGGCTCTATTTTTTAAGCCATCATTTGTTTTTCCATCGCCGGAAAGATGGTGGCTTGAAAGAGGGAGTCCGATTGGATCGGACAAGGATTTTTTAAGGAGTTCTTTGATGAACGCGACAGAACGAGTAAAGGAAATGATGCGACAAAACACGCAGGCTATTGGGAGTGCCGCACGTGCCAAACCCGCAAACTTGGCGCCAAAAGCTTCTCCGCTGCACGCGAAACCGACCATCGTGGTTTCTGCCCTGCGCGTTCCCATGGGAATGGGACACGGCAGGCGGAGTAGCCGCCAACTCCAACTCGTATAGGCTTTGCAACAGCAAGGCAAAAGCAGGTTTCGACCCGAAACCTGCTTGTTTTTTTGCAAAAAAGCGGCCTATTTAAAAATAGACCGCAAGACGAGCTATGCTATTACCCAGATATCACTGGTAACCCTTCGTTCAAGTAAACATGCGCGGATACAAAACTCTGCTTGTTTTTTTGGAAGAAATCCGTATTTTTGGAAATAGAATCCATTCCAAAACTTTTTTGAATACGGCTAGCGTTTACTCCAAAAGCAGCGATTTTAAATGGCCTGCTTTCTTTCATAACATAAACATCCAGGCCCATTTTAACGAGTTTTTTTACAACCTCGTCTAAAATGTGCAATCCAACGTGCTTTCTCATGGTAATTAACATAACAAATCTCCTTTAATTGTGAAAGAACAAAAAACAAAGTAAAAGCCCCTTGAGAAAGGGGCTTGTTTGAATTTTCTATGTTACTCTTACTTTATTTTAGAATGCTCAAATAAACCTCTTTCTTAAAGTGGCTAAAGTAAAAGCTAAACCAGCTGTTAATATTGATAAGGTTTATCTGATTCATATTAAATTCAATTTAACAAATCGCACAATGATTGTCAAATATTTTTTCTAAAATATTAAAGTATATATCCATTGTATAAACTTCCACATTCCATCAAGCAAGCTTGACGTTGACTCTTGTATTAATTCACCTACCGAAGGGGTTTCCTCTGTAGTGGTTTCCGTTGTCGTAGTTTCTGTAGCTGAAGTTTCGGCTGTAGCTGGCTCAATAATTTCTGCAGCAGTAATAGTTTGGTTTCCAATTATTTCAGATTCTTCTGCGTTGCTTGTCTCTACTGCTTGTGCCGCAGCTTGTTCTTCTAATTGCTGAGCTACTTCTTCTTGCACTTGCCGCTCAATTTGTTCATCTAATTGCTGAGTTGCCGTTTCCACTGCTTGTTGAGCAACTTCTGTAGCAGCTTCTAATGCTTGTATGGCAGTTGTTGTAGTAGTAGCGGTTTCTGCAGTACTAATATTTGACGTTTCCTGGGTAGCGATGGTTATGATTGAGCCACACTCTCCTTTTACCTTTTCCCATTCGCCATTAGAAATCCAAATACAATATTTTTCTCCCGTAGTTTTATCTGTCATTTGCATTTGACCAATATCAGCCGTTGTGGCTGTTAAGTTTGTCGTTGTTAGTTTTGCAATACTTGTTACTCCGTTGCTGATGGTGATGCCTAAAGAGGACAAAACATTTGTAACTTTTTCTGTTAATGTGGTTGTGTTAACTCCGGAAACTGTGCCTGCTGCAACAGCTCCAGACCAAGTTGAAGTAGTTGATGCGCCAACCTCAGCCAACAATTGTGCTTTTACTGTGCTCCATCTTGCCCATACGCCGTGGGCCGTGCCATCTTCGTAAACCTTATCCACCATTGGAATCACAAAGTCGCCAACAGTCATTTGTTCTCCGCTAACTGGGTCAACTGATTCATGGCTAGGAATTTGGAAACCACCTGTTTGATCTGAATAATGCCAAGCTCCTCCGTAGCAGTAATAGATGCCTGGGGTGGTTGCCGACGAGCTTATCTTGATGCTTCCATTTGTGCAAGCTCCTGATGGCGAGGTGCTTTCCACGCCGGTGATTAGGGTTGTGGCCGCAAGGGTACCAGTTACGCTGACATCTCCACCAGACGGAACAATTGTTAAATCTCCTGCATTGCTCGCGGTAAAACTTGTGTAATTTGTTGCATCATAGGAAAGTCTGAGTTGCTCGGTAGTTGTTGATCTAGATTCTAATCTAGCATTTACAGTAGCTCCTGTCCCGATTCCAACTAATCCCTTAGAAGTTATTCTCATTCTTTCTCCTATTGCCTGCGTACTATAAGTAGTAGAAAAATATAAATCGCTTGAGCCAGACGATTCAGCATCTGTTCTTATAGATCCAATTTGTGCGCCCCTAATTGCAGTAGTAGAGCCAGTATTATTAAAAGTGAGCACAACAGAGCTATTCGCCGCACCGTTCGCATTTCTCAACATTAAGGGATAAGACGCGCCAGCGACTGATTCATAAAATTCCACAAGTGTATCTGGCGTTGTTTGAAAAGATTGTGTCCCTACACCAAAATTACCATTAACTCTCAAAAATTGTTCCCCTGATGTTTCAGAAAATTTTCCATAAATTAAACTATTAGTACTAGATCTACCCAATCCATCTATATATAAATTATCTGAAGTAGTTGAAGCATATCCAGCCTTATAGCCCAAAAATACATTATTTGAACCTGTTCCACCTGCCCCCGCCCCATATCCAAGAGCTGTGTTATAATCCCCCGTTACATTGTTTGCCAATGTTTGAAAGCCTATTCCTATGTTTCCGGTTCCGGTTGTATTATTCCAAACAGAGTCTGCTCCAATTGCTATATTATAATTTCCGGTTGTATTATCCGTTAACGAAAAAGTTCCCACGCCAATATTTCTTTGACCAGATATATTAGACGTTAATGAATTTAATCCTACAGCAATATTTCTTGAACCAACTGTATTGTGATACAATGTCTGGGACCCAATTGCTGTATTCCAAAATCCGGAAGTATTATAAATTAAAGTATCCGTGCCAAAAGCAACATTTTCATAACCAGATGTGTTAAACCTACCAGCTCTCAATCCAAAAAATAAATTTTTGAGCGATGATGTAGATTGCCTAATTTCTAGGCTGGCGGATCCGGCAGAATCCTTTATAGTGATTAACGGATTATAAACGCTAGTAACCTGTTTAACAGAAATATTTGTAATTAATCCGTCAAAAGTTGTTCCTGGAGTAAAAACCAAATCCCCGTTAGAAACAGATTTAATTCCGACCGTATAAGTTACAGTAGTTGCAGCTCCAGTATATAAACTAAATGGCTCAGAATTTCCCAAAGTTACTGTTAAATCATAATTAGACGAAGCCGATGTAACCGTAAATACAACCTGATATGTATTAGTTCCAGTAGAACCCATAGAAAAACTAAGCGTCTCAACAAGTGGAGCTGTAGTGCGGTGGTCAAAACCAGTATTATAATCTCCAGACCAACCATTACCGAGTGTCCACCCACTAGAACTCGCTAATTCTGAACCAAGTGTTGCTGATTCTAATGAAGATGTATTTTTAATAGTTAATTGTGTCCCAGTAAATCCAAAATTTTCGCTGTCTGTTAATGAACCGTCAGCTGCAGTATAGGTTATGCGGTTAGCAGTGCCCGTATACGACGAACTAACTGTTTGCCAACCAAGTACTCCCGAGCTATTATACCCAAGATATTTATTTGCAGAACCTGCTGACGTCGGCAACGTATAAACATTTCCAATAGTTAATGTTCCTGTCGTAATTGTGCCGGTTGTAGTGAGGTTTCCTGAACCAGAAAAATTAGTTGCAAAACTATCTGCCAAAGGGGCTGCAACTTTGCAGTAGGTATCTCCTGGATTGCAGTTAGTCGGATCTAAAGTGTTCCCTGGGGGAAAAGTAGTATCAACTCCATAGGTAGTTGCAAACACATAAACAGCAGAACAAAAAATTCCTGAAATAATTAAGGAATTTAGTATTGCAAGAGAGGTTTTTTTGGGAAATAAAAACTTAGCTGCTAATCGGAAGCAGAGAGAGAGAGAGAGGATCTTGGCTTGCGCTTTTTGGTTCTCATCAAAATTTATACAATATTTTTTTATTATACCATACCAAAAAAATATGGGTCAATCTTTAAAAATTGACCCATTAAAAATTGCCAGCCAGAGGCTGGTCCGCCTTGGGCGGAAAAATTATAAATTAGCATTAGCTGGTTCTTTCTCCCAAAGTTACCTGCAACTCTGTTTCATTACCATCACGCAAAATTTTAATTGTTACCGCATCCCCTGCGTTATATTTCTGGATAATTTTTGACATTGTATTATCTGTGGTAATTTTTTCTCCGTTAAATTCTAATATAACATCGCCTGCTTTAATCCCGGCTTTTTCAGCTGGGGATCCAGCAGTGATGGCAGCTTCTCCATTACTGCCTTTTGCAACTAAGGCTCCATAGTCTACCGACAAATCATACGTTTTTTTAACTTGTTCATTTATCAACACATATCTTACTCCCAAAAATGGATATACAATTGTATTTGTTGCAACAACCTGCTCTATGTCTTTTTTGGCATAATTTATTGGAAGCGCAAAGGCAACGCTTTGAGCGTCCTGAGCCGTGGCGGTATTAATTCCAATAACCTCTCCTTTTAAATTTAACAACGGTCCGCCAGAATTTCCCGAATTAATTGCTGCGTCAGTTTGGATAATATCTTCCAATGTTTCATATACCGACCCTGATTGGTCTGAAGCCGAAATTGTTCTGCCCAATCCCGATACAACTCCCACCGAAACCGTATTGCTAAATTCTCCCAAGGCGTTTCCAATTGCAATTGCTGTTTGTCCAATTTGAATGCCCGATGAATCCCCAAGTTTCAAGGGCTGAAAAGTTTTACTATCCGTATTTTCTATTTTTATAATCGCCAAATCCTGCACAGGGTCTAACGCCAAAACCTTGGCAGAATATTTTTGTCCGTCATTTGTTATAACAGTGTAATCTGCTGTCTTATCTGAAACAACGTGCTTGTTTGTTAAAACCAAACCATCGGCAGAAACTATAAAGCCAGAACCCGATCCGACCTCTTTATACTCTGTCCCCTTTTGAACATATTGAGGAATTTGTATATCAAAACCTGATCCATCGCCAAAAGGATTAACCCATTGTTGTTCATAAACCGGCAAATCTTTGGAAATAACAATGCTAACCACAGATTGGTTGGCATTTTTTACAACATCTATTATTGCCTGTTCATAAGAAATATCTGAAACATAAATCCCGGGCTCCTGGGTTTTTTCTTCTGTTTTCTGGGTTTCCTGCAATTCTAATTTTGGCAGCTTTAAATACTGCAAAAATGATTTAGTCTGTTCCGGAAAATACTGATAAGACAAAACACTTGCAATAGAAATAACTAAGCAGGCAGAAATAACTAAAAAAATTATTCCTAAAAGTTTTTTATTTTTTAAAGCCTTATGTTTAAAGTCTTTAAAATTAAATTTTGGTAGCTCGTACATCATTTTTTAAATAATTAGTAATTATTATAATAATACGAAAAATCACTTATTTTTGGTCTCTACCAATACTATCTATAATTGATTTTGCTGCCGAATTAGCTAAATATTTTCTGTTTAAAATCCTCGGCGATGCTGAATTTGATTTTGATTTCTCCTTCCCAAATTCCTGAGCCAAACCCAACGCATTCATATTAAGCATAGAGTGAGTTGCTCCTTCAACAACATTCAATTCCTGGTCTATATTCGGATTTTTTTCTGCTACATCGTTTAAAACTTGCTCTGTAAGTTTTCTATTTGTAATCGGACTGTTCCCTCCTAGCCACCATTGAATTTTTCCTCCGATTTTAATTTTACTTAACCTGTCTGCGTCAAAATGCTTTTTGGAAAGTATTGGTGCCGTTGTAAGCCAAGAAAATTTTGCATCTTCTTTATTCGTTTTTCCGCCCTGTCGCATAACTTTTATATCAGATTCGGCTTTTTCTCTTCTTAAATTTATCATAGCCTCTTTGATTCCAAAATTATATGCCAGCTTTAAAATACCCATTTTTTCCAAACCCAGTGGCTCAATAACAACCATATCGTTTATTTTTTCCGAAGTCCCATTTTCCGACATCCTAATCGCTGCTTCCAGGGCAACGCTTGCGCCAGTTGAATATCCCATTAAATTAATTTTTTCCAATTCCAAAGCGTCAACAACTTTTTCAGTAATTTCTCCCTGCAAACTAAAATCCCCTCGACCTGCCACAATCCCCCTTGTACCTTCGGGCTTTTTAACATCGTTTTGTTCCAAATGTGTTATGTGATAAATCTTATGTCCCGCCAAAGCCATTGCCATCATAGCACAACCGTCCATTTGTTCATTAGCCCTTATTCCTCCCCAAAAAACATAGGGAATTCTATCATCTTTGCTTTCGCCCTTTTCATTTGTTTCCTGCTTTTTTAAATCCAAAACAGCGACCGGCATAGAAAATTTTCCTTCAGATGTTTCAACATCAACCATTTGAATATTTTCTGTCAATTGGCGCTCCGCCTCATCTAAATTAGCTTCAACCTCTTTTGCTCTACTTCTTACTTCTCCCAAAAGCTCTCTTTTACCCACAGATCGCTCGCCATTTTTTTCTGCTTCCTGAATATCCCTACGCAAAATTTTATAAGCTTTGTAAATTTGACCTCTTTCATACCGTGTGGACTCTCCGCGCTCAATACTTCTAATACTTCCTTTGGATTCCCTTGTCTGAAACTCAGCCTTTTTTTCTTCAGGACTTTTCTTATCAAATTTTTCTTTGAGCTCTTCTTGAGCTTTTTTAATTTCTTCGTTTTCAGCATCAAGCCTTTTTACATCAATCTCAACTTTGCCACGTTTTTTTGTAACCCTTTTTTCTTTCTGCTTTTCAACTATTATTCCTTCTTGCGAGATTTCTTGTTCAGGCTCCCGCTGACCCGCTTCTGGATTTTTCATTTTGTTTTTTTATTCTTAATATTAATTAATTCTAACAAACCAAATCAAAAAGTAAACAAAAAGCCAATGATACTCTCCCTAAGGATTTCTCATTGGCATAAGCGGTGTGCCGATTTTATTCGGCATCAATATCGGCAATCTCTTTTCGAGTTTCATCAATAATACGGTTACGTTGTTTCGTCCGCCATTCAAGCAAACTCAAACCTTTTGGCGGTTTATAGACCGTCACGTAGTAGAGAAAACCTCGGTCAGCCACAAGCCCCACAAGCGTTACAAGCCAGGCAGGAATAAACGGATTGATATTGCATGGCTTTTGCAATGTCACTGCATAGTGAGCATCAGCAAGTACATCGCTGCTCACTTCTGCTAGTTTCACTTTTTCTGCCAGGAAAAATCCATCCTTGCCAAAAAGGTAAAACTTCTTATTTCCTTCAAAATCACTTTGATCAATCCTTGATACAGAAACACTTATTGCTCTGCGCATAGAAACGATCTTTGACAAAAAAGGGAACTCGCGGAAAAATGACTCAATCTTTGCAAAACTCTGAGACATAGCACACCTCTTTCTGTGGCATCTCGCCACATTTAAACCTCGGCATCTCGCCGAAATCTTGTTTATACTCCTGGCATCCCGCCAAAAGTTTCTGTTTAAGAACTGTCTTTATAATACATTAATTATTATATAATGTCAATGGCTAACTTAAAATGTTGACCCCCTATTAACAATAATTAATTAGCAAAAAGTTGCTGAGCTTCGTTCCAGATATCGGGCTGGTTCTGTGTGGCTTTCATCCAATACCCCCATCGTCGCTCGCCTCTTCCCGCCTTCGGCGGGCGTCTGCGGACTACCGGCTCCGCTCCTTAGAAACCCTCGGTTTCTAACGTTCCGCTTCGCGGAACTGTTTTCCTACACGGGAGGAAATTCTTCCTCCCGACCCCTCCTTAGAGTTGTGGTATTGGATTTTAAATTAACTTGATTTGAAAAGTTGCTGAGCTTCGTTCCAAATATCGGGCTGGTTTTGCGTTGTCTTCATCCAATACCACCACTCTGCGCCCCAAAAATAAAATGTGTCCAGTCCGGTTTTTTTTGCGTATTCTACGTTTTTCTTAAATTGATTAACGTCCATAGTTTTTAATTGCTCATCAATTGATGTGTCGTAAATTTGCCCATGCGGCCAAGGTTCTGCCTGAAGTTCTATGCAAATTGTTTTTTTGTTATAAAGCATTTTTATTAGCTGCGCCTTTCTCCAATAATGAACTGGTGATATAGGATATGTGCCATAAAAATTAGGAATAAACGAAGGAAGTCCATAGCTGGAAACCACTACCCACGCCTTTCTATACATAGTAGTTCCTAAAATATCCCCCGCCCTTGCTGCCTTAAACCAAAACGACAATTCTCCGGAATCTGAAACAATAACCTGCCTTGTTGAATCCAAAGATTTTACAAGCTCAACTTCTTTTTGTAAAAATTCTCCATCGCTGTAATACCAGTCAGGACATTCGCCAAAGTTTAAAAGCGGCTCATTTTCAACCTGCCAATATGTAATAGCTGAATTATCTTTATACCTTAAAACAGTTTCTTTTATATAATCTAGGGCTGCCTGCTGCTGCTCTTCTTTTGACAAAGTATTTACCCATTCTGGAGTATGACATTCCGGCCAGCGACCGGTTTTTATTCCTACCACATAAATAATTTTAACATTACTCTCTTCTGCTTTTTTAAGTTGCCAGTCAATGTCGTCAAAAAAATACTCATTTTTTATACCTTCTACCCAATCCCATTGTGTATGCAGTTTTATATCTTTAACTCCCAAGTCGTCAATGATTGCCAAATAAGTCTCTTTCCAGTTTAATTTTAACGTTTCTGCCTGCATTTGGGAAAAATCAACTCCCCACGTTATGTTGTCTGGCTTAGGTGCCCAACCTACAAAAAAATAGCAAAACACAATCAAAAAAATCGCTAAAACTACTGCTAAAAAAGTAATAAGTATTTTAATTAATCTTGGCATAAATTTTAAATAAGTTACTCTGTTTTGTTAATCTTTAAAATAATGAAATAAATTACAACCATAAAAATAAGGGAAAAAATATTGCCCCAAAAATTATTAAATATATTTGGGTAAAAAAGATCTATATCTAATATGTTAAAATAGTTAAGCACATATACATCTAATGATTTTATTGCCTTAAAGAAAAGTATTGCCATGTGAACTATCGCAGAAAACAGCATTAACAAAAATAGCGCATTAATATATTTATTTTTAACAATTCTACTGTTCATAGTTGTCTTTTTTAATTAAATTTTTAACAAAATGATTTGCCGATTCTTCCCAAGAAAATTTTAACGCATACTCCCTGCATTTCTGGCGGGAAATATTTAAGCAAGCCATAGCTGCTTTTGTTAAATCTTTGTCCAAAACCCCAACATCCTTTTTAACAAGATATTTTAAATCCATAACGTCGTGTGCAGCCACAGGAAGCCCGCAAGAAAATCCTTCTATAATTGCCAAAGGAAAAGTATCGCTCAGCGAAGGCAAAACAAACACATCACAAACGCTAAGAAAATCAACTAGCTCTTGCCCCATTTTGTAACCTAAAAATATATTTTCTTTGCCGTATTTTGCTTCAAGCTGGTTTTTTAGCGGTCCATCTCCAATAACAAGTTTTGTGCCGGGCAATTTGCATTGCAAATACTCTTCTACATTTTTTTCTTTGGCTATTCTTCCAAAATAAACAAAAACTGGCGACTTAAAATTATATTTTGTCTTTACTGGAGAATTTTCATTTCTGGTAAATAGTTGCGTATCCACTCCAAGCGGCCACAATAAAACATGTAAAAATCCGCGCTTTTCCAGTCCCCGCCTTAACTCTTCTGTAATTACCATGGTTCCGTTGCTGGCATTGTGAAACCACTTAAGGCGGTTATATATGAGTTCTGTTAAAAAATTCCATTTGCCAAAATAATGCTGAACATATACTTGAAAATTTGTATGATTTGCCGTTGTAAATTTAAACTTATTTTTTAAACAAATAGATCTTGTAGCAAAGCCAATCGGGCCTTCTGTAACAATGTGTATATAGTCTGGGTTTATATCTTTTATTATTTTTTTTATCTTATGTTTTGGAAACATAGAAAGTCGCACCTCCGGATAAAAAAAGATGGGAAAAGACAAAAAAAGCCCCGGATGTATTACGGTAACTTCAAAGTCTTTTTTTTCAAGTTGTTTTTTTAATTCCTCAATGCATCTTACCACTCCATTTACTTGAGGAAACCATGCATCGGTTGCTATAATAATCTTCTGCATAACTCAATATTGGGTTATTTTTTACCTTTAGAGCCAAACCAGGCGACTGTTTCTTTTAATCCCTGCTCCAAATCATATTTTGGCGACCAATTTAATTCTGATTTTATTTTGGAATAATCCAAACAGCTTCTCTGCTGTTCACCTTTTTGGGCGGGCTTGTGAATCTCTTTAAAAGTTGAACCTGTTTCTGTTTTAATAATTAAAAAAATGTCGTTTATATTTGTTTCTTTGGCTGTGGCAACATTAAAAATCCCGCTTTTTTCTGATTTTATAGCTAAGACTGCTACATTAACTATATCTGCAACATAAACAAAATCTCTTGTTTGCAAACCATCGCCATTTATTATTGGCTGCTTTTTTGAAAATATCTGGTCACAAAAAATTGCCACAACTCCAGCCTCCCCTTTTGAATTTTGCCTTGGTCCATAAACATTGGCAAACCTTAAAGCTACAAAAGGAATTCCAAAAACTTTGTTGTAATAGTTTAAATATTTTTCTGTTGCTAATTTTGCAATACCGTATGGAGACATTGGATATTCCGGATAGCTTTCTGGAGTGGGAATAATATCAGCATCGCCGTAAATGGCGCCGCCCGTGGAAGAAAAAATAATTTTTTTAACTTTAAACTTCTTGCAGTTTTCCAAAATATTTAATCCGCCAAGTATATTTGACTTTGCGTCTTCTAGCGGATTTTCAACCGATTTTCTTACATTAATTTGGGCAGCAAAATGAAAAACTATTTCTGGTTTTTCTTTTTTAAAGATAGCTGCGACTGTTTTTTTATTGATATCTGTTTTATAAAACTTTGCCTTTCTATTTAAATTTTCTTTTTTTCCAGTAGACAAGTTATCAATAATCACAACTTTATGGTTCTGCTCTATTAATTTGTCTGCTAAATGGCTGCCAATAAAACCAGCTCCGCCTGTAATTAAAATTTTCATATATGCCCTTTTAACTTATATTATTTTAAAACTAATTTTTCTATATTATATGCTCCAAGTTTTTCAATTTCCATAAATCCCTGCATGGCTGCTTCCGCAAGGTCTCCCGCATTCAATAAGTCATAAAACCATTGATCTGTGTATTTAGGATTATCCTGAGAAACTCCAGCGCCGGTGTGCAAAAGCCATTTTTTGTTAAAATCTTCTTGCGAGCCGATTGTTGGGGCAATAATTATAGGAATCCCCAAACCCGCATAAAAAGACAATTCCGAAGGCTTTGTCCACAAAACATCTGTTTCTCTTAAATATTCATTAAAAACTTTAAAATATCCTTCTGTTGTATTGCCGTAAAGTATGTGAACCCATCCGTCTAATTTTAATTCTTTGATATTATTTTGGAAATACATCCCAAGTTCGCGGCGGGTGCCAACAGAAATAACAAACCTTAGTTTATTCTTTTTAATGTGTTCTTTCAAGCTATGTATTGCCTTAACGCATATTTCCTTTTGGGCGCCAGCGCCTCCTATTGAAAACATAATTGTCAAAGGATGGTTTGATTTTACAGGTAATTTCCCCAAAGTTCCGGTAATTAACGGCTCATACATTTTTCTGTATCTTTTTTGCGGGTCAAGATTTATTAGTCTATATTTTAAATCCTCTTTCAAAATTTCCATTTTTTCCGTTCCAATATTTTCTTTTGGCAAAGGGTATCCTGTTAAAAAAATATCTTTATTATCTACTCCATAAAGTTTTAATCTGTCTCTTGCCCATGTGCAAGGAGCCAAATATTTTATCTTGCTTTTCTTTGGATTTAAACTCACCCATGACCTGTTAATGTCGGCATCGCATATTACGCAGTAAATCTGACCGGGATATTTAAACTCTTCTGCCATAAAAGCCGGCGTAAAAAAAGTACTGATTATTGGCAATGGATTTTTTTTAAGCCTTTCTATCAAATCCCTCCCCCAGCCAAGTTTAATAAATCTAAAGTTATTTTTTAAATTAAAATTTGGACGTGATAAATCCCTTTTAGGATAGTAGCTCATAATTCTTTGAAACTTATCCATCACGCCAAAAACCCAGTCGCCAATTAAAGGAATTCTTTTAAATCTGGAAATAAACTCATATAAAGATCTTGTCTGACGCCAAAAATTTTTATCCTTTGCGGGAATGCCGTCGTAGTTATTTGCATTTATAATCTTTTCTCCAAAGGCAAGGCTCTCCAAAGGATAGGCAGTTCTTTGATGCCCATAACCCATATCCGCAGCTATAACCCATGCTTTTTTGGTATTTTCTTTTTCCATTTTAAAACTAATTAATTACTTAATAATACCCTAATTCATTAAAAAATTCTAATACCGCTGGTTATTGCAAAAACTCATATAATGTGTTATACTTTTATTGTTGCGTCAAAATGGATTGGCGCAAAAAGATGGACCTTTGACAATTGAGGAATTATTATGAGATTGTTCATTCTTTGCTCTGACACGCGCGAAAAGGCTGATTTAGAACACAAAACTGAAAAAGTACTTCTCGTGCCTGGAGAAAAAATTGCAAAAATTATGAACTATGGATGGCCTATGGTGCTAGCCCATCCCATTTTTTTCCCAAGCGAAGCAAACGCATTGCTTGGGTCGATAAAATTTGCCATAGAAGAATTTCACCCCGAAGAGATAGTTTCTGTGGGCCACGATTGCGGATATTATAAAATGATTCCGCATCTTGCCAACACCAGCCTTTTTGACAAAAAACGCGATATTCTACACATTCATAGAATGTTAACAAGAAGGTACCCAAATCAAGTTTTTAAATCGCTTTTTGACGTGAGCGATGGAAAAGACTTTCGTTTTGAAACAATCTCTGTTTAGTATTCCGTTTTTACGGATTACTGCCGCCCATAAAAAGGCGGCTTATTTTTTTTAAATTTTTTGGATAAATTTTTGATACAAATATCTTGTAATAAAAATAATTGCTAAATAAAAAATTATCAGCCAAATCCAATGCACATTTTCAAATGTTTTTTGAGCCCAGGGCTGGCTAAAAAAATCTATAATACACAAAAAATACTGAAGCACAAAATAACATGGCACAGATACAATCCAGCCTAATGTTGTAGAAAATATTCCAACAAAGGCTGTTAAAAATCCAAAAATCATTAACCAATAAACCGCCGGCGCAATTAAAAGATTGGTTATTGGAGAAACAAAAGATATATTTCCAAAACTGTAAATTAAAATTGGCAAAGTAAAAACCTGAGCCGCAAAAGTTGTTGAAACAATTTTTACAATATTTTCTGCTTTTTTCTTTGTGAAAATTTTTATTATTTTTGTAAAAATCGGATCTAAATAAATCAACCCAATAACTGCTAAAAAAGATAATTGAAACCCAACATCATAAAACAAAAGCAAAGGATTAAATAACAACATTACGGCGCAAGCCATAACAACAACTCTTATTCCCATACTTTGCCTGCCCAATTTTTGCGCCAACAAATATAATCCTCCCATAATCCCAGCTCGCACTCCAGAAGCCGGAAACCCAATTAGAATAATATAAAAACACAAAAAAGCTACTGCAAAATAAAAAGCCTTGCCCCGGTCTAATCCAGCCATTAATAAAAGATACATTATAACGGAACTTAAAATCACAATATGGGTTCCAGAAACCGCTATAATATGGCGAAGGCCTGTAATATTCAACTTGTCCTTTAAATCTTGCGACATTGCTCCATTATCGCCTAAGATTGTCCCTTCTAAAATTGAACTTTGCGGTGGAGAAAAATTATGCTCTACGCTGTCACGGATTTTTTGTTTTAAAAATAAAATTTTATCGTATAAAAAAGTAAAAGGACTATGGTTGTGTATTTTAGAAACAGACTCAATTTTTGGATAAAACATTACAGAATAAATCCCGTCCTTCATTAAATAGTTTTTATAACTGAAGTCATCTGTTTCTTGCGGAGTTTCCAATTTTCCTATAATTTTTATTGTGTCCAAATAATTATATTTAGGGTATATGTCTGTTGTTACCAAAACCACGCTATCTTTTACTTTGATTTTTAATTTTTGAAAGGTATCCCTAACATCTGGTTCGCTAGAAACTATGCCAGTTAAAGTTATTTTTCCCGCGCCATTATATTTGCTTGATTTATCATTTAAAATATTAAATTCTGAAACTTGCATCCTTAAAGCTCCCATTGCCAAAAACAAAAAACAAAACCCCACAATAATTATTTCGTCATTGCGAGGCAATCGCAATTGCCGAAGCAATCTAAACTCGGAATTATAGATTGCCACGTCGCCTGCGGGCTTCTCGCAATGACGAAAAAAAAGAGAAACTAAAATTAGTGAGACTCCCAGAAACAAAAAACCGCAAATAAAAATTTGCGGGATTTTGAATACAGACTCAAAAAATATTCCTAAAATAAATAATAAACAAAAATAAAAAAGTGTCTTAGACGGAGTCATTCTTAACGTAGCTGGCAAACTTTAAAATATGGAGAAATTTCTTTTGCAATCTCTTTTAAGTACTCCTCCTGAAACGGTTTTACTTTCTCAAATTCCGGATCAATGGTTTTTTCAGCTCTAAAACTTTGCAAATAATATTTAACATTCTCACCCCCTATCCAATCTGCAATCTGTAAAAAATCTTCTTTTTGATGTACGCCAGGCACGCAAGTTGTCCTAAATTCAAAATCAACAGCCCCAGATTTTAAAAATTTAACAGATTCCACGATGTCTTCAATTTTTACGCCTTCACCTATAATTTTTTCGTAAACCGTTTTTTTAATTTGGTCATTGGGATTTGATTGAAAATTAAAAAGAACCCTACGGGGAATCCGCCTGCTGGCGTCAAATGAAAATTTAAAATTAGGACCCACAGGTCCCTTTATATCCATAGCCACATAATCCACAAACCCGGCCCTAACTAAATCTTTTAACATTTCAGGATTTGACCCATTGGTATCTAATTTTACAAAAAATCCAAGCTGTTTAATTTTTTCTATAAAGTTAGGCAAATCTTTATTAATGGTTGGCTCGCCTCCGCAGATTACAACACCCTCCAATAATCCTTTTCTTTCTTTTAAAAAATTAAAAAAATCTTGCTCTAAAATTCTTGGCTGATTTGCAATTTTTAATGGTAAAACTAATTCTGAAGAATAACACCAAGGACATCTGAAGTTGCACATAGCCAAAAAAACAACGCAGGCAATTTTCCCAGGATAATCAATTAGTGTATTTCTTTGTAAGCCGGCTATTATCATAATTATGAGAGTGAAAAGGCTAGGTTTAAACCTAGCCTTTCTTATTATATCTTTATACTGCTACTTTTTGTTCTGGTTTTACTTCTATCTTTTCTGAAATATTTTTTACAGCTTCGTCTGGGCAAATAAATTCTTTTCTTTCTTTATATTCTTCCTGCTTCCCTTTGTGCCACTGCTGGACTGGCCTGATATAGCCAACCACCCTTGAATAAACCTCGCAAGGCTGTTTTATTGTGCACTGAGGGCACTCAAAATGTTCTCCTGAAATATATCCGTGTGTTGGGCAAATTGAGAATGTTGGAGTAAGCGTTATATATGGCAAGCTGTAATTTTCAAATATCTTTTTAACCAAGCTCTTTGCCATCAATGGATCCGAAATTTTTTCTCCTAAGAAAATATGCAATACTGTTCCACCTGTGTATTTTGCCTGAAGATCGTTTTGCAATTTTAAAGCTTCAAAAACATCGTCTGTAAAACCAACTGGCAACTGGCTTGAATTTGTATAAAATGGGACTTCTGCTGTTCCTGCTGTTATAATATCTGGATATTTTTCTTTATCTGTCCTTGCTTGCCTGTAGCTTGTGCCTTCTGCCGGAGTAGCTTCCAGGTTATACAAGTTTCCGGTTTCCTCCTGAAATTTTACCATTCTATCTCTCATAAAATCCAAAACTTCTAGCGCAAACTTTCTGCCTTTTGGAGTTGTAATGTCTTCTTCCAAAAAGTTAAGCAGTGCTTCGTTCATTCCGCAAATTCCAATTGTTGCAAAGTGATTTCCAAAATATGAATTTCTTAATGTTTTAACATCTTCCAGATAATGTTTTGAATAAGGATAAAGCCCCTTCTCCATAAAATTATCCAAAGCCTTTCTCTTAATTTCCAAACTTTCTTTTGCCAAATCCATCAAGTGTGCCAATCGGTCTAAAAATTCTCTTTTGGTTTTAGATAAATATCCGATTCTTGGCAAATTAATTGTAACCACTCCGATTGATCCTGTTTTTGGAGAAGAACCAAACAATCCTCCGCCTCTCTTATATAATTCTCTGTTATCCAGTCTTAACCTGCAGCACATTGACCTTGCATCATCCGGGCTCATATCCGACTGTATAAAGTTTGAAAAATAATTAATTCCGTATTTTGCTGTTGCTTCCCACATTGCTGTTAAATTTGGGTTATCCCAGTCAAAATCTTTTCCAACTGAAACCGTTGGAATTGGAAAAGTAAACGGCCTGCCGGATGCATCGCCCTCCATTAAACCTTCGTAAAAAGCCTTAATAAACATATCCATCTCAGGCTGAAAATCTCCGTAAATCTCTTTTTGTGGCTCGCCTCCAATTATAACTGGCTGCTTTGCCAAATGTGATGGAGCCTTAATATCTAAAGAAACATTTAAAAATGGCGTTTGAAAACCAACTCTTGTTGGCACCATGCAGTTGTATAAAAATTCCTGCATTGCCTGTTTTACCTGTTTGTAACTTAGGTTGTCGTATCTAATAAATGGCGCCAGCAGCGTATCAAAATTTGATACGGCATTTGCTCCAGCCGTCTCTCCTTGCAAAGTAAACAAAACGTTTACCAATTGCCCCAAGGCGGTTCTAAAATGTTTTGGCGGCCTGCATTGTATTTTCCCAGACACTCCGCCAAATCCTTTTATTAAAAAGTCGTATAAATCCCAGCCTGCGCAATATGGAGCCAATAATTCCAAATTATGAATGTGAAAATCCTCGTTAGCTCCAGCATCTCTTATTTCCTTTGGATAAATTTTATTCAACCAATATTTTTTTGAGATAAAAGATCCCACATATTGATTAAGCCCCTGCAAAGAAAACGTCATATTGGCATTTTCCTTCACTTGCCAGTCAATTTCTTTTAAATAACTATCAATTTTTTCCGAAGATTCATCGCTAACTTTTGATGCTTCACGGATTGTCCTTCTTTGCTCTCTATATAATATGTAGGCCTTGGCGGTATCAACCAAATCTTCTAAAATCAAAGCTTCTTCAACAATGTCTTGAATTTGCTCAATAGTTGGGATTTCACCCTTTTTAAACCTGCGATTCAACAACTGAACAACCTTTTGCGCAACTTTCTTTGATTCTTTGCCGTCTCCCTGGTTTGCCGCAATAATTGCCTTATGTACGGCTTCCTCAATTTTATCTTCCTCAAAATTCACAACTCTGCCATCTCTTTTTTGCACTTTCTCTATATAATTCTTTGTTTTTATTTCTGCTTCCATAGGTTTTTAGGGACAAAAAAAGGGCCCTTCGCCTTTTTAAACTCGTTACCTAATATTTCTTCCACTCTAACTCATAATTTGGTGCGAGAAATATCAGGTAGCGAGTTTATGTTAAATTTATTACTTCAAAATTCTTATTTAAAAAAGTTTTAAAGTAATAAATCTAATAAATTTGTTAATTATTACTATATTTTACTCTAGCAAGAAACCAGGTCAAGTCTTGACGAAAAATATTTTGCCGGCACAAACAAAAAACCCATTTTAATGGGTTTTTCAAAAACTAAAATTAAAATTTTGTGGCAATTACAGAAATCTTCATTTCTCCCTTCTTTAAAGAATTATCTTTTACTGCGCCAAAAATTATTTGGGCTTTTGGATCAACATTTTTTGTAATAATTTCAGCCGACTTTGAAATTTCGTTTAATGTTACATCGTTTCCAAAAACAGAAAACAAAACTCCTTTGGCCCCTTTAATAGAAAAATCTAATAACGGAGAATTAATTGCTGCCAATGCTGCCTGCACTGCCCTGTCCTCTCCTGAAGCTCTGCCAACTCCAAATAAAGCATTCCCGGAATTTTTCATAATAGAAACAACAGAAGCAAAATCAATGTTAATAATTCCTGGAACTAAAATTAAATCTGTAATTCCTTGCACCGCTTCTCTTAAAACATCGTCACACATTGAAAAAGCATTTGACACTGTTGTCTTTTCGTCAATTATTTTTAAGAGTTTATCGTTTGATATTATTAAAAGAGAGTCTACTTTTTCTTTTAAATTTTCTAAAGCGATCTGTGCAATCTTTCTTCTTTGTTCTCCTTCAAAAGAAAATGGCATCGTTACAACGGCAATAGTTAAAATTCCAAGACTTTTTGAAGCCTCGGCAATTATTGGCGAAGCTCCCGAACCCGAACCGCCTCCCAGCCCGCAAGTTATAAAAACCATATCCGCGCCTTTTAAATTTTCCAAAATCTCTTGCTTGTCCTCTTCAGCTGCCAATTTTCCCAAATTCATATCCATTCCAGTGCCAAGTCCTTTGGTTGTATTTTTGCCAATTAAAATTTTCTTTTCTGCTTTGCAAAAATGAAGCGCTTGGGCATCGGTGTTAACTCCAATTAGTTCAACTTGCTGAATGTCAAACTTAGCCATGCGAGAAATTGTATTAGAGCCAGAACCGCCCACTCCGATAATTTTAATTTGAGGATTCATAAATCTTTTTGAATAAAAAAATAATTTACGAACAACGAATTCGTAAATTAATAAAAATTCGTGATTCGCTGATCTTAAGGAATAAAAATTCTGAAAATTCTTTTAATTTTTGAACCCCATCCCTTTGTAAGTCCCAGTATACTTGCTTCCTCGTCAAAATCAACCCCCCCCAGGGCTAACCCGGCAACTGTTGCCAAAGAAGGATCTTCTTGAATGCCCACAATACCCCTAGGAATTCCTATTTCGCAATTAAGTTCTAAGGTATCTTTTGTTAACTCTTTTATTTTTGGAAGCTTAACGCCGCCTCCGGTCAAAACAATTCCTCCCGGCAACATTTTATGCTTTCCAATTTTTTTAAGCTCTTTTTGCACTAAATCTAAAATTTCAGAAACCCTTGGCTCGATAATATCCACCAAATCTTTTTTAGTAAAAGCAAGCGACTCGGATTTATCAAAAATTTCTATTTTTTTATGAGATTGGTCTTTTATAATCTCTTTTTCTTTTTTAGTAAAAACGCACGTGCCATGTTGTTTTTTAATAGCCTCGGCAACTGCCACTTCTGTTTTTAATCCTATGGCGATATCATTGGTAATATTGGAAGACCCAATTGGAAAAATTGCCAAATGTATTAAATCTCCCTCCTCAAAAACCGCCAAAGATGTTGTTGCAGCCCCAATGTCAATCAAAGCAACTCCCAATTCTTTTTGCTGAGGAGTTAAAACCGCTTTTGCCGCAGCTAATGGTGAAGGTAAAACGTCGTTAATTTGAACTTTTGAGCCCAAAACTGCTTGAGTTAAATTTAAAAAGTCGCGTGAAAAAATACAAAGTAAAAGAACCTTTGCCTCAAGCCTTACTCCGCTTAAGTCTAAAGGTTGCTTTATTCCGCTTTGGTCATCTATAATAAATTCTCTTTCAATAACGTCTAAAACTTCATAATTTCCTGGAAGATTTACTGCTTTGGTAGCCTGTATAACTCTATCAACATCTTCCTTGGAAATTCTTTGGTCAGCCCTTGAAACAGAAATTATTCCATCTGAAGGAGTGACATAAATATGATTTCCGCCAATATTTACAGACACAGAACGGATTTTTTTATTGCAATCTCTTTCAACGCCAGATAATATTAACTGCACATTTTTTGCAGTTTCTTCAACATTGTCTACAATTCCTTTCCTCAATCCAAAAGACGGAATTTCAGCATAAGACAAAACTTCGCAATCGTTTTGATTCTTTTGGATAACCAAACATTTTATGCTGTTTGTTCCTATGTCTAAACCTGTAACTATGTTGCCTTTTGACATTTATTTTTTAATTTTTGATAAATATTCTTCTTGCTTTTTTTCCATTATTAAAGCTTCTTTTTTTGATTTTTCATGGTCATATCCTAATAAATGCAAAATTCCATGAATAAAAACCTTCATTGTTTCTTGTTTTGCGGTAACTCCATATTTTGCTGCGTTTTCTTTTACAATTTCCGGGCAAATGACAATTTCTCCCAAATATCCATTTTCTTCTAATGCAAATGAGAGAACGTCTGTAGGTTTGTTCTTTTTTCTAAAAGTCTTATTAAGTTTTTTAATCTCTTTTGCATCAACAAAAGCCAGCGAAATTGTTTCTGATTCTTTATTTTCGCCTTTTAATACAATTTTTGCAACTGTGGAAAACTTATTTCTATCCACGGCAAATTTAGTGAGATTATTTATTTCCATTACCATTTCCCTATTTTACATCATTTTTTAAAATTTACCCAGTCAAATAAAATTTTTCTAAAATTTTAATTTTGCTTTGCAAAATTATTTGATCAGGGTAAAACAAAAACCCCACCAACGGGGTCTTTGCATTTTATTTTCCAGATTTGGTTCTATTACAATCTTTGCATAACATTTGGCAATTTTTTGCATCTGTTTTACCACCCTTACTCCAAGGTTTTATGTGGTCTCCTTCCATTTCTTCTATCTCAAAATGTTTTTTACAATGTTTACAAATTCCTTTCTGCCTCTCATAGGCTTCTCGTTTCATTTTGTCTGTAAATGTACGAATATTCAAATATTTTTCATTTCTGGTTAAAACATATTCGTAAATGCCTGATTTTTTGGTAACATCTTCGTCTGTCATTAATTTGGTTATCTCTTTCTCTAGTTGTTTTGAATCAAATTCTTTATCTTTGAATCCATTATACAAAACTCCAAAAGCAACTCCTTTCATTTCTTTGCGATATTTTGGAAAAGTTGTTTGCGTCCAATTTACAACACTTTGAAAATACAGCCACAATTCGTTTGCGTTTGGTTTGTGCTGATTCTTTGCCATATATTGCTCAATGTTCCCGTTACTAATCCAATCAATTGCGGTTTCTAAATAATCTTGCCTGATTGCAGAGCCACTTAAATAATCACTTGCAATTCCATAAGCAGGACAACCGGTTTTGCTAAAATATTTTTTTGCTTCAGTAAGCCAAGTCCCAGTATAAATTGCATTTCTTAATTCTTGCTCAGTTAATTTTTCTCCTGCTATGTTAATAATCTTAAACCAATCCAATTTTTCCTTGTCTGTTCCCTCACAAAAATAAACCATTAGTTTGTAATTAAGAATTTGGTCCTTTTCTGTGTCTGTAAGATTGTGAAAATATAAATTATTCAAAGAAAATTTTCCTGCAACATATTCACAAAAACTTATTGTTCTTTGTTGTCCATCCATTACTTCATAAGTGCCATCTTCGTTTTTCACCCAATACATCACATTTAAAGGGAAACTTTTTTTAATTGTTTCAATAACAGCGTCCCTTTGTTTATCTTTGTAAACAAACTCTCTTTGATATTTTGGTCTAATATTCAGCTTTCCTCCAAAACCAACCACACCCTCCTCGTCGCTGTTTTTATACTCATCTGCAACCTCTTTAATTAAAATTTCCCTTAATTCAATTTTCATAATTTTATCAAAATAATTCTTTTATTTTATCTGTGGCATAATAATAAATATGCCTGCCTTGTTTTGTTGAAGACAGAAATCCTTTTTTTTCTAAATCCTTTAAATCTTTACTTGCTGTCATCTTGGCTATCTGATTTACATTCATATGAGCAGTAAGTGTTGTTCTTTCTCCATTGTCACCATATAAATATTGCAACAATTGAACTTGTCTGATGTTTAACTTATATTCTTCATTACATTTCTTTTTCATTTGTAAATTCTTTTTTGATTGCCTATCTAAATATTCTTTGAATTCCTCAACTGCCGATTTTATTTTTCTGATATTATAATCCAAAAAATAAGTTAAATCATTATCATCTTGTTCACTATAAACATAAGCCATTATATATTGCTTTGAAGAATTTTTAATAATTTTTGATATTGGTAAATAGACAAAAGCCCAATATCCCTTTTTTATTAGATACCAATAGAATAACAGCCTAGCTAAACGTCCATTTCCATCAGTAAATGGGTGTAAATATCCCATCCAAAAATGTATCATTATTGCCTTTATAATTGGATGAATAAACGGCTGATTCTCATATTCATCATTAGCAAATTTTATAAATTTTTCTAATTCGGCTTTAACAAATTTAATATCCGGAGCTTCGTGATAAATACTACCACTCCCTTTATCGGAGACACAAACAGGCTCACCAGCTTTTCGCAATCTTGGTTTTTCGTTTTGGGAATCTAAAGTATTTTTTGTGATAAGCGAGTGCAACTCTAGTATTAAATCCATACTCATTTCCTTTCCTTTGTAATCATCTTCAATAGCCTTCATGGAATTATAATTATTTAAAATCATCTGTTCCGATCTATTTGTTGGTTTTCTTCCCTCTCTTAACATTTTTTTTGCAGCCTGCCTGCTTGTTGCAGCTCCCTCTAGTTGGGAAGACGCGATTGCTTCATCCATAATTCCTCTTGTGATTAACTTTTGTTTATTTGCCTTATCCACATTACTCCTTTCAACAAAGATCTCACCACCCGTATTCATGTCTAATTCATGAAAAAATTCTTCAAAATAATATAATTTGAGCCATTTAAAATTCTCTCCTTTTTTATCCTTGATTACGGTTTTTAAACTTTGAGATTCACGAATAAATTTCACCATCTTCCATAGCATTTCTTTTGACATCTCTTTAGGAGAAGGCTCTTTATATTTTATTTTGTCCCAATATAAATACTCTTGCTCCATAGATTTTTTGATAAAATCAAAAACATCCGCTTTATTTTCACCAGTAAATATTTTAAAAACCTGATCTTCTCCTATTTTTGACAAATTTGGTTTTTCTAATTTATATATCATATATTATAATAGGTCTAATTATACCTATTCTATACCTATTTTATACCTATGTCAATAGGTATAATTATATCTAAACTAGCCTTATTTTATACCTATTATATGCTCGTCGTATAAAGAAGTAAACAGAATGTCAGTTGTCCGATTTTTTCGGACACTTCACTTCCTTCATTTACAAGCTTTCTTTTCAAATCATCCCAATACTTACGTGGACGGCTTGTTTGAGTTAAAGCTTCTATTACATCTATTACAGAAAAATACCACAACTCTTTTTTGTCGTCCCAAACGCGCCTAATCTGACTTCCTTCAAAAATCGCGACTTTTTTGATTTATTAACTTCCATAGAATTATTTTATAATTTTCTTAACCCCAATTTTCATAAATTATTTTTTATATTTTGATATCTTCGTTCTTTACAATAATAGTACCTGAATTATAAACTAAATCTTTAACGCATAGAATTTTATCTTTAAAATCGCTTGAGCTAATTTTAAAAGATTCTCTACATTCTCTGTCCCACTTTTCTATTATTAATTTAGCGGCACCTTTTATAATCCCATACATATCCTCTGGAGATATAAATTTAGCCGAAAAATTAGTTGCTTCTTCTAATTTTCTAGATTTTTGATCTAACACTTGGTAAGATAGTCCCATCCCCTTGTCTACAGAAAAAAAGTGTGTTAATGAATTCCTCAAGTATCTCAAATCTTGTATTGTGATATGTTTGGCTCTCTCTTGATTATTTTTAACCCATTCATTGTTTATATTAAGGCAAAAATTATTATAAAATAACTGCCAAGCTTCTTCCTTGATAGTTAATTTCCTTATTTCGTCTCCATCACTTATTTTATTGTCGTAAGCAAAGTTTAATCTTAATAATGTTTCTAAATTAGCAAAAAGCATCACCATTTCAGATCTTATGGGGCGTTCAATTTTTAATTTTTTGACAATTTTTATTGGATGCTCGGTAAAAGTAAATTTAAAATCTATAGAATTATCCTTCAATTTAGTAGATAATAATTCTATAAATTCTATTGTTTCCTCATATTGCTTCATTATTGATTCTAATTTTTTCTCAAAATCCAAAACCGTCCTTACCTCTTTTTCAATCTCAGATAAAAAATCTACTATCGGCATCACATCAGAAGATACCATTATTTTTTCTCCGTCAAAAATAAAATGTGTACTTTTGTTTTCCATAAAATTATTTTTTAAATTTTTTATTTTTTATAATTATGCGAGCAAATTTTGGCTCACCGTTTATTTTAGTCAAATAAGTCCCCTTTGTCTTATTTGTTGGTCCAGTTAACATACTATATCGTCCAATCCCATCTAAAATCTCAAATTGGTCGGGATTATATTTATCCAAAAAGGTTATTGGCACACCCATCGCACCGCTGTAATCAACGGGAATATCTTTTGTTACATCAACATTTATTGCATCGTAATTATCATATTTTGGATAATCTTTTTCATTTCCTTTGTAAGTTTTGTATAAAACTAAATCATCATGTCGTTTGTTTATTTCTAAATTTGTAAACCAAACAACACCAGAAACTCTAATCATTCCATCCTTGTGGTCTCCCGCTGTTGCATAATCTTCGTAATGTTTGTTTATAAAATGCGACGCACCACCAGCAAAACCATACCCCAACCAAATTTTATTTTCCTTAATCAGCTTAAAGATTTCTTTATATGTAATTGCATTCTGATGACCAATTATTATAAATTTTTTGTTGTGTTCAATTAGCTGGGAAACATATTCGCGGAATAAAGAAAATGGTGGGTTTGTTACTACAATGTCGGATTGTTTTAAAAGCTCAATACATTCTGGACTGCGGAAATCTCCGTCACCTTTTAAATATTTAATGCCAATTTCTTCGGGGTCTGGGACTTTGTCTCCGTCTTTGTCGCCCGTATATTCCAAATAAATTGCTTTTTCAGATTTGTTTTGGCTAAACAAATCCATATTCTGATTTTTGTAACAGGTAGCAATTAGTTTTTTAATCCCTAAAAATTCAAAGTTATATGAAAAATAATGAAAAAAATTGCTTATTCTCGGGTCGTCGCAATTGCAAAAAACCACTTTGTTTTTAAAGTGTTCTTTGTAGTGCCCTAATTCTTTTTCAATATCAGAAAGCTGAGTATAAAACTCGTCTTTTTTTGCCCTATTAGCATTATGCAAATTTTTATTAGATGATTTCTTTTCCATATTATTCTCTTAATTTACTCTCTTTTTGACAAAACTTCAAATTTTCGGCGCATAAACAAAAAACCGCTAACAAGCGGTTTTTATTTTTATTTAGATAATAATTCTTTTACAATTTTGCTCACTTCTCCTCCTTCTGCTTTGCCTTTTACTTTAGGATTTAAATCTGCCATAACTTTTCCCATATCTCTCATTTCTTTTGCTCCTACCTTTATAATTGACTCTTCAACTAATTTTTTGATTTCTTCTGGGCTTAGTTGTGCTGGCAAATATTTTTGCAAAACCGAGATTTCGGCTTCTTCCTTTTGAGCTAGCTCTGGCCTCTTGCCTTGTATATATAAAGTAATTGCATCCCTCCTCTTTTTTATTTCTGAAGAAATAACTTCTAATATTTGTTCATCTGTTAATTCGGATTCTTTGGCCAGATTTTCCTCGGAAATATCTGGTTTTTCAGTTGCAATTTTATATCTTCTTTCTTTTTCTTTTGAAACAACTGACGCTAAAAACATACGCAAGGTTCCAAGCGTAATTTGATCTCCTGATTTTAATGCTTCATTTACAGCGTTTTTAATTTGCTGTTTTAACATTGCTATTGTCAACTATTTAAACCTTTTACAAATTTGTACATTCGTAATAGATTCGTAATTCGTTGATGTTATTTTGGTTTTGCCAATTTGTCAGCTTTTTTGCGTTCTGCTCTCAACTCAACTCTTCTTAGAGCTGATCTCTTTTTTGCCAAGTCAGACTTAGCTCTTTTTGTAAATTGTTTGCTTCTTACTTCCAATAAAATCCCTGATTGTCTTACCACTTTTGTAAAGCGATGAACCAAGTTTTGTGAAGTTTCTTTTTCTTTTCTTTTTACTTCTAATGCCATACTCGAAATTTTCAATTTTCAATTTTAAATTTTCAATCAATTTTTAAATTGTTTAATTTTAAATTGAATTCAAATTTTAAATTTTAAATTTTCAATTATTTTAATTTATTAAAATTTCTATTTTTTCTTTTTTTCCTTTGTTTCTTGGAGTTTTTCTTTCATCTCCTGCACGACC
>Ga0265297_10000966_pt1 | contig 74386 bp, 69 predicted proteins | sample Munlanlwell13791_FD_192502 | JGI IMG/M metagenome (GOLD analysis project Ga0265297, IMG submission 192502) | Leachate microbial communities from a municipal landfill in Southern Ontario, Canada - Leachate well 137-91 | ecosystem: Engineered > Solid waste > Landfill > Unclassified | place...
ACGGCGGGCTTGGCGGCGACCTTGGCGGCGGGCTTGGCCGGCGTCTTCGCCGCAGCCGCCTTGGCAGGAGCCTTCTTGGCAGCGGTGGCCACCTTGGGGGCAACCTTGGCCACGGCGGGCTTGGCGGGCTTCTTGGCCACAGCCGCCTTGGCGGGGGCCTTCTTGGCCGGCGTCTTCGCCACAGCCGCCTTGGCGGGGGCCTTGGGGGCGACCGCGGCCGGCTTTTGGGGGGCGCTGCCGCTCTGCGCGGAAACGGGCTTGCGGGTGCTCTTTTTCGTGGCCATCGCTCAGTTTCTCCCGGGACCGTGTGCCGAAGTTCCGCCGGACATGACTTGTAAAACCGGCAGGTACTATAGGATTTCACCGGCTGATATCAACCGGATCCGGCAAGCGGGCGGAGCCGTTCGGCCAAGGCCCGGAGCGACTCCTCGCTGAGGCCGGGGACGGCGGCGGCGATTTCCGCCGGGACCGCCGCCCGCAGGCGGCGGAGTGAGCCAAAGGTGCGGAGCAGTTCCCGCCGGCGCTTGGGGCCGATGCCGGGGATTTCGTCCAGCACGGATTCTTGCAGGCGGCGTTGGCGGAGCAGCCGGTTGTAGGCGATGGCAAAACGGTGGGCCTCGTCGCGGATCGCCTGGACCAGCCGGAGGGCGCCGGAGTGGCGGTCCAGCAGCAGCGGTTCGCGGCGGTCGGGGAAATGGATTTCCTCCAGCCTTTTGGCCAGGCCGACGACCGGCTGGCCGGCAAACCCGGCCGCCCGCAAGGCGTCGCGGGCCGCGGCGAGCTGGCCAGCGCCGCCATCGATCACCAGCAGGTCGGGCGGCGCCCCACCCTCTTCCCGCAAGCGCGTGAAGCGGCGGCCGACCACCTCGGCAATGCAGGCCACGTCATTGCTGCCCGTGACCGTCCGGATGCGGTAGCGCCGGTACTCCTTGCGGGCGGGCACGCCGCCGCGGAAGCGGACCAGGCTGGCGACGGTGAAGGTTCCCGCGATGTTGGAAACATCAATGCACTCCAAGGTCTCCGGGGGCTGGGCCAGCCCCAATGCCACTTGCAGCTCGCGGATTTGCCCGGGGCCGGCGCCGCCGGCGGCGCGCACGGAGGGCGGCAGCAGCGGCCGGTTCAGGGCATGGGTGCGCAGTTCCTTGAGGACGCCGGCCGCGTCCCGCAACCGGGCCGCCGCCTCGAAATCGTGGCTGGCCGCCGCCTCCTTCATGCGCGCCGCCAAGTCGGCCAGCACTTCCGTCGTCCGCCCGTTGAGCACCGCCAGCAGCGCCGCGACCCGGAGTTGGTAGTCCGCCGGGGTGATGCCGCCAGTGCAGGGGGCGATGCAGCGGCCCAAGGCACGTTTGAGGCAATGGCTGGCCACCTTCGGGTTCAGGCCGTTGCCCGCGCAGGTGCGCAGGCCGAAACGTTCGGCCAAGTAGCCGGCCAGGTCGCGCAAGGCCGTGGCATGGGGGACCGGCCCCCAGTAGAGCCGCTGGTCCTGCCGGCGGAGGCGGGTCAGGCGCAGCCGGGGGAAGGGCTCCTCCGGGTTCAGGCAAAGCAGGAGGTAGCGCTTGTCGTCGCGCATCTCGATGTTGTAGCGGGGCGCGTACTGCTTGATCAGTTGCTCCTCGCGGACAAACGCCTCGCTTTCCGTCCGGAGCGGGATCATCTCATAGGCGGCAATGCTGTGGATCAGTGCCCGCAGCTTGGGATCCGCCTTGGCCCGGCGCGACGGCTGGAAGTAGCTGGCCAGGCGCTTGCGCAACGACTTCGCCTTGCCGACGTAGATCACGTCGCCCGCCAGATTGCGGAAGAGGTAGACGCCGGGGCGGTTGGGCACGTCTTGGGAATGGAAGCGGAGCATGGCAACCCAGGACTCGGGCGGGACTCGCCGTCACAGTTTGCAATATAAGTGGCGGGAACCGGAATGCCCTTGGCCGGTTCCAAGGGAACAGCAGTTGCCCCCCCGCCCCCCCCCATGCCGCCTGCCGCCGAATGGAGCCGCCGATGAACCGAGTCCTGCACATCCAAGCCTCGCCCCGGCCGGCCGACGAATCCTGGTCCGCCCGGGCCGCCCACGCTTTCCTGGACGCCTATGCGCGCCACCATCCGGACGACCGGATCACCACCCTGGAGCTGTTCCGCGCCACCCTCCCCGCCTTCGACCAGGACGCGGCGGGCGGCAAGTACAAGCTCATGCATGGCCAGCCCCTGGCGGCGGCCGAAGAGCAGGCCTGGGATTTGGTGCGCGAGCAGATCGCCCGGTTCCTTGCCGCCGACAAGCTGGTCTTCTCCGTGCCCATGTGGAACTTCTCCATCCCTTATCGCCTCAAGCAATATCTGGACATCCTGGTCCAGCCCGGCTTCACCGTCCACTTCGACCCGCAGGAGGGGTACCGCGGCCTGGTGACGGGGCGCCCCGCCCTGCTGGTCCTCGCCCGCGGTTCAACCTATGCCCCGGAGACGCCTACCGCCGCCTTCGACTTCCAGTTGCCCTACCTGAAGGCGCTGCTCGGGTTCATCGGGATCACCCAGCTCCACACCGTCGTGGTCGAGCCCACCCTCGCCGGCGGCCGGGCGGCGGCGGAGGCGGCGCTGGCCAAGGCCCGGACCGAACTGGCCGCCCTGGCGGCCGATTTCTGAGCCGCTTTGCCAGCGCCAGCCGGCCAGGGCAAGGAGGCCCGGCCGGAATCGGGGGAATGGCGGAACGCCATTGCCCCGATTCCAGGGCGTGGTTCAGCCGACTTGGGCGCGTGCGGCGCCGGCTGGGCACTGGCGCAGGCAGGTCTCGAGCACGCAGGTACGGGTCTTCATGACCGGATCCTTGTGCGCGCAGCCTTCGGCGATGTCCGCGATGGTGATCCTGCCCTGGGGCGGCGTGACCTGGGTGTCGTTGCCGATGAGGCCGGGACCTTCGTCCGCGCACAGGCTGTACTTCTTTGACCAGTCGCAGCGGTGCCGGCCGAACTTTGGCACCCGTACCGTCACGCCATCGCACTTCACCTCGAACGACTGCCTCTCAAGAGCCTGCATCGGGCAGGTTTCCTCGCAGACCGAACAGCCGGCGCAGGGGTCGGCGGCGGGAAGGCGCACGGCGTCGGCCGGGAGTTCGGCGTCGGTGACGATGACGATGCGGCGCTGGTGCGGGCCGTGCTCCGCCGTCAGCAAGGCGCCGCTGCGGCCAATGGTGCCCAAACCGGCGGCCACCGCCTCGAGGGCGTTGCTGCGGGCGTCGGGCAGCAGGCCGCGGGGGGAGTCAACCGTCGAGCCGAGTTGCAGCAGGTTGTTGCTCAGGGCCGCCTTGAACCCGCGGCGGGACAGCTCCCGGATGAGGGAGATGGCGGCGAATTGCAGCTCGTTGTTCGTCTGGTACTGCCAGAAGGCGTAGGTGCCCACCTGCTGGCTCTTGGGCAGGCCGGCGTTCGCGATGATTTCGGCGGGGAAGTGCATGCCAAGGACGATGACCGACTTCGCGCCGGGCAGGAACTCCTCGGGGCCGCGCAGCGTCACCGGCTGCTTCACGATCTCGGGGACGTAGGCGCCGTGCATGCTGGGGCTGGTGAGGTCGCGGACGGATTCGCCAAGTTCGGCCTCGTCAACGTTTGCCTTCAATTGCGGCACCAGCGCCTGGATGCGGGCCGCTGGGGCGACGCCGAAGATGGAGACGCCGGCGGCCTCCGCCAGCCGTTCCAGCCGGGTGCGCAGGGCGGCCGAGGCCAGGGGAGCGGGCCGGGCGGGGGCGACGGGCGTGCCTTTTCCCGCCGGGGTCGGATCCGGCAGCGCGTCGGTGACCACGGCGCCGAGGATGACGTTGCGGCCGAACTCGGGGGTGTTGAGGAAGCCGTCGGCGTCGCGGGTGCCCAGGCCGGCCTGTTCGGCCAGTTCCTGGATGATGCCGTCGCGGTCCGAGATGAAATGGGCGGTGCGCTTCAGCGGGTACGGCGGGCAACTGCCGGTGTAGGAGGCGGCGTGGTAGCCGCAGTCCTCGACCATCCGTGCCAGCTTGAGCAGGATGTGGTGCATGAGAGTGTGGCAGGTGCCGGCCATGGGCCCCCAAGTGCCTTCGCCAAACCGCTCCCGCTCCACCACCTCGGTGGGGATGCGCATGGCCACGGCGAGCACGCTGCGCATGCCGGGGGCCTGGCAATTGGCCACGGTGGAGGCTTCCGTCCCCTCCTTCAGTGGCCCCACGGAGACGGCGTCCACCCCCATGCGGATGGCGGCGGCACAGAGGTCGTCGCGCATCTTGCGGAGGGTCGGCATGTTCTCCGGATAGCGCTTGTTGATGCGGTTCTGGGCGATCAGCCGCGTCCGCCCGAAGGAACCCTCGCGGGTGCGCAGGTGCGGCGGGACGCAGACCTTCTGGCAGACGCCGCGCTCGTGGCCGCGGATGCCGTTACTCTCCAGCTCGGTGAGGATTTCCTTCTCGCCGATGTGCTCCCATTTCTCAAGGTTGGGGGATTTCAGGTTGAGGCTGAAGTGCTCGGCCCAGGCGCAGCGCCAGATGTTCTTGTTGGCGTATTTGAAGGTCTTGCCGCCAATGACGACCTCGTGTGGCTTCTGCAATTCCTTGCGTAGCGCGGCGGAGGGACAGTGCTTGACGCACTCCATGCACATGTCGCAGAGCTTCGGCCCGTCGTACATCGGCGTCGGCACCAATTCGGCGCTGGTGACGATGGAGATGAAGCGGCAGCGGGAGCCGAACTCCGGGGTGATGGCCAGGCCGGACCAGCCGATCTCCGCCAGACCGGCGGCGGTGGCGGCATGGATGTGGGAAAGATCCGGGGCGAACAGGCTGGGAATGCCTTCGTGTTGCCGGTACCGCCAGATGTTGGAGGAGGCGACGGGAATCGCCTTGCAGCCGGTGGCATGGAGCTGGCGGGCGACGGCGTAGGCAACGCGGTCGAGCAGCGAGTTCTGATCCTGCCAGCCGCCGGGGCTTTCATCCTGCGGCTCCGGTTCGCCGCCCATCTCCGTCCAGGTGTCGGTGATGTGGATCGCGGCGACGACCACGGTTTTCGCTTCGGGCAGGATCGCCGGCGGGCTCAGGAGATACGGCGCGTTCTTCCAGCGTTCGACGGGGGCGAAGCCGACCAGGTCCATGCCCATGCCCAGGGCGGTCGCCTTCACCTGTTCAGTCAGCAGACGGTCAACCATCTTTGCAACTCCTTACTGTTTGGGGACAACAAAACTCAATGCCGGCCAGGGAAGCTGCCGGTCAGACAGAGGAGAGGATTTCGCCCAGCCGCTCCGCTGCCTGGCAGAGTTCGCGGCGTATTTGGGCCTGTTTTTCCGCTGGGCAACGGAATTCCGGGGCGTGACAGCCCAGCGCCCCGAAGAGCCGGCCGTCGCCCCCGAGCACCGGACAGGCCACCGCGATGACGCCGCCGGCATCTGGACCGACGAAGCTGAACCCCTCGCTCCGGAGGGCGGCCAGCGCCGTCTCCAGCCCTTCCCGGGCCGATATCCCGTCCCAAAGTGCCCCGGGCAGGCCGTTCCGGGCCAAGATCGCCTCCAGCTCCTCCGGCGCCGCATTGGCCGCCAGCACCCGGCCGGTGGGGGAATCGTAGATTCGCCCTTCCTCCGCCATGGCGGCGTCAACGCGGATCGCCTGGCGGCAGTCCACCCGGGCGATCACCACGCGCTGCCCGCCGCGGAGGGTCGCCAGGACGCAGGCCTCGCCCAGCCTCTCGCCAAGCTCGCGCAGCACATGGCCGATGCGGGCGCGGACCGCCTCGTCGGCGAAGCGGTTCAGCCGGCCGATCTGGCGCAGCTTGGCCCCGGGGCGGTAGCGGCCGTCCGGCATCTGCTCGACATAGCCGCAGGCGACCATGGTCTTGAGCAGGTTGTGAGTGGAGTTGGCCGGCATCCCCATCTGCCTGGCCAGTTCCGAAAGGGGGCGGCCGCCGTCCGGCTCTTCGGCGAGGAGCAGGTCCAGCAAGTCCAGGGCTTTCTTCAGCGACTTGACGGGGATGGCGGCCATGGTTTTTCCATATAGTGGAAATCAATTCTTCAATCTGGAAGGAACTATAGCGGGAAGCGGCAAAAAGGCAAGCGACATCAACCCGAGCCGCTTTGCAATCGCCAGCACGCCGCCTATCTTCCCCTTCGCCCGCGGAATGCTTCCCGGCAGCACGGCCGGCCCGGGCGGAGGCCCATGGCGAAAAACCTGGTCATTCTCGGTTCCACCGGCTCCATCGGCCGCGCCGCGGCCTGGGTGGCCCACAACCTGGGCGACGACGTGGTGCGCGTCCTCGGCCTGATGGCCCGCTCCAACCTGGATCGGCTCGCCCAGCAGGCCCGGGAACTGGGCTGTGCCTGGGCCGCCGTCCCCAATGCGGACTCCGCACGGCGCGACCTGCAGCCGCGGCTGCCCGCCGGCTGCACCGCCATTGGCGACGAGGCGGAACTCCTCGCCCGCGTCACCGCGCCGGAGGTGGACGTCGTGCTCTGCGCCATTGTCGGCACCGCCGGGTTCAAGCCGGTCCTGGCCGCGATCCGCGCCGGCAAGACGATCGCCTTGGCCAGCAAGGAAATCCTGGTCATGGCGGGCGAAGTCGTCATGGCCGAGGCAAAACGCCACGGCGCTTGCATCCTGCCGGTGGACAGCGAGCATTCCGCGGTCTTCCAATGCCTGGAGGGTCAGCGGCGCGAGGCGCTCCGCCGCGTCCTGCTCACCGCCAGCGGCGGCCCCTTCCGCCGCCATTCCCGCGCCGAGCTGGCGGGCGTGACCCCCGCCCAGGCCCTGGCCCATCCCACCTGGAACATGGGGGCGAAAGTCACGATCGATAGCGCCACCCTGATGAACAAGGGGCTGGAAATGATCGAGGCCCGCTGGCTGTTCGACCTCGCGCCGGAACAGATCGCCGTGGTCGTGCATCCGCAATCAATCGTCCATTCGCTGGTGGAGTTCACCGACGGCAGCCTGCTCGCCCAGCTTGGCCGCCCCGACATGCGCATCCCCATCCAGTACGCCCTGACCTGGCCGGAACGCCGGCCGCTGCCCCTGGAACCGCTGGACCTGGTCCGCGCCGGCAGCCTCACCTTCGAGGCGCCCGACCCGGAGCGCTTCCCCGCCCTCGGCCTGGCCCGCCAGGCGTTGGCCGCCGGCGGCACCCTCCCCGCCGTGTTCAACGCCGCCAACGAGGCCGCCGTCAGCCGCTTCCTGCGCGGCGACCTGGATTTCCCGGGCATCAGCCACACCGTCGCCGCCACCATGGCCGCGCACCAGCTCGTCCCCCACCCCACCCTCGCCGAGATCCTGGCCGCCGACGCCTGGGCGCGGAGCCTGGCTGCCGGCCGCGGCGGTTGACCTGAGCCGCGCCCGCCGCCGCCGTCAGCCCTTGGCCGCCTTGCTGATCGCCAGAAGCTGCTTCATCACCCCGGCATGGTCGAACGTGGCGCCTTTGACCCCGAAGCTGTCGTGCAGCTCACCGTACAGCGCGTACAGCTTGTCGTAGACCTTGCGCGCCGCCGCCGCCGGCTTGTAGACCTTCTCCTTGAAGCCGCACATGGCCCGCTGCGCATCCTCCGCCTTCCGGTAGACGCCGGCGGCCACGGCGGCCATGACGGCGCCGCCGAGGGCGCAAGCCTGGGCGGAGCGGGAAACCTTCATCGGCCGCCCCAGCACGTCGGCGTAGATCTGCATGAACAGCGCATCCTTCTCCGCGATGCCGCCGCAGCAGACGACCTCCTTGACCTTGACCCCGTATTCCTCGATGCGGTCGAGGATGCGCCGGGCGCCGAAGGCCGTGGCCTCCACCAAGGCGCGGTACATCTCCGCCTGGGTCGTGTGCAAGGTCATGCCCAGCATCAGGCCGGTGAGCCGGGGATCGGCCAGGACCGTGCGGTTGCCGTTGTTCCAGTCCAGCGCCAGCAGCCCGCTTTCGCCCGGCTTCAGCGCCGCCGCCGCCGCCGTGAGCTGCTTGAAGTGCCCCTTGTCGGCCTGGCAGATCTTGGTGACGAACCACTCGAAGATGTCGCCCACCGCACTCTGCCCCGCCTCGATGCCCACCAGCCCCGGCAGGATCGAGCCCCTGACGATGCCGCAGACGCCGGGGATGTCCGGCACCTTCGCCTTCGCCGGCGCCACCAGGCAGTCGCAGGTGCTGGTGCCGATGATCTTGACCATCCGCCCCGGCGCGCAGCCGGCCCCGACCGCGCCGAGATGCGCGTCGAAGGCCCCGACCGTCACGGGGATGCCCGCCTTCAGCCCGAGCGTCTCCGCCCATTCCGCGCCGAGCTGGCCGGCCGGCTGGTCCGCCGCGTAGGCCGTGGCCGCCAGCCGGTCGCGCAGCTTGCCCAGGGCGGGATCCAGCTTCGCCAGGAACTTCCGCTCCGGATAGCCGCCCCACTCCGCGTTGAACATCGCCTTGTGCCCGGCGGCGCAAATCCCGGCCTTGAGATCCTTCGCCGCCGTCACCCCCGCCAGCACCGCCGGGATGAAGTCCGCGAACTCGATCCAGGTGTGGGCCGCCGCGAACACCGCCGGATCCACCTTCCGACAGTGCCAAATCTTGGCGAAGAACCACTCGGCGGAATAGGTGCCGCCACACTTGGCCAGGTATTCGGGATGCAGCTTCGCGGCCAGCCCGGTGATCCGCGCCGCCTCATCCATCGCGGTGTGGTCCTTCCACATCCAGGCCATGGCGTTCGGGTTCGTGGCGAACTTCTTTTGGAACGCCAGCGGCCGCAGCCTTTCATCCACGGGGATCGGCGTGGAACCGGTGGTGTCAACCCCGATGCCGACAACCTGGGCGGGCGTGAACCCCTTCACGGCCAGCGCCGCCGGCTTCAGCGCGGCGGGCACCACCGCCGCCAGGCCGTCCAGGTAATCCCGCGGGTTCTGCCGGGCCAGATGCGGATCCTTGGGGTCGCCAAGCACGCCGTTGACCCCGCTCGGATAGGGAAAGGCCGCCGAGCCCACTTCCCTGCCGTCGCGGACATCCACCACCACGCACCGCACCGACTGGCTGCCGAAATCAATCCCGAGCGTGTAGACCGCTTGTGCTCCCGCCATGATGCCTCGCTCCTCGCTGGGACAACCGTTTCACTCCAAGCCGGAACCGGGCCGGCCCCGGCACGATGATGTCCATACTATAAACATACGCGGCCGCCGCCGCCGGGGCGCGGCCGCTCCACCAGGTACTCCCAGTAGCGCCGCGGCATGCACCGGCGCTGCAACTCTGGGTTGACCCGCTCGGGGATCGCCACCGCCGCGAAAAAGCCGCGCCACAGCTCCTGGATCCGCCCTTCCTGGGCATGGTAGACGCCGCCGCCTTCGGCCACCTCGCCGGGCGGGGCCGCCGCGACCTGCCCCAGGGCGAGCTTGTGGCCATCCCACGACACCCCCACCCCCCGCCGCGTGTCATGGATCAGCCAGCGCTCGCCGTGCAGCCGGCCGCGGAAGTGGCGGGCCAGCGCCAGGCTCACGTTCGCGTCGGGCGCGACGGGCGCATAGAGCGAGCCGTCCGCCAGTTCCCGGAAGCGCAGCAGCCCGCTCAGGCGGTTGATTTCCAGCACCACCCGGCGATCCGCCGCCAGGACGGCCCGCACCGCCGGATGCGTCTGGTAGCCGTCCACCGCCATCCCGTGCCCGAACCCCAGCCGCAGGTAGTCGTACAACGGCGGAAACAGCTCCTCCCGCTCCGCCCACCACAGATGGATGACCCGCCCCGCCACGGCTTCCCCCAGCCGCCGGCGCACGTCCCCGAGGAAGGCGGCCGCCCGCTCCGGATCCGGATTGACCCGCACCGGCACCTCCCACAGCCCCCCCTGCCCCGCCCCGCCGCCGCCGCGGAACCGTGCGGACTCCGCACCTTGCGCCAGCGCCGCCGCCAGCGCCGTCAGCAGCCCCTCGAAGCTGCCGTCGAAAAGGAACACCCGTCCATCCAGATCCAGCATGGCCATCACCGTCTGGTTCACGGCTGAAAATCAGCCGGTTTTGCCGGAATGCAAGCCGGGCCGGAGGCGTTGCGCAGTCGGACTGGTCGGACTGGTCGGACCGCGCCCCGAGAAAAAATGGAGCGAGTGAAGGGACTCGAACCCTCGACAGCTACCTTGGCAAGGTAGCGCTCTACCAACTGAGCTACACTCGCAACGGAAAACGGATGATACTTTAACGGGCCGCCGCCGGAATGCAAGGGCAATTCCAGCGACGGATGCAATGACCATGAGGCCGGCCGGCCCCACTCACTCGGGGGCGGGGCAAAGTGGCCGCACCGTCACCTCGGCGGCACCTGGACCGCTATATTCCCCCCCATGCCCCCCACCACCGCCACCAGCGAATTCCTGATCCTGCGCAAGTCCGTGTTCGGGGACGCCGGGCTCGTGCTCGCCGGGCTGACCCCGGAGCACGGCCAGCTCCACGTGCTCTGGAAAGGCGCGCGCCGGCTCGGCCACCGCCACTTCCCCGCCGCCGACCTCTTCCGCCTGGTGCGCCTCGAATACCGCCCCCCCGGCCACGGCGACCTCGCCGCCTGGCGCGGCGTCGAGCCGCTGGCCGACTGGTCCGCCCTCGCCCATGACCTGGCCGCCTACCAGGCCGCCGGCCGCCTCGCCGCCTTCGCCCTGGCCAACGCCCCCGCCGGCCTGCCCGCACCCCGCCTCTTCCAAGCCCTGCGGACCGCCCTGGAACGGCTCGCCACCGCCCGGGCCGCCGCCATCCACCAAGCCACCTGCGGCGTCTTCATCCAGTTCCTGGACGAACAGGGCTGGCTGCCCGACTTCAGCGCCGACCCCGCCCGCGCCGGGCGCGTCCAAGCCCTGCTGGCCATGGCCGCCGGCGCCGCGCCGCCGCCGCCGCTGCCCCCGGAACAGTGGCCGCGCATCGAGGAGTGGCTGATGCGCCAGCTCCGCTTCCACGAGTGCCGGCTCTGAAAACGTGGCACAAGCATTCCTGTCCGCCCCAGTTTTCACTGCTGGGCGGGGGCCGTCGCCGTCGCCGCGCCGCGGTGCCCGGCCCGGCCAGTCAGCGGATGTGCAGGGTCTCGGCGCCGTAGCTGATGCCGAGGGGCAGGATCTCGACCGCCTTGCGCCCACCCTCGGCGCGGACCGTGCCGCCGCGCCAGGCGGTGTAGCCGGCCGGGCGCGCCAGTTCCAGGCAGGCGGCGGCGTGTTCGGGCGCCACGTAGACGGCGAAACCGACGCCCATGTTGAAGGTGCCGTACATCTCGGCGGCGTCGAGCCCCGCGGCCTGGGCAATGGTGGCGAAGACCGGCGGCGGCTCGGGCACGAACTCGACCCGGTAGACGAAGGGCGCGTCAAGCCGCATCAGCTTGCGCCAGCCATGCCCGGTCATGTGGGCGGCGTAGTGCAGCGGCACCCCCGCTTCCTGGCAGGCGGCGATGAACCGGACGTAGATCACCGACGGGTCGAGCAGCGCGGCGCCGTAGCTCCGGCCGTCGCCGATCGGCGTCAGATAGCCCCGCGGCAAGCGCTCGGCCAGGGCGCGGCAGAGGGTCAGGCCGTTGGTCTGGACGCCGGAACTGGCGAGGAAGATGATCACGTCGCCATCCTGCACCTGGCAGGGGATGCGGTTGGCCTTGGGGAAGATGCGGCCGAGGGCGGAGCCGCCGAGGATGCAGGTGCCGGGGGTGACCATCCCCTTCAGGGTCTGGGTCTCGCCGCCGCTCCAGACGGCGCCGGCCTGGCGCACGCCGTCGGCAAAACCTTCCGCCAGGGCGGCGGCGCGCTTGGCGTCGGCGAAGTACTCGTTGTCCCCCACCGCCGCATACATGGCCACGGAGACCGGCAGCGCGCCGCCGGCGCAGAGGTCGTTGACGATGGTGGCCACGTCATCAATGGCGACGTGGCGGTAGAAGGCGGCGTCGCCCGTGAGCTGGTACATGGCGTCGGCGACGCGGATCTTGGTGCCGAGGGCCTCCTCGACGTGGGCCAGGTACTCCGTCGGCGTCTCGAGCACATAAGCGCTTTCGCCGCGGATGGCAGGCGGCTCCTGGAAGCCATGATGGGCGAGGGCGCCGGCGGTGGCGGCGGCGGCCTGCTGGCAGGCGCGCTTGAAGGTGTCGAGGACGTCGTAGTCCACGCCGGCGGCGTGGTAGGTCAGCGGGTCGGCCATGGCGCGGCTCCTTGGCGGCGGCGGGCGGGCGGGGATTCGGGGGAAGCGGGAATATACCACCATCCCCGCCCCGCGTGCCCAGCCGCCGGCTGGCAATTGGCCGCGCCCCGCTTATTTTACCAATGGAATCATTTCATATATGAAACAAACCGTCCAGCCGCCACGAATGGTGGGTGCCGCACCCGTGCCCGGACTCGCCCGCGGGCTCGAACTGCTCCGCCACCTCGCCACCGGCGCGCCCCGCACGCTCCAGGAGCTGGCCGCGGCCACCGGCTACCCGAAGGCATCCACCCTGCGCATGCTCGAAACCTTGCGCCAGGCCGGCGTCGTCCGCCGCGAGGAGGAAACCCGCCGCTACCGCGCCACCGCCCGGCTGCTCCCCCTGCCGGAGGTGGCCCGCGGCTTCCCCGAGGAGCTGGCGGAGACGCTCTCCGCCCTGGCTGGGCGCAGCGGCTTCACGGCGGAATGGTGGGAGCCGACGGCCGAGGGGATGAAACTGGCCAGCCGCGCCGAACCGCCCGGCGGCGAGGTCGCCGTCAAGGCACGCCCCGGCTTCCTCCGGAGGTGGCAGGGGGAGCTGGATGCCGTCGCCTGCCTCGGCCAAGCCTTCGCCGCCGGGGCCCCCGCCCCGGCCGCGGAGCTGTGGAACTACGCCGCCGCCGGCCAGCGCCGCCGCCTGACGCCCAAGGCGATCCGGGAAGCCGTCCGGCGCGCCCACGCCACCGAGAGCGCCGCCGACGCCGCCTGGAATTCCAACGGCATCCGCCGCCTCGCCGCCGCCTGCCGGCCGGCCACCGGCCCCACCCTGCGCGGCGTGCTCTCCCTGGCCTTGACCTTCCGCCCGGACCTGGAAAGCCGTGGCCCCGAACTGGCGCAGGAACTGCAAAATGCCTGCCAGCGCCTCGCCGAGATTTGACACCCCCAAGCGGAGACCACCCATGCGCATCCTCTGCCTCGACCTCGACACCCTGCGTCCCGACCACCTCGGCTGCTACGGCTACCACCGCAACACCTCGCCGAACCTCGACTGGATCGCCAGCCAGGGCGTCCGCTTCGAGAACTACTACTGCTCCGACGCCCCTTGCCTCCCCTCCCGCGCCGCCCTCATGACCGGGCGCTTCGGCATCCATAGCGGCGTGGTCGGCCATGGCGGCACCGCCGCCGACCCGCGGCTGGAGGGAAGGCCCCGCGGTTTCCGCGACTCCAGCGCCACCGCCAACCTCCCCGCCCTGCTCCGCCGGTGCGGACTCCGCACCGCCAGCATCTCCCCCTTCGCCGACCGCCACTCCGCCTGGTGGTTCAACGCCGGCTTCAACGAGGTCATGGACATTGCCGCCCGGAAAGGTGAGGAATCGGCCGAGGAGATCACCCCCGTCGCCCTCGACTGGCTCGGGCGCAACGCCAAGCAGGACAACTGGTTCCTGCACATCAACTACTGGGATCCGCACACCCCCTACCGGGCGCCGGCCGCCTTCGGCAACCCCTTCGCCGCCGACCCGCTGCCCGCCTGGCTCACCGATGAGGTCTTCCAGAAGCACCTCCAGGCCGTCGGCCCGCACACCGCCCGCGAAGTCAACATGTACGACGACCGTGAGTCACCGGACTACCCGCGCCAGCCCGGCGCCCTCCACACCCTGGCCGACCTGCGCCGGCTCATTGACGGCTACGACTGCGGCATCCGCCACATGGACGACCACATCGGCCGCCTGCTCGCGGCGCTCAAGCGGCAGGGGGTGCTCGACGACCTGGCCATCATCGTCACCGCCGACCATGGCGAGAACCTGGGCGAACTCGGCATCTACGCCGAGCACGCCACCGCCGACCATGCCACCTGCCGCATCCCGATGATCATCCGCTGGCCGGGCATGAAGCAAGGGCACGTGGACCGCGGCCTCCATTACAACCTCGACCTGCTCCCCACCCTCGCCGAACAGTTCGCCACCCCCCCAAACCGGCTCTGGGACGGCCAAAGCTACCTCCCCGCGCTGCGGACCGGCGCCGACTGCGGCCGCGGGCAGCTCGTGCTCAGCCAATGCGCCCACGTCTGCCAGCGCGCCGTCCGCTTCGGCGACTGGCTCTACCTGCGCACCATCCACGACGGCTACCACCTCTTCCCCCAGGAAATGCTCTTCAACCTCGCCACCGACCCGCATGAACAGCACGACTTGGCCGCGGCGCGCCCCGCGGTCTGCGCCGACGCGGCCCGCCGGCTGCTCAACTGGCATGACGAGATGATGCGGACCATGCCCTTCGGCTACGAGGCCGATCCGCTGTGGACCGTGATCCGCGAGGGCGGGCCGGAACATGCCCGCGGCCGGTTGCCAGCCTACTGCCAGCGGCTGGCGGCCACCGGCCGCGGCTGGGCCGTGGCCGAACTCAAGCGCCGGCATCCCGACGAGTTCGCCCGCGGCTGACGTGAAGCCGCCGCCGGCGCCGGCCGGAATGGCCCGGCAAGGCCGCGGCAGCCGGGGCCAGCCCTTCCCCGGCCCGGGGGCCTACCAGGCCACGGCGGCCTTTTCGCCGCTCTTGAGCGACTTCGTGACTGCGTCGAGCACCCGCAGGTCGGCCAGGGCGGCGCGCAGGGGATAGGCGGGATCCTCGTCGCTCTCCAGGCAGCGGATAAAGTCGTCGTACATCCGGTCATGGGCGCAGGCCACGGGCACATCGACCTGGAAGACCTCGCCGGTCTTGCGTTCGACGATGAGCTGGCAGTTCTCGACCGCAAGCGTCCCTTGCGTGCCGCGGATGGTGAAGGGGTTGCGCTTGCCGCCCAGGTAGCTGGAGAAGCTGAAGAACCCCTTGAATTCATGGCCGTAGTCGAAGAGCATGGAGAGTTCGGAATAGTCGCCGTAGTCCTTGCGGCCGCGGCTGCCGAGGGCATAGACGCCGGCCGGCGACCCGAAGAGGGTGGAGAGGATCGCCAGGTCATGCATGCCGCCGTCGAAGATCGCGCCGAGGGGATATTCGGGATGGATGCGCCAGGGGGTCGCGCCGAAGCCGCTGAGGCTGTGCTCGCCGGCATCCATCAGGAAATGGTTGATCCGCTCAAAGAGCACGACGTCGCCCAGCACCCCGCTCTGGAGGATCTCCTTGGCCTTCCCCCACAGCGGATCATAGGCGACCTGCTCCAGGACGAAGACGCGCCGGCCGCTGACGGCCTCGAGTTCCAGCAGCGACTCCGCATCCCGCAGCTCGGTGGCCACCGGCTTCTCGACGAAGACATGCTTGCCCGCCTCGAGGGCGGCGAGGGCGACCTTGCCGTTCAGGTGGATCGGGGTGAGCACCAGAACTGCGTCCAGCTCCGGCATCGCCACCAGCTCATGCCAATCGCTGACGAACGGGACGTTGGGGAACTCGGCGGCCGCCCTCTCCCGGCTCTTCGCGCTGCTGCCGCAGATGGCCGCCACCTGGAACGCCCGCGGCCGCTTCGCCAGCATCCCCTTGTGCACCATCTCCCAAAACAGGCCAGGACCGACCACTCCCACGCGCAATGGCTTATCCATGGATCCACCTCCTGTGCTTGCGCTCTCGCGGCCACCCGCGGAAGGCGGCGGCCGCTCCTGTCCGCACTGTAGCCGCGCCGCCGGCGCCTGGCAAGAGCCGGCGCCGAAAAAGAATGATGCGTCGCCGCGTCGCGCCCTTTTTTTTTGCCGCCGGCGCTTGACTTCGCCCGTGGGCGGAGTAATATATGGGTAGGAAGTGGAAGTTGATCCTCTGAACAAGTACATCATCAAGGCTGCATAGCCTTACATTACTGAGTAGCGGAGAGCACTCCTTCCACTTCCGATTCCTTCTGGAGACCGCGGTGCGGAAATGCACCGCGGTTTCTTTTTAGGCCCCGGCTTTTGCCTTGGCCGCTCTCCCCCACCGTGCGCAAACTGGCATCCCTTCCCCGACCCGCGGAACCCTGCGTATGACCAACCTGCCTGTTGTCGCCATTGTCGGCCGGCCGAACGTCGGCAAGTCCGCCATTTTCAACCGCTTCCTCGGCCGCCGCCGGGCGATCGTCCACGAACAGGCCGGCGTCACCCGGGACCGGGTCGTCGCCGCCTGTGACTATGACGGCCGCCATTTCCTGCTGGTGGACACGGGCGGGCTGGGGGTCTTTCCGGGCGAGCGGAAGGGAGTGGAAAGCTTCGACACCCTGATCCGGGAACAGGTGGAGGCGGTGCTGAAGGAGGCGGCCGCCGTCATCTTCGTCACCGACAGCCAGGCCGGCCTGACGCCGCTGGACGGCGAAATCGCCGCGTTCCTCCGCCGCCAGGGAGTCCGGGTGGTCGTCGCCGGCAACAAGACCGACGCCCCGGAGAAGATCCCCGCCGCGGTGGCGGCCTTCACCCCCCTCGGCTTCCATGTGGAGGCGGTCTCCGCCGTGCATGGGCTCGGCATCGGCGACCTGCTGCTCGAAGCCACCCGCGACCTGCCGCGCAACGAGGCGGAGCTGCGGGCCGCCGCCGAAACCGCACCCCTGCGCCTGGCCGTGGTGGGGCGCCCCAACGCCGGCAAGTCCTCCCTGGTCAACTGCCTCGCCGGCCACCGCCGGATGATCGTCTCCGAAATCCCCGGCACGACCCGCGACGCCGTGGACGTGCCCGTCGAGCTCACCACCCCCGCCGGCGCCCCCCTGCCCGCCGTGATCGTCGACACCGCCGGCCTCCGCCCCCGCCACAAGGTCGATTCGCTGGTGGAAAAGTTCAGCGTCATGCGCGCCGAACACGCCATCCGCCATGCCGACATCATCCTCTTCCTGGTCGATGCCTCCGCACCCCCCACCGCCCAGGACCGGCGCATCGCCAACCTCATCGGCGAAGCCCGCAAACCCTGCCTCCTCGTCGCCAACAAGAGCGACCTCCTGCCGAAGGGCACCAAGCCGGCCGCCCTGGAACGCGGCCTGCGCCAGGAAATGCCGTTCATGGACTACGTGCCGCTGGTCGCCATCTCCGCCAAGACCGGGCGTGGCCTGGAGGAGCTGCGCGGCCGCATCGCCCGGCTCCAAGAAAAGTTGCAGACCACCATCCCCACGGCCATCCTCAACCAATTCCTCCGCGACCTGGTCGCCCGCACCCCGCCGCCCGCCGTCAAGGGGCGGCACCTCAAGCTCTTCTATTGCACCATGGTCAGCACGCCACCGCCGCACCTGGTCATGTTCGTGAACCACAAGGAGCTGGGCTCCCGCGCCTACACCCTCTTCCTCGAAAGCCGCGCCCGCGACGCCTTCTTCCCCGAAGGCGGCATGCCGGTGACCGTCGAGATGCGCAACCGCTCCCAGAAGGCACCGGCGGAACGTGCCGGCGCCGGCGCCGGCAACGCCCAAGAGCAGACGCCGAACCCCGAACTCTCCCCTGGCGAACGCCGCCGCCGCCGCGCCGCGGCCACCCCGCCGCGCCGCCGGCGCGAATTCCGCGGCCGCGGCCGCTGACGCTCCCCAGCCCGCGCTGGCCCGGCTTCAGCCAGCCGCCACCTCCATCGCCACCGTTTTCGTGCGGCCCATCCACTCCAGCGGGATTTGCCGGCCGAACTGCTCCCGGAAGAGACGGTAGTAGAACAGTTCCTCCTTGGAGGCGAGGCTCCAGCCGTTGGGCAAAAGCCGCTCCCGCTGGAACTCCCCGTCCGGAATTGCGGACTCCGCAACTTCCGCCAGCAGGCCGGAAACGCCCGCGCCTTCCCAGAATTTGGCTTTCGGCCGCGCCAGGATGCGTTCGGGCAGGGCCCCGGCCAGGGCCTGGCGCAGGATCCACTTCTCCACGCCGTTCCGGAGCTTCAGCTCCACCGGAATGCGCAAGGCATAATCTACGACCGCCGGCGCCAGAAAACAGAGATGCGCCACCAGCCCGTGGGCCGCCGCCGAACGGTCCACCCGCTGCAAGGCGGTGTTGTGGAGCGCCCCCAGGAGGTTGCGCAGCTCCGCGGCCAGCGCCGTGGGGGGAAGCGCCTTCAGATAGTGATAGCCGGCGAACAACTCGTCGCCACCCTCGCCGGAAAGGGTGTCCGGAACGTATTCCGCCGCCGCTTGGGCGACCAGGTAATTGGTGACGCTGGAGCGCACCAGCAGGGCGTCGAAGGACTCCAGGCTCCGGATCACCACCGGCAGGAAGCGCTGCATCTGGGGGAGCGTGACCACGACCTCGTGGTGCTCGGTGCGCAGGAAGCGCGCCACCTCCCGGGCGTGCTCCAAGTCCGGCGCCCCCGCGACTCCCGCCGCGAAGGTGTGGAGCGTCCGCACCAGCGGCCGGGCTAAGGCCGCCAGGACGCTGGAATCCAGGCCGCCAGAAAGCCAGCTCCCCATGACCTCTCCGCCCCGGACGGCCTCCTGGACCGCCCGCGCCAGCCGTTCCCGCAGGGTCCGGGCGATGGCGGCCGGCGAATCCGCAAGCAGGGGCGGCGCCGGGAGGACGGACACCGCCGCCGGCCGCCCGCCGGCGCGCAGCCGGTGGCCGGGCGGCAGTTCCTGGATGTCGGCGGTGACGCCAAGGAGCGCCTTCACCTCGGAGGCAAACGCCAGGGTGCCTTCGGCGGTGTGCCCGTAGTAGAGGGGCGCCACGCCGAGCGGATCGCGTTCCAGCAGCAGCCGGCCGGCGGCCAGGGTGGCGCGGGCGCAGTGCCCCGCCCCGGTGCCGTCCTGGACTCCCGCCGGCAGGCAGGGCGGCAGGATCCGCAATGACGCGTTCCAGACCGCGCCCAGCGTGGCGCCCGCCAGTTCCAGGATGCGGCGGCCAGCCCCGCCGCGATGTTGCACCGCGGCCAACATCTGGCTGACCACTGCCGCCTTTCCGCCCGCGGCAATTCCGGCAATTCCTGGCATCTTCTTCTCCTTCTCCTTCTGCCTCTTGGCTGGAGCCGCCTCAAGCGGTTTGTCCCCCGCTTCCGGCCCGGGAAAGGGCGGCGATCGCCGCCAGCCGCTGGGCGGCCGGCAGCGGCACGCCCTGGCCGTCCACGACCTTCACGGCACCGCGGACCAGCCGGGTCGGCCAAGCCGTCGCCCGGGCGAACTCCTCGCGGCAGGCCCAGAGGTAGGGGACGGGGAGGTAGCCATCCCGCAGCACGCGGTAGAGCCCCGCCGCCGAATAGGGTTCGGGAATGTCCCTCTCGATGACGCGGATGATTGCCCGGGCCTCGGCCAGCAGCTCCGCCGTCCGGGCCGTGACCTCCGGGTGGTCGGTCATGTCATCAACCAGGCCGCGGGCGCGCAGCCGGCGGTACTCGGCCAGGGCGTGGCGCGTGATCTGGATGCTTTCGTCCACGACCGCCGGAGTCGCCAGGGCCGAACCTTCCGAATAGCTGACGACATGGATGATCGGAGGGCTGAGCGGGTCGCGGGGCGCCACGTCGTCCATCAGCGCCGTCACCGCCGCCAACTGGGCCTTGGCCTTCTCCGGCTCCGGCGAGAAGTAGTCCAGCCCGCCCCGGGGCTGGAAGACGACCCGGAAGCGCCCGTCCTGGATTTCCCGGACCAGCTCCAGGGTGGCCCGGGCCTTGGCCAGGTCCTGGACGCCCCAGAGGCTCTTCGGCGTGTTGAGCATGACTTGGAGGATCAGGCAGCCGATCCCCTGCCCCTTCGCGGCGCGGGCGGCGAGGTAGGCCGAGACCACGGCGGTCACGTCGTCGGCGCCCCGGAAGGCGAAGTGATGGGCCACGTTCGGCTCGTAGGGCGTGCCGCGGCGGGCAATGAAGCGCAGCGTCTCCAGGTGTTCCTGGAGGTTCGCCAGGACCGGGTTGGGGCCGCGGCCGTCAATCTGGCAGAACCACCAAAGGGAGAGGGCGTGCCAGGCCATGTGGATCGTCCGCTCGTACATTGCCGCCAAATCCCGGATGCGGTTGGTGCCGGCATAGGAGCGCACCAGCATGGGGCGGGCGGCCTGCCAGACGGCGGCGAACTCCGCCTCGCTGTTCAGGGGGACGCCGCCGCCGTTGGGTGCGTCGCCCCACTCCTCGCCAAAGCGGGCTTGGGTGAGCTGGGAGGTGCCGATGGAGAGGATGTCCAGATGGCCGCTGGCGGCCAACTGCCGCGTCCAGTCCAGGAAAAGCTTGACCGCCGCCGCCCGCTCCGGCAGGTAGGGGCCGACATGGGCCCGCATCAGCGGCGGCAGCCCCGCCCGGCGATGATGTTCCAGCCGGGCGGCCAGGGTGTCGCGGGGGCCGCCGAACTCCGGATAGTCCCGCCGGCCGGGTGGCCGCACGCCGAAATAGTCGCCCTTGCGGACCAGTCCGGCCCCGAACGCCAGGCGGTCCTGGTCATAGCGGATCCCGTCGTTGAGCGCGCGGGGGATCGCGGCGGCCGGCAGCCCCAGCTTCTCCAGGACCTCGCCCGGCGTCTCGTCCCCCTGGAAGACCGCCGCCACCGCCGGATGCCGCGCACGCACCCGCTCGCAGGTCTCGGGGAGGCCGGCGAAGTAGACTGCCCGCAGGGGGCCGCCCTGCCCCTGGAACAGCCGCCGCTCCTCCAGCCGGTGCAGGATCCGGCCGAGCAGCTCGGCGCCTTCCCGCGGATCCAGGCGGTAGCTGAACCCCAGGGCGGTGATGCGGTTGTCGCGGAGCCAACGTTCGATCCCGCTGGCCGCCTCGGGCGCATCCGGGTCGCCGAAGATCGCGCATACCGGCGGATCCGCGACCACCGTCGCGATCCCGCACTCCGCCAGCAGTTGCGCCACCGCCATGATCCCAAGGGTATGGGCGTCCACCGCGGCGTGGACCAGGCCGAACCGTTCAGGCAACAGGTTTGCGCCCATCTTCTGCCACCTTCCTGCCGGAATCCGGCGATCCTATGGCTCCTCCCCCATGGTGTCGGCGGGCAGGGGCGCCGGGGCCTCGCGCCGCGGCAGATCCGCCCCGACCACCAGGAAGCGGATCTCCTGGACGGACAACCCCTGGATGCCCAACTGCTCCACCGTGCGCCCCAGCCGCCAATAGTCGGCGTCATGCATCTCGGACGCGAGCTGGATGATCGCCCGCATGTTCGGCGTCGGCACCCCCAGCATCTCGCCGATTGAGGCGATCGGCACCAAGCTGCACGGGACATCCTCGGTGATGTAGCGGTGCAGGGCCGTGTTCGGCGCCTTGATCCCGCCATACCCCTTGTTTGCCTGGATCGCTTCGAGCAGGGTGCGCCCGGCGGCGTCGTAGGCCAGGTAGAGCCACTCCCGCGCCGTGTTCGCCCGGATGCCCAGGGCCGCCGCCACCGCCACCCGCTCCTGGTCGATGCCCTCGAGGATCCGCGCCACCGCGGGGGTGACGCCGGCGTGGTAGAACTCGAAGTCGCCATGGGTGTCCTCGATCCGCCCGGCATTGAGGAGGGTGATGGCGGGATGGAACACGGCGCCGATGTTGTCGAAACTGGTCTTCAGGACGTTGTCGCCCGGCACAAACTGCGGCAGCGCCCGGCGGATGACCGGCAAAATGTCCGGAGTCTGATAGGCCGGCAGCGACGCCAGCGGCACCGAGTTCTTGATCGCGAAGATGCGCACCTGCCCCGGGTTCGTGACCCGGGAGGCGTAGAGCAGCGTCTGCGCCTCGGCCACGAAGGGATGCGCGGCCGGGTTCAGCTCGCGCAGGATCCGCGCCACCTCCAGCGCCCCGCCGGTGCGCCCCGGATTCAGGATCACGATCTGCCCGTCCTTCACATGCGGCGCGATCATGCGGGCGATGTCGCGGTGGGCCGTGGCGGGCACCACCACCATGAGCACCTCCGCGCCGCGGACGGCCTCCCCGGGTTCCGTGGTCATCAGGTTCAAGGTGGCGAACCCTTCGACCTCGCCGGTGACATCCAGCCCGCCCCGCCCCCGGATCGCCTCCAGCCGCGGCTCGCCGCGGTTGAACAGGTTCACCCGGCAGCCCAGCAGCGCCAAGTGCCCGGCCATCGCCATGCCGCCATTGCCGGCCCCGAGGACGCAGAAGGTTGGCATCCCCTCGGCGGCGGCAAAGGGCTCAAGCCCCTCCTCGGCGCCAGCCACGGCCCGCGCCAAGTCGGCGGGCGTCGCCGCGGCCAGCAGCGCCTCGACAAAGCCGGCGGTGTCGCAGAGGCGGGCAATCCGGCTGAGGGCCAACAGATAGAGGGCGTGGGTCTCCGCTGGCCCGACAACCAGGAACACCAGGTTGGCCCGCTGCCCCGGCTCCACCCCCCAAGGAATCCCCGGCCGCGAAGTGGCGACCGCCACCATGAGCTGCCGGCAGCCCGGCGCGATCGCATGCGGGATCGCCACATACCCCTCACCATGGACAATGAGCGTGGAGCCGAGCTGCTCCCGCTGTTCCACCGCCCGTTGGACGGCCGCCTGGTCAACCCCCCGCTGCTGGGCCAGGGCGCCGACCATCTGGGCAATCGCCCCTTCGCGGCCAGCGGCCTGAAGGCCGGCCAGCCCCGCCTCCACAACCAGCATGTTGCCCAGATTCATGGTCGGCACCCCTCTCCGCTGCTTGGGCCTGGATTCCGGGGTTCGTGCCGGGATGCAGGCTTTCCGGAATTCCGGTTGAATGATTGGCCTGTCACGCAGGGTTGGAAAACCGCCCCGGCCATCTTCCCCAAAAAAACGGCCATGCGAAAGATCCGGCGGCGGCGCCCCGGAAGAAGTCTATCATGGTTCCCCGGATTCGTCAATGGTTGCCTGGATTTCCTTGGGGATGAGATGGCCGTGCGAATTTAACGGAAACGCTGCGGCCGCGGGTTGAACTGGGCGGTGTCCACCTGCATGTTATGGAGTGGATTCCGCGGGCACGGGATGTGTGGTGGAGGCAAAGGCGCGATGCGGAAGTGGCTCATCTGGCTTGGTCTGGCGGTTGTGGCCGTGGCGGCCCTCCTGGCGCTGGCATGGTGGCTCCGGCGTGGGCTTGTGCCGGCCGATGCCCTGGCCCGGAGCCGCCGGGACGGGGTGATCCGGATCGGCTACGCCGTGGAGGCGCCGTATGCGTTTGCCTTGGCGGATGGGACGGTCACGGGGGAGTCGCCGGCGGTGGCCAGCCGGATCGTCGCGCGGCTGGGCATTCCCCGCATCGCCTGGATCCAGACCGAGTTCGGTTCGCTGATCCCGGAACTGGAGGCGGGGCGTTTCGAGGTCGTCGCGGCCGGGCTGTTCATCACCCGTGGGCGGGCGGCGCGGGTCAGCTTCTCCGAGCCGAGCTTCCGGGTGCGGCAGGCGCTGCTGGTGCGGCGGGGCAATCCGTTGCGGCTCCATTCCTATGCGGCCGCCGCCCGGCATCCGGCGGCGCGGGTGGCCGTGCTGCAGGGGGCGGTGGAGGGGGAGCTGCTCCGGCGGCTGGGAATGCCGGCGGCGCGGCTGGTCGCCGTGCCGGACGCGCTGGCGGGCCGGGTCGCGGTGGAGGCGGGGCTGGCGGACGCGCTGGCGTTGTCGTCGCCGACCGTCCAGCTCATGGCGCGGCGGCAGCAACTGGGGCTGACCGAGGGTGCCGAGCCGTTTGAGCAGTTGCCGGAGGGCACCGTTCGGCACGGCTACGGCGGGTTCGCCTTCCGCAAGGCGGACCGGGAATTGCTGGCCGCCTGGAACCGCGAACTCAAGCGGTTCATCGGCAGCGAGGAGCATCGGGATCTGGTTGCCCCTTTCGGGTTTGGCGCGGCGGAACTGCCGGGGGCGGCCACCACCGCGGAGATATTGGCTGAGGCTCCACCATGAGTTCCATTGTGTCCATTTCCAAGCGGCTGGCGGCCAGGTTCGGCGCCAGCGCCCTGGCCTGGTCCTGGATCACCGTGCTTGCCGCCACCTTGGTCTGTGGCGCCCTGGCCTGGATCCAGCACCGCCAGCGGCAGTTTGACACACGTTTTTCCCGCGAGCTGGGGCACCTGCGGGGGGCACGCATCGACTTGGCCAAGGGCTATGTGCATGTCGTCCTGGCCGGCGCGCCCCAGGCGCCGTATGACCGGGCCCAGGGGTTGGCGCTCTTGGACCAGGCGGTTTTGGCGTTCGACCAGGCCCTGCGGGAACGGCGGTTGGCGGCGGCGGCCGAGCCGTTGCCGACCTTGGCGGAGTTCGCCGGCGCCATGCGCCGGTTCCGTGGCCGGCTGGCGGGGCTGCGCGCCGCACCGGCGGGCGACCCCTTGGCGGAAGCCGAGCTGCGCCGCGCCTTCGATGCCTTGGAGCGGCAGGCCGATGCGATGGACAGCTTGATCCGCGGCGAACTCGCCATTCGCTCCCGGCGGCACGACGCGGCATTTGCCGGCATCTTGGGTGGCGCCATCCTCCTTTTTGCCGGCATTTCCGGGGCGGTGTACGCCAACGGCCGTGCCCGCGAGGCGGCCGAACGGGCGCGGCGGGCGCATGAGGCCGAAGTCGAGCGGCTGAGCCGGCTCTACGCGGCCCTGAGCCAGGTCAACCAGGCGGTGATCCGCACCGCTGGCAAGGCGGAATTGCTGCCCAAGGTCTGCCAGGCGATGGTGGAGTTTGGCGGGTTCCCCCTGGCGTGGATTGGCGAGTTCGACGCGGCGGCGGGCGTGGTCAACCCGGTCGCCAGCCATGGCGAAGGCGGGGCGGCGCTGCCGCCATTCCCCTTCGACTTCCCCGCGGAAAGCGGGATGGGCGCGGCCGATCCGATCCGGGAAGGCCACGGCCTTGTCCTCTGCCTCGACCTCCTGGGGGAGGCGCGCCTTGCCCCGCTCCATGAGCATGCCCTCTGCCACGGCTTCCGGGCGCTTGCCGCCATGCCCATCCGCCCCCGCGGCCACGCCCCCCTGCTGCTCGGGGTCGAGGTGCATGAGGCGATGGTCCTGCGGGATCGGGAGAAGGCGCTGCTGGCGGAGACGGCGGCGGATGTGGCGTTCGCCCTGGAGAAGCTGGACGACCTGGCGGAGCGGCGGCGGGCGGAAGCCGCGGTGCGCCAGGCCAATGCCGAGCTGGAAAGCCGGGTCGCCGCCCGCACCGCCCAATTGGAGGCGGCCAACAAGGAGCTGGAGGCCTTTTCCTACTCGGTCTCGCACGACCTGCGGGCGCCGCTCCGGGCCATTGACGGCTTTGTCCAAATCCTGGAGGAGGACTTCGCCCCGCAGCTTTCCGGGGAGGCCCGGCGCTGCCTGGGGGTGGTGCAAGGCAATGCCCGGAAAATGGGGCGGCTGATTGAAGATTTGCTCAAGTTTTCCCGGCTCGGCCGGCAGCCGCTGGTCAAACGGGAGGTTGATGTCAATGAATTGGTGCGGGCGGCGTTGGAGGATTTGCGGCTGGAGCAGGAGGGGCGTTCCCTTGACCTGCGGCTGGGCGGGCTGCCCCCCTGCCAAGGCGATCCAGCGCTGCTCAAGCAGGTCTGGCTGAACCTGCTCGGCAATGCCTTCAAGTACACGCGGCGGCGGGAGCGGGCGCTGGTCGAGGTCGGCGGCCGGCGCGAGGCTGGCGAGGTGGAGTATTGGGTCAAGGACAACGGCGCCGGCTTCGACATGGCCTATGCCGGCAAGCTGTTCGGCGTCTTCCAGCGGCTGCACGGGGAGAGCGAATTCGAGGGGACCGGCATCGGCCTGGCCATTGTCAAGCGGATTGTTCTCCGCCATGGCGGCCGGGTCTGGGCCGAAGGGCAGCCGGAGGTTGGGGCGACTTTCCATTTTGCCTTGGAGGGTTCATCATGAGCGACAACAGCGTCCGCGTCCTGCTGGTCGAGGACAACCCGAACGACGTGGAGCTGACCTTGCGGGCGTTCCGCAAGCACAACTTCACCAACCAGATCCAGGTGGCGGGCGATGGCGCCGAGGCGCTGGAGTTCATCTTCGGCACGGGGCGGCATGCGGGGCGCGACCTTGGCACCGGGCCGAGCGTCATCCTCCTCGACCTCAAGCTGCCCAAGGTCAACGGCATCGAAGTGCTGAAGCGGATCAAGGACGATCCACGCACCCGGAGCATCCCCGTGGTCATGCTCACCTCCTCCCGCGAGGACAGCGACATCCAGGAATGCTACCGGCTGGGGGTGAACAGCTACATCGTCAAGCCGGTGGACTTCGAGAACTTCACGGCCGCGGTGCGCACGCTCGGCTTCTATTGGCTGCTGCTCAACCAGCCGCCGAAGCCGGGCTGAGCGCGCCGCGCCGCCGTCAGCCAGCGCCTTGGGGGGCCGCCGCCGCCCCGGCGCGGCGCAGCGCCGCCAGCTCCCGGTCGGTCAGCGGGCGCCAGGCGCCGGCGGCCAAGGCACCGAGCGCCACGGGGCCGAAGCGCAGCCGTTGCAGGCGCAGCACGAAGAGGTGCTGGAGGCTGCACAGCCGGCGGATTTCCCGCTTCCGCCCCTCCAGGAGGACGATTTCCAGCTCCGTGGTGCCCGGCTCCGGGCCGGGCCCGAGGATGCGCGCTTCGGCGGCTTTCAGGAACTCGCCGTCGTGCTCCAGGCCGTTCTGGAAGGCCGCGCAGGTCTGGCGCGTCACCCGGCCGCGGGCCAGGAGGCGGTAGGTCTTGGGGATGCCGAAGCGCGGATGGGTCAGCCGGTTGGCAAGGTCGCCGTCATTGGTGAAGAGGAGCAGCCCCTCGCTGTCGCGGTCCAGGCGGCCCACGGAGAAGAGGCGTCCGGCCTCCTTGGGCAGCAGGTCGAGCGCCAGCTTTGCCGCATGTGGGTCGTGGGCGGAGCAGGTGTAGCCGGCGGGCTTGTGGAGCATGAGCACGGTGGTCGTCGGCCGGAGCGTCACCGGCTGGCCGTCGCAGGTGACCCGGTCGTGGGCGGGCTCGACGGTGCAGGCGGGGGTGGCCACGACCTGGCCGTTGACGGCCACGCGCCCGGCGGTGATCAGCCCCTCGGCGGCGCGGCGGGAGGCGAGGCCGGCGGCGGCCAGGAACTTGGCCAGCCGCAGGCGCGGTTCCGGTTCCGCGGCCGCGGCCGCGGCAGTGGCGGCGGGCGGCGCCGGCAAGGGGCGGTGGCTCGGGCGGGGGTGGGAGGGGGAAGGCATGGGAATCAGCGGCGGGCGCGGGGTTCGGGGCCGGTGAACAGCGCCTCGATGACTGGGGTGGCGCGGAGGAAGGCATCGTCCCTGGCGGCGTCGAACTGCCAGCGGGCGGAATTGCCGCGGATTTCGGCGCCGGCCGCCTCCTGGATCCGGCCCGGCACGTGGATGGTGAAAGTGACGGCGAGACCCTTGAGCTTCTCCCGGAGCCGGGCGGCCGCCGCGGCGTCCAGCGGCTGGCCGGGCTCGGGCAGCAGCAGGCGCAGGCGGTAGGTTCCGTCCTCGCGGCGGACGTAGACGATGTCGCCAAACTTGCCCGAAGCCAAGGCCCGCTGCATGTCGGTCACGGCGCAGAAGATGCGGACGTTGCGCTTCCCCTGCCGCTGGTAGCTGGCAAACTCCTTGAGGGTGATGCCGTCGCCGCTGAACTGCTTGCGGGCGAGCCCCTCGTCGGTGAAGATGCCGGTTTCCTGCCCCTCGCCGGCGATGGCGGCCAGGCCGGCGGTGAAGGCGGGCAGTTGCGCCTCGTCCATCCGGTAGACGAGCTGGACGCTGCCGGAGCCGTCGCGGTGGAAGACCAAAGTCTCTTCGAGGGTGAGGCAGCCGGTGGCCAGCAGCGGCAGGAGCAGCAGGAGGAGGAAGCGGCAGAGGCGTGGCATGAGGGGGGATCCCGGCGCGGCGAGTGGCGGTTGGGCTTGGCGCGGCCAGGCCCGGCCAGGCCAGCGACGGTGGTACTATACCGCTGCGCCCCGCCGGGCGGCGGCCGGTGGCTTGGTGTGTGTCCGGGGTGCCCAGCGGGGCAGAAGTTGCGCCAGAAGAAGGGCGTGGAAGGCGGGACAGATGCCGCGGGCGTGTCAGAGGAGGGGAGCGGCGGCGAGCAGGGCCAGCCATGCGGCGAACTGCACGCGCTCCAAGGGAATGGCGGGCGGCACCCCCGCGGCATCCGCACGGCGGGGCGGCTCGGGTTGGAGTTCACGCTTCAGCGTGGGCTGTTTGGTGGCGGTGGCGTTTCCTCTGGACGGCCCACCTTCCGCCCTGCGAGTTTTTTGGCTGGACGGCAGGTCCCACGCTTCAGCGGGCGGCGCTGTGGTGATCCGACCGCGCCGACCGAGCCGCGGCGGCGGAAGTTGACTTGGGGCGGGCGGCCGCTATACTTGCCTGGCCATGGCCCAACTGGTCAACGAACTGAGCTGGTCCGCCTCCCGCCACAAGCTGTTCAGCGAGTGCCGGCGGGCCTATTTCTACACCTACTACGGCGCCTGGAATGGCTGGGACGCCGCCGCGCCGGAGCGGACGCGGCGCCTCTACCGGCTGAAGAACCTGCGCACCCTGGACATGTGGGCCGGCGGCATCGTCCATGAGACGATTGCCGAGGCGCTGCGGCGATCCATGATGAAGGGGACGCCGGTCACCGCGGGGGAATTGCAGGCCCATGCCCGGCTCAAGCTGCGCTCGGGCTGGGTCGAGGCCGTGGGGCGCGAGTGGGAGCGGTATCCGAAGCGGACGAACCTCTTCGAGCTGTACTACGGCAACGGCCGCACCCTGCCGCCGGAGCAGACGGAGCGGATCCGCCGCAAGGTCAACGATGGCTTGCAGGCGTTTGCGGAGTCCGCAACGCTCAAGGAGCTGCTGGCCGTCTCGCATTTGAACTGGAAGCCGGTGGACCAGCTCGACACCTTCGCCTTGGACGGGCTCAAGGTCTGGTGCGCCGTGGATTTCGCCTACACCGATCCGGCGGGGATTCTGCGCATCCTGGATTGGAAGACGGGGGCGGAGGACGCGGCGGCGCTGCGGCTGCAACTGGCCTGCTACACCTTCTTCGCCGCCGAGAAATGGGGGGTGGCGCCGGAGCGGGTGAAGGTGTACGGGGTGTTCCTGCGGGAGCAGGCGCTGGTGCGGGAGTACCCTTCCGACCCGGCCATGCTGGTTGACGCCCGCGACCAGATCCTGACCAGCGCCGCGGCGATGCGCGCCCTGGTGGCGGATCCGGTGGCCAACGAGCCGCTGCCGGAGGAAAGCTTCCCCCTGGCGGAAAGCGACCGTCCCTGCCGCTGGTGCAACTACCGCGAGGCCTGCCCGCGGTTGGCCGCCGCGCCCGCCGCACCCGCCGCACCGCTGGGGTGAATTCCGGACTCCCGCCGCCAAGCCGACCACCGGCCCGCGCCGGAACCCGCCATGCCCCAGCCCTGGCCCACGCTCCAGATGGGTCAGAGGCGACGCTTGCCGCGCCTTCAGCGCTCCAGCTCAGCCCGAATCAATGTTGCGGCGACGGTAACGGCCGAGCGCGGCGGTTCACCGGCGCGCGGTAGCGCGTCCGTGTGCAGCGGTTGGTTCGGTCGGCGATTGCCGTTGGATGATGGCGATCAGAGAACGAAGGGAGTCGTTGACCGCCTTGTGGTCCGGGAAATACCGGGCAACATCCGGATCCAGGACGACCACATTGGTTCCTTCCGCGTAACGCTTGGCGTATTTTCCGCGGACACCTTTGCTGAAATCGTATTCTTCCAGCATATCAGGATCGTCAGGCATTTTCTTCATAGGTGCGTCTTTCTCCGGCGGTGGCCTCTCGGGCACTGATGATTCGAATTCGGTCGCCGCGTTCGGTGTGGACCACTACCAGTAGGCGGCTCTTGTGCGAGTGGCCTACCAGCACACGGATCGGTCTTCTCCGTCAGAGTGCAGAGGATCGCCAATCGTGACCGAGAGAGTGTCCGGAAATACTGTGCTCGCCTCGTCGAAAGTCACACCATGCTTGGCGACATTGGCACTCGCTTTGCGTGCATTCCATCGAAGAGCAAAGCCATTCGTGCTCATTCCTTTGTCATTGTTTCAAGAACCGAACGCTCACTGCTCTCCATTTCTCAAAACCGCCGCGGTTTTGCGAATCTGTGAGCAGCGTTTTGTTCGAAGCTCTTCAGATTAGTTCCTGCCAGCGTTTCGGATTTTGTTTGGCATGAAATACCGAAAGGACGACGACACGTTCGTCATCCTCGGCAAGGATGATCTCGTAGGGGAAACGGCGCGACAAGGCACGCCGTGCAGTCTTGTGCACACGAGGGTATTGTTGTGGCGTGCGCTGAATGGCGCTGAAAACGGCATCCACGCACAGAAGAAACTCTGAGCCAAGACCGGGGACACGATCCTCGTACCAGTCGAACGCCTCAGTCATCTCCGCTTCGGCTTCCGGGCGGACAATGAGCCGTCGCCTCATCCTCTGCTCCTGATCCGTTCACGCACCATCCCCCACGGAGCCCCCTCGTCTGGATTCTGATGATACGCATCCAGCCGGCGGTCAATTTCCGCCTTCTGCTCGTCGGTCAGTCCGACTTCTTCCGGCACTTCAGCCACCGTGTCCCATATATCCTCGACGAGCTGGATGCGCTCGGGAACGCTCAGGCTCAACACGTTTGCTTTTGTTAATGTACTCATAAGGCTTCCACACTACCATTGCCGTTGGTTTGTTTCAATCTTATGCTTCGAACGCTACGGCTCAGCGGGCGGCGGAACGCCGTCCGCTGAAGCCGATGGTTGGGACTTCTTGATGTCCCAGATAATGGTATCCGAACTAAAATCTTGTTCATTCGGCCACATAATTCCGTGGTGCGCAGGCCGCACCAACCGAAAATAAGCTTGATCCGCAAGTTCTTTGAATGCCGAACCTTTCAGGTATGGCTTGACATCAAAGACACCCGAAATGCCACTGCTGGTAAGAATGTCAATTCGGTAATCGTCCAACGGAATCGCTTTGGTAATGGTGTCCATGGCGACTATCCTTCTATCTCAAGGGTTCAATTTTGAACACTGGCTCACCCGCAACCGCCAGCTTCCAGTCGGCCAGTAGGTCCTCTTTGTGTATTTCGACCCAAGCCTGAACCAGCTTCATCTTGGCAGTGGGCAGACTTCCAGCCAATATGGAGCCATCCTCGATGCCAACCGTCACCTGGGCTCGCCGTATTCAGCGTGCAGGTGGGGACATTGGTGCTTCTTGTTGTCGTAAAAATACATCTGTATCAAAATGCCATAAAACATCGAGATTGTTGGCATTGTGGTTCTCCTTTTCCGTTTGGCCCAACTTGTTATTCAACGGTTTTTCCGGGTTTGCCGGCCGAATCGGACGGGGCGGCGGTTCCCGCCGCGGCGGGCCGACGGAAGGTATTCTACCCGCCAGCGGCGGGGAATGCAAGCTTTCCGGCGGGGCCGCGCCGGGTTTGCCGGGATTTCGCCGGGCTTGACGGTTTTTCGGTCCATCCCGGCATTGACGCCGCCCGACGGTTCCCGGCCGTATGGCATTGGGGAGAGGTGGCGCCGCGGGCGCGCCCTGGCCTGGAGAAAGAGAAAGTCGGCGGAGCGTCCCCGGCGCTCCGTGGCGGCAAGGGATATGGGGGCCGGGCGGTGGCTGGCACGCACCGGGGGCGGGGCGGCCAGTTTGGCCAGGGGCGTCTCCGCAGGCGTTGTTGCCGGCCGCCACGCGGCGGTTGGCGCGCGGAGTCCGCGGAAAGGCGCGGTTGCCGGCCACCACGCGGCGGTTGGCGCAGCCCTTGGGGGATGGTAGTAGCGGTTCTTGGACAACTTGGCGGCGGACGCGTATGGTAGGATTGTGAACCGGCAGCGGACTGCCATCCAGGCCCGGCGGCTTCCGGCCGGCGCGCGGAAAAGCGGAAGAGGAGCGGCCATGAGGATCACGGCAAACGGGGCGCCAGTTGCCCGCCAACCCGCCCGCCCACGGTGGCTGGCCGGGCTCGCCGCCGCCGCCCTTGGCTTCACCGCCGTCCTGGCGCAATTGACCCTGTTCCGGGAGCTGCTCGGCGCCTTTGCCGGCAACGAGCTGGTGCTGGGGGTCTTGCTGGCCAACTGGCTGTTCGCCGGCGGTGCCGGCGCCGCCGCGGCGCGGCTCCTCATCCCCCGGCTGAAGCGGCCGGCGGCGTGGCTGGCCATCGGGCTGGCCGCCGCCGCCCTGCTCCCCGCCACCCAGGCCCTGGCGCTGCGGGCGCTGCGCAACCACGTCATCCTCCCGGGAACCGCCGCCGGCGTGGGGACGGTTTTCACCCTCAGCTTGGGGGTGCTGCTGCCCTATTGCCTGCTGGACGGCTTCCTCATCCCCCTGGCCGCCGCCGTCGCCCGCGCCGGCGCCGCCGCCAGCGACGAGCCACGCGCCGCCCGCCAAATCTATGCGGCCGACTGCGCCGGCAGCGTGGCGGGCGGCCTGCTCTTCACCTTCCTGCTGGTGACCTGGCTGGAACCGCTCACTGGCCTGGCCATCCCCCTGGCGCTGGACCTGGGGGTGGCCCTGGCCGTGGGCTGGCATGGTTGCGGACTCCGCAGCCGGACAGTGGCGGCCCTCACGGCGGCCTTCGCAGTCGCGGCCGCCGTCATTTTGCCCCGGCTCGCCGCGCTTTCCACGGACTGGCTGTATCCGGGCGAAAGGGTGGTGGCCCGAATCCCGTCGGCCTATGAAAGCCTGGTCGTCACCCAGGCGGCCGGCCGCCATGCCGTGTATGGCAACGGCATCGCCCTCTATGCCACGGACTTCCCCGAGGCGGCCGAAGAGACGGCGCACCTGCCGTTGGCGCAGCGGCTGGATGCGCAAGCGGTCCTCCTGGTCGGCGGCGGCGTGGAGGGGGTTGACCGGGAACTGCTCAAGCACCAGCTCCGTTCCCTGGATTGCCTGGAGGTGGATCCGGCCCTCGTCGGGCTGGCGGACCGTTTCATCTCCGGCCCCGCCGCCGACCCCCGCCGCCGGCGGCTCCTGGTGGACGGGCGGCTCTGGCTGAACCAGGGCGCGGCCGGCCGGCGCTACGACGTGGTCATTTTTGACCTGCCGCCGCCCGACACGTTGCAGAGCAACCGCTTCTACACGGCCGAAGCCTTCGCCGCGGCCAAGGCGGTGCTCACCCCTGGCGGCGTGCTCGCCCTGCCCATCGGCGAATACTACAACTACATCGGCCCCGATCTCGCCGCGCTCCTCGCCTGCGGCCGCGCCACGGCGCAGACGGCCTTCCGCAACGTCCGGCTGCTGCCCGCCGGCCAGATCCTGCTCCTGGCGTCGGACGGCGAACTCACGGCGGAGATTGGTGGCCGGCTGGCGCAGGCGCGGATTCCAGTCCGCCTCCTCACCCGCCATTATCTCGACACCATGCTGGCGCCGGACCGGCTGGCAGACCTGGAACGGGCCGCGGCGGCCGCCGCCCCCGTGAACCGCGATTTCCAGCCGTTCCTCTTCCGCCTGCACCTGCGCCACTGGCTCGGCCGCGCCGGCGGCGGGCGCGCGCTGCTGCTCCCCGCCGGGCTGGCGGCGGTCCTCTGCCTGGCCTGCCTGTTCTGGCAACGGCCGGCGGGGCGGCTGATCTTCGCCACCGGCTTCACCGCCTCCAGCCTTTCCGTGGTGCTGCTCCTGGGGTTGCAGACGCTCTTCGGCGCCTTGTATCGCCAAGTCGGCCTGGTGGTGACCCTGTTCATGGCGGGGCTGGCCGCCGGCGCCTGGGCCGTGGAGCGGGGGGCGGCCGGCAAACGCCGGGAGTGGCTCCTCCTGCCGGGCGCCGGCATCGCCCTGGCGCTGGCGGCGGCGGCCCTGCCATGGGGCTTGCGGGCCAGTGCCGCCCTGGGCGGCTTGGCCACCGCTGGCGCCTGGGCCGGCCAGGCGCTGCTGGCGCTGGCGGCCTTTGCTCTGGGGGGGCTGACGGGGGCGCAGTTCCCGCTGGCCGTGCGCCGGGAGGCGGAGCAAGGCGCGGGCGGCGCCACGCCGCGGCTCTACGCCGCGGACCTGCTCGGGGCCAGCCTGGGCGCCCTCCTCGCCGGCACCCTGCTCATCCCGACGCTTGGGCTGGCCGGCACCTGCCAGCTCTGCGCCGCCTTCAACCTGCTCCTGGCCCTGCCCCTGGCCTGGCCGCGGCGGCCGGCCTGAACCGGCTCAGCGGACGTCGAAGGCGAAGAGGTGCGCCAGCTCCGCGCCCCAGGTGGCCTCGGGCACGAAGCGCACGGCGGTGGCCGTCCCGGAAAGCGGAATCCGCACCAGCCGCTGATGGTTCTCCGGCTCGTGGTGGACGCTGCGCCAGGCGCCCGCCGCGTCGCGGATTTCCAGGCGGAAGGCGCGCACCAGGCTGGCCGGCGACGTCACCTCCGGCTGGTTGAGGGGATAAATGCAGCGGGTGCCATGGTATGGCTGGCGGTTGAGGTCGCTGTCGAAGACCAGCCGGGCCAGGCGCAGTTGGCGGGGGGCGGCGAACTCATAGGTGACGGTTGCGCCCAGGCGGCCGCTCCAGCCGTTGTCGGCGCCGGCGACGGGGCGGTCGCAGCCGTTGCGCAGCGGCTCCGGGTCGCCCTCGCTGGCCGTGAGCGCCGCCGTGCGTGCCAATTCCGGCACTTCCCGCGTCCGCCCGGGCAGCCAGCAGTCGTCCTCCATGAGCGTCTGTTGCAGCTCCCGCAGCCGCTGCTGCCCGACGGCCCGGGGCGTCAAGCCGTGGCGGACCGCAATGGCCGCCGCGGTGCCGACCGCCTGGCCGAGGAGGGAGCAGGTGCCCATGACCCGGGTGGAACTGATGGCGGCGTGGGTCGCGCTGATGTTGCGGCCGGCGAAGAAGAGGTTTCCGAGGTTCCGTGAATAGAGGCAGCGGTAGGGGATGCCGTAGGGGCTGGGGGCGGGATGGAAGATCGTGCCGTGGCCGGGATGGTGGAAGCCGGCGGGGTAATGGTCGTCCATGCTCCAGCCGCCATAGGCGACGAGGTCGTCGAAGCGCCCCTCGGCGCGCACGTCGTGCTGGGTGAGGATGTGGTCGCCGACGAAGCGCCGGCTTTCGCGCTTGCCCGGCAGGAAGCCGACCCATTCCAGCTCCCAGTTGGCCATGCCGTGGTCGCCCTGGTTCTTGAGATGGTCCCAGACGCCGAAGACGATCTTCAGCAGCTCGTCCCGGCACTGTTCGGTGTCGTGGATGCTGTCCTGCTCGCCGCCGACCTCGATCCACCAGTAGTTGTCGCCAATGTGGCCGTGCGGCTTGGCGTTCATTTCCTCATCGGTCCGATAGGTGTGGGCCCAGGCGGGCTTGCGGAAGGGCCGCGGCCCCGGCGCCTCCCGGAGCTGGAGCAGGCAGCTCATGCCCATGGTCTTGCGGTCGGCCTCCTCTGGGGCGATGTCCTCCCCGAATTCCCGGCGTGCCTCGCGGCCGAGGCGGAACTCGGCGCCGGCCAGCGCCCCGAGGGTGCCGTCGCCCGAACAGTCGGCGAACAGATCCGCCTCGATGAGGTGCCAGCTCTCGGTGGTGAGCTGCCAGCCCTTGACGGAGCGGAGGCGCGCCCCATCGCCCGCCGCCGCGGTGACGGTGCAGTTGAGGAACAGCTCCAGGTTTTCCTGGAAGCGGGCCTTTTCGTAGAGCACGCTGTCCCAGAGGGAATAGTTCTGGCGCGGGTTGCGGTGAAGGTTGGCGAGCTGGATCTCCTCGAGGATGCCGGTCTCGCGGTTGTTTTCGCCATGGGCGCCGCAAATCCACATCCGGATTTCGCTGGACGCATTGCCCCCGAGCACCGGCCGGTCCTGGACCAGCGCCACCTTCGCGCCGTGCCGCGCCGCCGCCAGGGCCGCACAGAGCCCGGCCATGCCGCCCCCGACCACGCAGAAATCCACCTTGTGCTTCTGTTCACGCATTGGCTGCACTCCCTCTTTCGTCCTTACTGTTGCTGGGCGCCCAGTTCCCATCCCGCCTGGATGAAGGCGAGGTAATTTTCGATCATGGCTTCGCCGGGCTCCGGGTCGTAGGGGCCGGCGGAGGGGGAGAGGATGAAGGGATGCCCCTTCGCCTCGGCCAGGACTTGGGCCACGGCCGCGCGCATCTGTTCCGGCGTCGAACTGCGGAAGTCGTCATACTGGATGTTGCCGATGAGGGTGAGGCGGTCGTGGGTGATCTGGAACGCCTCGGGCAAGGTGCAATTGCCGATGGGCGGAGCTTCGATGGTGTGGAGCGCGTCCGGCGCCATCGCCAGGATGTCCGGCAACACTTCCTTGATCTGGCCATGGTAATGGAGGATCACCTTCTTGCCGTGGGCATGGACCAAGTCAATGAGTTCCGTTTCGAACGGCACCACCCAGCGGCGGAAGGTCTCCACGCTCACCAGGGGCGGCGAGGCCAGCTCGGAGCCGACCAGGAAATAGAGGTCCGCCAAATCCCGCTCGAGGGTCAGGTGGTAGAGGTTGACGAACCGCTCCTGCAGCTTGCGCAGCACGGACTCGACCAGCTCGGGGCAGGTCAGGGACCAGATGGCGTACTCTTCGAGCTTCGAGCGCCCATAGAGGATGGTGATCGGATCCCCCAAGTCAAGCATCATCGCGCCGTGCTCGGCGGGGAATTCCGCCTTCTCCCGCAGGTACTCCGGGAGGAGCCGGTCCAGTTCCCGGCTCAAGGCCGCCCGGTCGGCGAGCACCGGCAGCGCGGCGAAGAACGCCAGGTCCTCCTCCGATTCCAGCAGCTTCTTCACCTGCGTGCCGGCGGGGCCGGAACGCTGCCAGGAGACCAGGGAGCGCCCCTGCCATTCCACGGTGAGGCGGTCCTCGACGGTGCCGTCCGGGAGCCGTGTCCGCTCCTGGCGCTCCACGACCTCCGGGGCGAAGAAGGGGATGTCGAGGTTGCGCCGGTCGAGCATGATGCAGGTGCCGCGCGAGGCGTCGAAGACGCGGCGCCACTGCGGATGGGTGCGCACGTCCACGTAACAGCCAATGGGATGGTAGGGGAAAAGCAGCCAGATGGGGACGCGGTCAACCGGCTCGCGGTTGAGGGCGGCAAAAAGGCGTTGGCGGGCATTCATTGGCGGTTCACTCCGTGCAAAGCGGCCTGCGGTCTTGATGCGCCTACCATAGCTCGGAAACCGCCGCTGTCATTTTGCCAGATTCGCTATATTGTCCATGCCTGGCGGTGGCGTGGGCTTGGGCACCGGCGGCCAGGGACGGTGGCGAATGGCTCCTCTCCCAAGGGAATCAAGCCCGTGCCAGGCCGGTCGGCAGCCTCCAGTGATTCAGACTTTTTCTCCATATCATTCCCCCTTCGCCCCCAGGAAAGGCCACGATGGACCAGCCACTTTCCAATTCGGCCTATTGCGCCTGGCTCCTCGGCCACCGGCTGCGGATCACGCTCGCCTGCCGCGTCGAGCTGCGCCGCGGAACGGTGTCGCCGTGGGGGATGGTCGCCCACCCGAAGCTGCTCCTGGTGGAAAGCGGCAACCTGGACTACCGCCTGGGCGGCCAGCGGCTGGCGCTGGGATCGGGAAGCCTGCTCTTCCGTCCGGCCCACAGCCTGGCGTCCTGGCGGGTAGATGGGCGCGACGGCGTCCGCTTCGCCTTTTGCGAGTTCGCCGCCGCCCCCGGCGGGGAGCTGCCCGCTTTCCCGCGGCCGCTCCTGCGCCTGCCGGCGGACAGTGCGGACGCCGCCAGCCTGCACCGGCTGCACCGGCTGGGGCTGGAGGGTTCCGGGGCCGCCGTCCAGATGGAGGCCGAAGGGGAACTCAAGGGGCTCCTGGCCCGTTTCCTCCGCCACGCCCGCCACGCGCCCGCCGCCCAGGCGCCGCCGCGCTCGACCTTCGCCGTGCATGCGGCCATTCGCATCCTGTGCGACGAGTACGCCCGGCCCGACCCGCTCCGCGCCCTCCCGGAACGCGTCCAGCTCAGCGCCGCCTATTTGCGTGCCTGCTTCCAACGGGAAACCGGCCAGTCGCCGCAGACGTTCCTGCGCCGCCTCCGTTTGGACGCCGCCCGCGACCTGCTGCTCCACTCCGGGCTCAGCGTCAAGGAGGCCGCCGCCGCCGTCGGCTACGCCGACCCGCTCTACTTTTCCCGGCTCTACCGCGCCCACCACCGCCGCCCGCCGTCGGCGGACCGCCTGCCCCCCATGCCGCCCCCCCGGCGCCGGTGAGGCGGCGAAAAACGGGCGCGGCCCGCCGGGAACCATCCCGTGCGGGCCGCGCCTCCGGGCCGGGGCCGGTTTCAGGCAATCCGCTTCATGCCATAGACCGCCTTGGCGCCCAGCATCTCCTCGATCCGGAGGAGCTGGTTGTACTTGGCCATGCGGTCGGAACGGCTGGCGGAGCCGGTCTTGATCTGGCCGCAGTTGGTGGCCACGGCAATGTCGGCGATGGTGCTGTCCTCGGTCTCGCCGGAACGGTGGGAGAGGACGGCGGCCAGGCCGTGGCGGTGCGCCATCTCCACGGCGTCCAGCGTCTCGGTCAGGGTGCCGATCTGGTTGACCTTGACGAGGATGGCGTTGCCGGCCTTCTCCCGGATCCCCTTCTCCAGGTACTTGACGTTGGTGACGAAGAGGTCGTCGCCGACAAGCTGGCACTTGCCGCCGAGGGCGGCGGTGAGCAGCTTCCAGCCCTCCCAGTCGCATTCGCACATGCCGTCCTCGATGGAGTCGATCGGATAGGCCTTGAGCAGCTTCCCGTAGAACTTGACCATCTCCTCCGCCGTCTTGGACTCAGCTTTCTTGCCGGCCTTGGCGGCCTTCTTGAAGACATAGAGCTTCTTCTCGCGGTCATAGAACTCGGAGGAGGCGACGTCGAGGGCGATCTTGACCTGCTTGCCCGGCGCGTAGCCGGCCTTCTCGATGGCCAGCATGATCACGTCCAGCGCGTCCTCGACGCCGGCGAGGCTGGGGGCGAAGCCGCCCTCGTCGCCGACCGCGGTGCCCAGGCCGCGGTCATGCAGCACCTTCTTCAGGGCGTGGAAGATCTCGCAGCCGGCGCGGAGGGCTTCGCGGAAGCTCGGGAAGTTGACCGGGCGGATCATGAACTCCTGGAAGTCGATCGGCGCGTCGGAATGGGCGCCGCCGTTGATGATGTTCATCATCGGCACGGGCAGCACCTTGGCGTTGGTGCCGCCGATGTAGCGGAAGAGCGGCAGCCCGAGTTCGGCGGCGGCGGCATGGGCGCAGGCCAGGGAGACGCCGAGGATGGCGTTGGCGCCGAGCTTGGACTTGGTGGGGGTGCCGTCCATCTCGAGCATCGTCCGGTCAATGCCGACCTGGTCGAACACGTCCATCCCCTCCAGTTCGGGCTGGATCGTGTCGTTGACGTTGGCGACCGCCTTGAGGACGCCCTTGCCGAGGTAGCGCTTCTTGTCGCCGTCGCGCAGCTCCAACGCCTCGTTTTCGCCGGTGGAGGCGCCGGAGGGGACGGCGGCGCGGCGGACCGTGCCGCTGTCAAGGACGACTTCGACTTCGACGGTCGGGTTGCCGCGGGAATCAAGGATTTCGCGGGCGGTGACGTCATGGATCATGCTCATGGCAGGCTCTTTCTTTCGCTCTTCGGTTCTGGGTTTCTGGGGTTCTGGGGGGGGGTGCGGATCGGTTCCATCGGACTCATCAGCCCCATGGGGCTCATCGTCCGGCGGAGTGCCTCATTCCGTCGGGGGGCCGGGGAGGCGCAGGTGGTTCTGGCGGACAATGGTCTCCAGGTTCGGGCCGGTGAAGCCTTGGACATGGCCGTCGCCAAACAGCACGATGCTGAAGTTCCGGTGGTTGCCGTCGCGGTCGGCGGCAAGGACGGTGGCGCTGTCCATGCTGTCCTCGGTTTGCCCCGCCCCGAAATAGAGGTAGGACTCGCACTGCTTGTCGGCAAACGACTCCGAATCAGTGGCCATCACGTTATTCGTGCTGGGACAGACAAAGACCTTGGGCGCTTCCAAATATTTTTCCTGCGCCAGGACGGCGAAGGACGGCGGCAGGTTGTCCCGATAATCCATGCTGTACATCTTGCAGGCCTTGCCGATCTGGGAGAGGTTGGCGACGCAGTTGATGCGCCGCGCCCTTTCCCGGGCGCCGCCGATGGCGGGGAGCATCAGCCCCGCGAGGATCGGGGCGATCAGCAGCATGGCGATGCCGATGTAGCCAGTGATCAGCCCCGTGGTGGCAAGGCCGCCGCCGCCCAAGGTGCCGTTGGACTGCCGGATCTTGCCCATGGCCAGATGCCCGCAAACGACGGCGGGAATGCCGAACAGGGGGCCGAGGACACAGGAGAGCACGCCAAGCAGCCCCAGCACCATGCTGGCAATGGCCAATCCGCATTTCGCCTGGACTGGCGGCGGCGGCGCGGCGGCGGTGGCATTGTCGCGGGCGGTGACGTCATGGATCATGCTCATGGCAGGCTCTTTCTTTCGCTCTCAGGCTGGCTCAGGCGGTGGGCTTGCGGGTGCGGATGGCGAGGTCGGGGGGGGCGACGGTGACCTTGGTGTAGGGCGGCACGCTCTCGGTGATCCAGACGTTGCCGCCGATGACCGAGTCGTGGCCGATGGTGATGTCGCCGAGCACGGTGGCGCCGGCGTAGAGGGTCACGTTGTCCTCGATGTTGGGGTGGCGCTTGGCCCCCTTGATGATCCGGCCGCAGGCGTCCTTGGGGAAGCTCAGGGCGCCAAGGGTCACCCCCTGGTAGATTTTGACGTTGTCGCCGACCACGGCGGTCTCGCCGACCACCACGCCGGTGCCGTGGTCAATGAAGAGGCTGGCGCCGAGGGTGGCGCCGGGATGGATGTCGATGCCGGTGACGGCATGGGCGTACTCGCCCATGACCCGCGGGACCAGCGGCACGCCGGCCTGGTAGAGGACGTGGGCGAGGCGGTTGATGGCGATGGCCTTGAGGCCGGGATAGGCGATGACGACCTCGTCGGGCGAATTGGTGGCGGGGTCGCCGTCCAGGGCCGCCTGCACGTCCTTCTTCAGCAGCTCGCGCAGCCGCGGCAAGGCTTCCAGGAGGGCAATGGTGGCGTCTTCGGCCTGGCGGCGGCAGTTGCCGGTGGAGCAGCAGCGCAGCCGGCAGTTGTAGGCATAGGCCCGCTCGATCTGCTCCACGAGCTGGCGGAAGATGTGGTTGACCTGGCTGCCGATGACGAACTCGACGTTGGCGCGGTCGATGGGGAAGCGGCCGGAATAGCCGGGGAAGAGCACTTCGAGGAGGTCGTGGAGGACTTGGATGACCTCCTCGCTTTGCGGCATGTTGCTGCCGTCTAGATGGTTGATGCCAGTGCCGTCCTGGTAGGTGGCCCCCAGCCCCTGGGTCAGCCCCCGGGCCAGCTCGGACGTCCAGCGGGAAACGAACTCGCGGCCGGTCAGCCGTTCACACACGGGGCCGGTTGGGGCCGCGGCAGGCGTGGAATCAGGGCTCATGCTTGCTCTCCTGGAATGGCCCCGCCGCCTCGCGCTCAAGCAGCAGGGTGACGGGGCCATGGTTCTGCAAATATACTTCCATCTCCGCGCCGAACCGCCCGGATTCCACCGGCAGCCCGGCCTTGCGGAGTTCGCGGAGGAAGGTTTCATGGAGCGGGATGGCCAGCGCCGGCGGCGCGGCCGCCGTGAAGCCGGGGCGGCGGCCGCGGCGGGCGTCGCCATAGAGGGTGAACTGGGAGATGACCAGCAGCCCGCCCCGCAGGTCGCGGACGGAACGGTTCATCTTCCCCTCCCCGTCCTCGAAGATGCGCAACTCCAGGCACTTGTCGGCCAGCCAAGCGGCCTCGGCCGGCGTGTCGCCCTGGCGGATCCCCAGGAAGACCACCAACCCCTCGCCGATCGCGCCGACGATCTCGCCGCCGATTTCGACCCGCGCCTGCTTCGCCCGTTGGATCAACGCCCGCATGCCACCGCCTCCCGCGCCCGGTGCCGCCTCCCCGACCTGGCCGGGAGAGGGGACGCACTGGTGCGCGTACTATAAGCGGCGGCGGCCCGATTTGAAAAATTGCGACAAGTGGCATATTGTACTTATGCCAGATGGAGGGCATCGGACCATGAAAAAAGCCAAGACCCAACCCGCCGCCACCACCGCCGCCGGCAAGATCCGCTACGAAGGGGCGGAGGCGGCCCCGTGGGAATTGCACGACGCCTCCGTCGCCTATGTGGTGGATCAAGTCCGGAGCGGCCTGCCGGTCACCGCCTTCACCGGCGTCCAGGCGCGGCTGGGAGTGAACCAAACCGCCTTCACCCGGCTCACCGGCATCAGCCCGCGCACGCTGATGCGCCGGCGCACCACGCACAGCGGCCGGCTGACCCCCGCGGAGTCCGCGCCAGTGATGCGCTACGCGCTCCTCTACAAGCGCGCGGTCGAGGTTTTCGGCACGGCGGAACAGGCGGAGGCCTGGCTGAAGAAGCCGCGGCCGGCCTTGGGCGGCTGCACGCCCCTGGACTACGCCAGCACGGAGTTCGGGGCGCGCGAGGTGGAGGAGCTCCTCGGCCGGCTCGAGCAGGGAGTTTTCTCCTGATGCCAACCCTCGCCGCCTGGCGCATCACCCGGCTGGAGTTCGTCGGCGCGGCCTTCACCGGCGAAGGCGCCAGCCGCTATCCCGGCCGCTGGAACCCCGCCGGGGCGCCCATGGTCTACACGGCCGGCTCCCTCTCCTTGGCAGTGCTGGAAATCCTGGCGCACCTGGACGACACGGCCGCGCTCGCCCGGTACGTCGCCATCCCGGTCGAATTTGCGGCGGACTGGTGCGAGACGCTGCCCCGGCACCGGCTGCCGGCGGACTGGCGGCGGCAGCCGGTGCCGGAGTCCACCCGCGGCGTCGGCGCGGACTGGCTGCGGGCGGGGCGCCGCGCCGTCCTGGCGGTGCCGAGCGTGGTCATCCCCCAGGAGTCCAACTACTTGCTCAACCCCAGCCACGCCCAGTTCGGCGGGATCCGGATTGGGGCGCCGCAGCCGCTGCCCTTCGACCCACGGCTGCTCCCGCGCTGAGGCCGGCCTCAGGGATTGCGGCTGGATTTCAGGCGGCGCAGGACCAGCTCGAACAGGGCGATGTGCTCCGGCGCGGTGTCGCCGTACATCAATTGGGCGCAGAGCTGGGGGGTGATGTCGGCGCGCTCATTGGCCGCCTTGTGGAAGAGGCTGCAATAATAGCGGGTGATGAACTCGTCGAGTTCATGGACGCCGCGGAACAGGCTGACGGCGCGCTGGTCCATCGGTTTTTCGCTCGTGCCCGGATCTTCCCAGAGACAGCCGCCATGGATCAGGGAGAAGAGGGTGCCGAACCATTCCTTGTCGGTCACGGTGCGGGATGGATCCACCTGCTGCCGGAGTTCGTCCAAGGTGAGGGAGCCGCTGCGCTGCTGGAGCTGCTGGAAAATGCCGTCCAGGATGTCGTGGCGCATGCGCGGTTCGCGGATGAACCAGCGGGTGTTGGTCATGTAGTCGGCAAACCGCTGCGGCGCCGCCTCGCCCGCCTCGGCGGCGGCCGCCATCGGCACGGCGGTGGGTGCCCCCGCCCCTTCCTCCTCCGCCGTGGCCGCGACCGCCGGCGCCGGTGGCGGCGCGGTGGCGGCCGGGGGTGTCGCGGCGGGGGTGGGGGCGACGCCCCCACCCTCGTTCAGGCACACCGCCTCCTCGCCGTCCTCCCGGACGAACAAGGTGACGGCCGGCTGCTGCCGGAGCAGGTCGAAGATGTTGTTGAAGCCATAGTTGCGCGGCAGGAAGTTCGGGATCTGCTCCTTGAGGAACCCATAAAGGCGGCGCACGGGCAGAGGCCCCTCGGCGGCGAGGACGCTTTGCACCGCCTGCCTGACGGGGGCGGCATCCGCCACGCTCCGTGGCCGCGGCACCACCACCCCCTTGGGCGTGCAATAGAGGAATTCGTCGCAATTCTCCACCAGCGTCGAGGCGGCCGTGCCCTGGGCGCCGAGGCCGACCACCTTGCGGCCGCTGGCCTTGAGTTTGACGACCAGCGGCAGGAACTCGCCGTCACCCGTGGCGACCACGAAGGTGTCGAGGTTCGGATAATGCTGGAGGCAGTCCATGGCCTGGATGACGAGGTGGGTGTCGATGGCGTTCTTGCCGTTGAAGCCGCTGCGCACCACGTGCTGCATCTCGACGCCCGCCCGGGTCATGTCCTGGGCGTACTTGCGGAACCTGGGATTGCTCCAGTCGGCGAAGGCCTTGCGGTAGAGCACGCCGCCGTGCTGCTGCTCCAGGAACTGGATCACGGTGGAGATCGAAAACGGCTTGTCGCTGGCCGGCTCGTTGTTTTCCAGCCCCAGGATCAGGTTCTCGAAGTCCATCAGAAAGGCCAGCTTGCCTTGCGGTTGGCGGTGGGAGGATGCCATAGGATTCATGTTTCCACAATTCTTTTTGTCGGATTTAGCGGTCGTTGCAGTTCAATACTGGGGTTTTCCCGCCGGCCGACGGGAAGGCGTGAATAGTACCGTCCGGATCGGAAAATGCAAGCACGGCCAAGCCTACGGCGGCGCCGCCGCCAGCGGCAGCGGCCGGATGGTGACCAGGGTGATCTCCGCCGTCGTGCCAAAGCGCACCGGCAATCCCCAACTCCCCGTGCCCGGCGAGACATAGAGCCTCAGCCCCTCCGGCAAGGCGTGGAGACGTCCTTCCAAATAGGGGAAAAAGGGACGGAGACAGCGGTCAAACGGGAAGACCTGCCCGCCATGCGTGTGCCCGGAAAGCTGCAAGTCCGCCCGCTCCCGGGCGGCGGCGGAGACCTCCGGCCGGTGCTTGAGCAGGATCACATAGCGGAAGCCGCGCCGCTCCGGCAGCAGCAGCGTCTCGGCGGAGACCGGGCTCGCGGCCAGCAGATCCGCCTGGGGGTCGTCCACCCCGACGACCTGCCAGGCATCGCCCACCGGCTCCACGCGGTTGCGCAGCGCCGTGAACCCCGCCAGGCGCAGCAGTTCCAGGGTTTGGTCAAGGCCGGGATAGACTTCGTGGTTGCCGACCACGGCGAACTTGCCCAGTGGCGGGTTCAGCCGGGCGAACGGCGCCACCATTTCCCGCACCGGCGGCTCGGTGGCATCCACGAAGTCGCCGGCGCAGAGGATCAAGTCCGGCTGGAGTTCCGCCAGGCGCCGCGCCACTTCCTCCGCCCGGCCGGGGAGGCTGGTCAGGCCAAGATGCAGATCCGCGACCAGCGCCAGGCGCAGCGGCGGGGCATCGAAGGACAGGCGGTCGGAGAGGACTTCCACCTCGCGCACCGCCAGCAGCCGCCCCTGCGCCAACCCGCAAAGCAGGGCGGTGACGGCCAGCAGCCAGCACAGGCCGGCCTGCACCGCCGCCGGCAGCCAGCGCCCACGCCAGGCCGGGATCAGCCCGGCCAGCGGCCGGGTCGCCAGCCACGCCAGGTCGAACCCGAGATGGAGGAAGAAGAGCCAGAAGAGGAGGAACAGCCAGCCGTCAGCCAGGTGCGCCCCGACGCGGAGCAGCGGGAAGGGCAGCCCCGCCCCGAACCGCTGCAGGGCCGGCATCAGCACGACCAGCGCCGCCACCGCGGCGGCCGCCGTCCGGAAGCGCCAGCCCGGCCCGACCGCCCGCCGGAGGTGGCAGAGGACGTAGGCCGAGAGCAGCCCCACCACCCCGAAATAAGTCAACACGAAAATCGTCACGTGGTCTCCCGCCCCACCTTGGCCAGGTGGTCGAGGTATTCCCGCCACTCCACCGGCAAGAGGTGCTTCTTCTTGCTGTTGCACGCCTTGCAGGCGGGGACCACGTTGCCCTTCGTCGAACAACCGCCGCGGATGATGGGCACCACATGGTCCATCGTCAGCTCCTTCGGCGGCACGCGGCGCCGGCAATAATGGCATTGGCCGCGGCCAAGCTGGTTCTTCCACCAGGGGGAGTTGCGCAGTTCGCGGGCACGGGCCTTCTCCCGGCGCACATGCTCCTCATCCGCCGTGTCGAAAAAAGAGAGGTCGTGGGATTCGCTGTCGATCATCCGCCAGTCCATTCCTTGGCCACAACATAATGCGCCAGCCGCCGGTGGCTTTATAGTTGCCGCCGAAACCTTCGGCATCCGCTCCAACCGGCATCCCCATGCGCATCCTGGCGGCCACCAACAACGCCCACAAGCTCACGGAGCTGCGGGCGATCCTCGCCCCGCACGGCATCACCGTCCTCGGCCTGCACGAGGCCGGCGTCACCCTGGAGGTCGAGGAGGATGGCGAAACCTTTGCCGCCAACGCCATCAAGAAGGCGCACGCCGGGGCCGCCGCCGCCGGCCTGCCGGTGCTGGCGGACGACTCCGGGCTGGAGGTCGCCGCGCTTGGCGGCGCCCCCGGCGTGCGCTCGGCACGCTATGCGGGCGGCGGCGCCGGCGGCGCCGGCGACGCCGCCAACCTGCGCAAACTGCTCACGGAGATGCGGGACGTGGCGGACCGCCGCGCCCGCTTCGTCTGCGTCATCGCCGTCGCGGCGCCCGGCGGCCGCCTCCTCGGCACCGCCGAAGGGGAAGTCCGCGGCCAGCTTTGCCGGGCGCCCCGCGGCCACGGCGGCTTCGGCTACGACCCGGCCTTCATTCCGGACGGCTTCGCCGAAACCTTCGCCGAACTCCCGGCGGCAACCAAGAACCGCCTCAGCCACCGCGCCAATGCCCTGCGCGCCGCCCTGGCCGCGGGGCTGTTCGCCACCCTGCCGCGCGGCTGACGCCGCCGGAGCCGCCGTCAGCCGCCCCGGAGACGCTTGGGCAGCCAAAGCGGGATTTCCGCTGCGGGGATGCCGGAAGCCTGGATGAGCTTGCGCTGGTAGTCCAGGTTGCCAATCTCCTCCACGGCATGGGAATCGGAGCCGACCGCCACGGGCACCCCGGCCGCCACGCACGCTTTCAGCAGCTCCAAGTCGGCGGGGATGACCATGTGGGCGTTGATCTCCAGGGCCACGCCGAACCGCCGCGCCTTTTCCACCAGGTGGCGCAGCAGCTCGTCCGTCACCGGCAGTCCGGCATTGCGGTGGAGCCAGCGGAAGGGGTGGCCGAGGATGTCGATGCCGGAGCACATGAGCGCCTCGGTGTGTTCCCACCATTTGGAAAGGATGGCGACGGGATGCAGGCCAGGCTCCTCCAGGTGCGGCAGGAAATGGACGCTGCCGATGAGCACGTCCAAGCGGCCGCGGAAGCACGGATCGAAGGTGAGCCGGCCATCGGGCAGCAGTTCGACTTCCAGGCCGGTGCATAGCCCCTGCGCCCGGCAGCCTTCAATGCGGCGCAGGTGTTCCTCGAGCCGGCGGTTGCCGAAGGCCAGATGCCGGTCGAACAGCGCGGGGTCGCGCATGTACTCCGCGGCAAACGCCTCCTCGCGGGTCGGCGAATAGATGGCGAAGCCATGGTTGGTGATGGCGATGCCGGTCAAGTCAGCGCCCCTGGCCAAGGCCGCCAGGTAGGTCGCCTCAGTGATGCCGGGCGCGCAGCAGTAGCTCAAGTCGGACGTATGGGCATGGCAATCGAACAAGCGCATGGAACCGCCGCCAGGATCCGAAACGGAACAGGCGCACCCGGTAAAGTGCGCCTGCTGAGGGAGAGTTGGGATCCCGCCGGCATCCCTGCCGCCGGAATTCCCGCGGCACCGACGCTCAGGCGCCCGCCGGCGTCAACGCCTGCAGCTTCGCGGTCAGCCGCGCCTTCTTGCGGTCCGCCTTGTTCTTGTGGATCGTGCCGCCCTTGGCCGCCCGGTCATACGCCGAGAAGCATTCACCCAGCGCCGCCTTGGCGCCCGCGGCGTCGCCGCCCGCGACCAGGGCGAGGAACTTCTTCTCTTCGGTGCGGCAGATGGACTTGCGGACGCGGTTGCGGAGGTGGCGCTTGGCGCTGCTGCGCAGGCGTTTGGCGGCGGAGCGAGTGGTCGGCATGATGATCCCTCTACGGTCGAATTGAGCCTGGGCTGCCACGCCGCCACCGGGAAGTGCCGCTCCCGCGGCCGGCGTGCAAAAGGTGGACACCAGTCAAAGAAACAAGGTGCGTAATATGATCGTGCCCGGACACAAGTCAAACGCCGCAAGGCCTCCCGCCGCCCCCTCGGCCCCGCCAACCGTAGCCACGGCGGCCAGAAAAAAAGCGCCGGTGGGAGTGGCCGGCCCGGAAGTTTGATGGTAAATTAGCGTTTCGACCGGTTTGGGATGCTGGTCTCCCCGGCCGTCCTTCCACGCTTTTGGCCAATCTTGCTTAATTGAGATGAACATGAAGCTTCCACGGTTGCCCTTGGCATCCAGTCTGTTCGCCGCCTTGTCCCTGGCCGTCGGCGCCGCCGCCATTGCGGCTCCACCGGCACCGGCCGCGCCGCCAATGCCAACAGCGGCGGCGGCAGCCGCCCGCCCCCGGATCTCCCCGGAGCTGGCCCGCCGCGGCGAAGCGGCGTTGGCGAAGGGGGCCGCCTTCCTGCTGGCCAAGCAACTGCCGAACGGCTCCTGGCTGATGAACCCAGCGACCACCGCCCTCAATTGCCTGGCGTTGAGCTTGGCGCCGACCCGGGAGACGCCGGCGGTGCAGACGGCGATCAACCGCGGCCTCGACTTCGTGGCCGCCAACGCCCAGCCGGACGGCTCGATCTACAACCGCGAGCTGGAGGAGTACCCCAACTATTCCACCGCCATCAGCACCTCCGCCCTGGTCCTGATCAACCGCCCCCAGGACGAAAAGGTGATCCGGGCCGCCCGCCAGTTCCTGCTGGGCAGCCAGTTCCAGGACGCGGCCCACGATGGCACCGCCTTTGGCGGCATCGGCTACGGCAAGGCCAAGCGCCCCGACCTCTCCAACACCCAATGGGCACTGGAGGCGTTGTACCTGACCGACCACCTGGACCGGGAGCCGCACTCCAACGACCCCGCCAAGGCCCGCCAGGCCGACCTCGCCTGGGAACGGGCCGTCCAGTTCCTTGGCCAGTGCCAGAACCTGCCCGCGGTCAACAAGCAGGCGTGGGTCGCAGCCGACCCCGACAACCGCGGCGGCTTCGTCTATCTGCCGGGTGAAAGCAAGGCCGGCAAGCTCACCAAGGCGGGCACCGCCTCGGAGGAGACCCATGCCACTGACGAGGGCGACACCCTGCGCAGCTATGGGAGCATGACCTATGCCGGGCTGAAGAGCATGATCTATGCCCGGCTGGGCCCGGACGACCCGCGCGTCAAGGCCGCCTTCGCCTGGCTGGGCCAGCGCTACAGCTTCGCGGAAAACCCCGGCATGGGCACGGCCGGCCTCTACTACTATTACCACACCGCGGCCAAGGCGCTCGCCGCCACTGGGCGGGAGACGATCACCTTGGCCGACGGCTCCACCCGCCACTGGCGCAACGACTTGGCCGAAGCCCTCCTCGCCCGCCAGAAGCCGGACGGCTCCTGGGCAAACGAGAACGCGCGCTGGTGGGAATCCCTGCCGGAGCTGACCACCGGCTACAGCCTGATCGCCCTCGGCATCACCCTCGACCGCGCCCCCCAGTTCCTGGGGGAGGCCCCCCGCTGATCCCCCGCCCCGAGACACCTTATGCTTCTTGAATTGGCCTGGTTCTGCTACGCGTCCCTCCGGCAAGTCTACACTTGGCAGGAGCACGAGCACACCCCCATGGGCTGGGCGGGGCTGTTCCTGTTCATGGGGATGCCCGTCATCCTCTTCATCCTTGGCCGCAACGCCATGCGCCGCAAGAGCCGGCAGATGCCCCGGCGCCGCAAGTGGCTGCTCGTCGGCGCCCTCCCGATCATGGCCCTGGCCGGCATGGTCTGCGTCGTCTTCGGCACCCACCTGCGGCGGCGGCCGATGGAAATCGGCATCCGGGTGCCCGGCGTGCAAATCGTGGAGGGCAAGGGGCCGCTGAAGGCATCTTATGGCCTGTTGGTGCTCATTGGCGGCTACGGCGCCGAATCGCCGATGCTGAGCGAACCGCCCCGCTTCCGGGAGGCGGACGCCAGCTCCGCCGCAACGCTCCGGGATCCGTTCCTCAGCCAGTTCCGCCATCGCCTGATCATCCATCCCCAGGGCGGCCTGGGCTGGCCCGACTGGGAACCGGCCAGCCGCATCGGCAGCGCGCTGAACGGCTACATCGAACGGCGCCGGCGGGAATTGGGGGTGGACGCCTTCCCCGCCGTCGTGGTCGCCCATTCCCGCGGCACCCAAATCGCGGAAGCCACCCCCCTCTTCCGCCAGCCGGACTGGCTCCGCATCGCCGTCTCGCCGCCCGCCGGTGTCCATGCCGTCTCCCGCCTCTTCGCCCCCTTCAGCCCGGAAATCACGGAAATCCACAACCTCGGCCAGGAAAAGCTCAAGGCCCGCCTGGCGAACCCCGTCGCCCCGGAACACTTCCCCTGGAATGCCGTCTACCAGGCGCGCGGCTGGGACTACGTCGTGGAACGCTTTCCCCTCCAAGCCGGCCTGCCCCTCCGCAACAGCTTGCCGATGGGAGGCCATGTCCTGCCGTACCGCTACGGCGGCAGCTCCCTCTGGCGCGACATCCAGCGCGAACTGGAAAACGACGCGCCCTACGGCGCCACGCCCAAAAAATGAGCACCCCCAGCCACCCCCAGCCGCCCCCCATGCGCATCCCGTGGACTGCCGTCGGGGAGACCGCCTCCCCGGAGGATCTCGCCACGCTGGTGCGCTTCCTCCTCCCCCCCGCCGCCGGCCACCAGGCCGAGTATGAGGCGGCCGCCGCCCGGCTCGAGGCCGCACTGGCGGAATTGGCGGCCCACGCGACCGCCCCCGCCCAGCTCACCCTCGGCCCCCATGTCCGCCGCCTGGAGGCGGAGGCCCGACGGCTCTTCGGTGTCCGCCACGCCTGTTTCCTGACCAATGCGACCGCCGGACTCGAAATCGCCCACCAGCTCATCGGCCTCCAGCCGGGCGACGAGGTGATCGTCCCGCCCCTGACCTTCATCGCGACCATGGCCTACCCGTTGGGCGTCGGCGCCAAGGTGGTCTTCGCCGACGTCGACCCGCACACCCTGAACCTCGATCCGGCCGACGTCGAACGCAAGCTGACCCCGCGCACCCGCGCCGTCATCCCCGTCCACCTCGGCGGTTGGCCGGTGGCGATGGCGCCGCTGATGGAGCTGTCGCGCCGGCACGGCTTCTACGTGATCGAAGACGCCGCCCACGCCATCGGCGGCCGCTACCAGGGGCGCCCCCTCGGCACCATTGGCCACTTTGGCGCCTTCAGCTTCCACCAGGTGAAGAACATCACCAGCTTCGGCGAGGGCGGACTGCTGCTCTCCAACGAGGCCGTCGCGGCCCAATTCCCCCAGGCCCGCTACCTCGGCATCGACCCCGCGCGCCAGGCCGCCGGCTGGATCTACGACGTCACCGGCGTCACCTCCCTGCGCGGCCACGCCGTCCAGCCCGGCAACCATTCCGCCACCGAGATCGCCGCCCTCGGCCTGCTCTGCCAGCTCGAACGGCTCCCCGCCATCCTCGCCCGCCGGCGGGCCATGGCCGCGCGCCTCACCCGCCGCCTCGGCGGCGTCCCCGGCCTGCGGCCGCAACGGCTGGACACGGCCGACTGCCAAGGCACCTTCATGGTCTACCAGATCCAGGTCGAACCGGACGTGCTCGGCCAGGATGTCCAGGCGCTCAAGCGCAAGCTCACGGCACGCGGCATCGCCCAGATCCCGCAATACGTGCCCCTCTACCACTACGAGATCCTGCGCCGGCTGGGCTACGATGCCGCCGCGGCGGCCGCCGCCTGCCCGGTCGCCGAAGAGGCCTACCGCCACCGCTTCACCCACCTCCCCCTCGGCGGGCTCACCGACGCCCAGCTCGACACGATGGCGGAGGCCGTGCTCGACGCCGTCGCCGAGATGAAGGCCGGACGCTGATCATTGCCGCCGGCAGGGTTGCATTCGGCGGGTGCCGGAGTACAGTATCTGCCGTTTGCGCCCGTAGCTCAGTTGGATAGAGCGTTTGCCTCCGGAGCAAAAGGCCGCTGGTTCAACTCCAGCCGGGCGCGCCACCTCTCCCCCGCACCTCCCATCCCCGCCACCACGGCTGGGATTTTTTGTTGGCTTGGAGAAGGGCGGCCACCGGGCTATGGTATCCGCCGTCCGCCCTTGGCCGCATGGCCACGGGGGAGGACGCCCCCGCCACCGCCATGCGCCCCGGATCCGCCACCGCCATGATCCCCTTCCATCCCTTGCCGCTTGCGCCCGCCGCCGCCACCACCACCGGCCCCTGGTTCCAGGAATTGATGGCCAACGGCGGCCCGATCATGTGGCTCATCCTCGGTTGCAGCCTGGCCGCCCTCTACTTGATCCTGGAACGGCTGCTGACCTACCACCGCGCCCGCATCGATGTGCCCGAGTTCCTCCTCGGCATCTTCAACACCTTGCGGCGCAACAACGCCGTCGAGGCGATCACCCTCTGCGACCATACCCCGGGGCCGGTCGCCCGCGTGCTCCGCTTCGCCATCCTCCACGCGGACCGGGACGAAGCGTCGCTGCGCCACGCCGTCGAGGAAGCCAGCCTGGGCGAAGTGCCGATCCTGGAGCGCAACCTGAAGGCGCTGGCCACCATCGCCCACCTGGCGCCCATGCTCGGGCTGCTCGGCACCGTCCTCGGCATGATCGGCGCCTTCCAGGAAATGCAGGGCGCCGGCGCCTACGTCAGCACCAGCCAGCTCGCCACCCACATCTGGAAGGCCCTCCTCACCGCCGCCGGCGGCATGGCCGTCGCCATCCCCTGCTATGCCTTCTACAACCTCCTCGTCAGCCGCGTCGAAAGCCTGACGCTGGACATGGAGAAGGCCGCCAGCGAAATGATCTACTTCCTCACCCACAACAAAATCCGGCTCGACGGCACCGCTCTCGCCCAAGCCCGGCTGGCGGATCCGTTCGCCGTCGAGGAAGAGGCCAAGGATGAAGAGGACAAGCCCGCGGCGGCGGAGAAGCCGCAATGAGGCGGATCCGACCCAATGTCCGCCCCTTCGCCGGCCGGCTCGACCTGGTGCCGTTCCTCAACGTCATGTTCCTGCTGCTGATCTTCTTCGCCATCAGCAGCTCCTTCGTGTTCCACGCCGGCGTGCCGGTCGAACTCCCCGCCGTCGTCGCCCCCGAAATGCGGGCCACCGACAAGCTCGTGGTCACCATCACCCGCGGCGAACAGCTTTTCTTCAATGACAAGCCGATCAGTTGGGAGGAGTTCGAGCGGGAGTTCCTCAACCTGGTCTATGACACCCGCAAGGAGGCCGCCATCCGCGCCGCCCGAACCGAGCCGGACCGCGCCCGGCCGGTCACCCTCCTGCTCCGGGCCGACCGCGAAGTGCCCTACAACCGGATCATGGCGGTCATCGCCGTGGCCCGCTCCCGCAACCTCAACGTCTTCCTCGCCACCGACGCCCGGCCGGCCCTCGGCGGCGGTGCCGTGCCCCCCGTCGCCCAGCCCCCCGCCGGCACCCCCGGGCCGTGACCGCCGCCGAAGCTCTTCCTCCCTTGGATTGTCATCCTCCGAGCGCTCCCATGTCCGCCTTCCTTTCACGCCCCCGCTGGTCACGCCGGCTCATTGCGGAAACGGCCCTGCTCGGCACGCTGGCACTTCATGCCGCCCTGCTGCTGGCCGTGCGCCCCCGGCATGCGACTCCGGATCCCGCCGCCCGCCGCCGGCTGCCGGCCGTGACCTCGGTCCCGCCGCCCACCGCCGGAGCGGAAACGGCCAACGCCTTCGCCTGGGCGTACGCCGCCGATCCGACCCTGCTGATCCTGGCCGACGCCCGCCGCGGCTTCAGCCGCTTCCTGGCCGACGCCCGCCCCGTCCCCTACACCCTGTCGCCGGCCAGCCCGGCTAGCCTGTGGGAAGCCACGCCGCCAAAGCCGCCCGCGCCAACCCTTGGCCCCGGCCCCACGCCATTGCCGCAAGCCTTGGGCACCGGCTGGCCGACGCGCCAGCCAGAACCGGAGGAGACCGGCGGCCCGCCGCCACTGCCGCCAGCCCTCCCCCCCAAAGGGGTCATCTGGCGCTTCGCCGACGGCGCCCCCGTCCCCACCCCCCCCGACTTCGCCCTCGACGCCCTCCGCAACGCCTTCGCCCCCGCCGCGCCCACCGCCCCGAGCCGCTTCGAACTCTGCCTGCCGCGGGAGGGCAGCCCCTTCCGCCTGCGCCTGCTGGCCGGCTCCGGCAACCCCGGGCTGGACCGCCTCGCCTACGCCGGGCTCGGCCCGCTCATCCTCGCCTGGGAGGCGCAGCCGCCCGCTGGCCGCTTCACCCCCGCCGGCGGCCGCCGCGAAATCATCGAGGTCGAATGGCGCCGCTGGCCGGAGTGAGCCGCCGCCAGTGAACCGGGCTCACTCCACTTCCTGGAACCGGTACTCGCGGCTGCCGCAGCCCAGCCCTTCCAGCGCCCGGACGACCTCGAACGGATCCTTGCGGTGGATGCGCTCGAAGAGATGCCCCGTGCCCGCCGCCAACGCCCAGCCGGCCGGCAGCGTGCCGGGGATCAGATCCTCCGTCCGGATCAGGTCCAGCGTGGCCTGTTCGACCGCCACGATGTCGCGCCCGGCGAGGATGCCGAGGTCGGGGACGAGCTTCGGCGTGGTCATCCCCCAGCAGTCGCAGAAGACCGTCACGTCCATCAGGAAGTTGATGAACAGGGCGCGGTCCGGCAGGAACGGCTTGAGGATCTCCCGCGTGGTCAGCGCCATCCCCTGCTGGAACTCCTTGTAGCGCCCCCCCACCATCTTGATGGCGTGCTCGGGGCAGATCAGGACGCAGTGCTGGCAGTACTTGCAGTTGTGGTAGAACACCTCCAGCTCGTTCCTGGCGTTCCACGACATGGCATGGCTCGGGCAGTTCTCGATGCAGGCACCGCAGCGGCTGCAGCGCCCGCCGTCCCACTCCAGGCCGCCCTCCAGGTTGTGCAGCGCCCGCCGCGTCGGCGTGGTGACCGCCCCCATCGACAGGTTCTTCGAGGCGCCGCCAAAGCCGCAGGCGCCATGCCCCTTGACGTGGGCCAGGTCAATGAGCACGTCGGCATCCATCACCTCACCCGCCAGCTCCACTTCCGCCAGCGACTGGTACGGCGGCTCGATCTTCTGGCGGTAGAAATACTTGTCGGCAGTGCCGGCCACTGGGACGATGGCGCAGCCGACGGTCTCGCTGGTGTAGCCGCGCTCCGCCGCGCCGCGCACGTCCCACGGCACATCGGTGACATACACCTCCGCGCACCCCGCCGCCTTCACCGCCTCCACCAGCTTCCGCACAAAAAAGGGATGGATCGTCGAAAAGCCGCCGCCGCCGCCCAGGTGCATCTTGATCGCGACCCGCTTCCCCTTGACCGTCGCCGCCAGCTCCAGCCGCTCCAGCAGCCGCGGCCATTTCGCGCCGATCGTGTTCTTTGGTTCCAGGTTCTTCGGTGCGAACTTCGCAAACAGCAGCTCGGACGCCATGCCCCACCTCAAGGATTGGCCATCAGTTTTCACGGTGCGCATACCATACCGCCAGGAACGCCAGACTCCATCCGTGCGGCACGCCCCGGGTGCATGACAATCGTGTCGGTTGGACTGCCTACCGGAAGAGCCAATTTTCATCTCCTGCGGGATGGCTGTGTCTTGCAAAGGACTTTCCATGGGTGTAGTTTCGGCAGCAGTCCGAAAAAAGAAAACCGCGGATCGCCACTACCCATGCCAGCACCGCAGCTCCACGACGCCCTCGCCCAAGTCCGGCGCTTCCGCGGCTATTCCGGCGAAGCCCAAATCTTCACTCGGAACTGGCGGCGGCCGAAGAGCTGCCCTTCACCGAACTCCGCGGCCCACAAGGAGTTTGTCGGCGTCAAGCCCCGGACGAGCCTTCGCCTGACCGCCACCGGCCTGAGGCAGTTCACAGCCTACCTCGACGCGCTGGAGGCGGTGCTCAAAGCCGCCCAGCAAGCGGTCGCCCCGGCCCGCGGCAAGAGCCTCGCGCCCGCCCGCCGCCTTGGCCATGCCCACCCCGCCCAAGCCTGACCCCCCAACCCTTTTTCCGTCCGTCCGTTGTCCGTCCTTCACGCCCCCACACCCCAGGAGAATCCCATGGCCACCCCGACGCCCCCGCCCCTCCCGCCAGCGCCCAGCCCGTTGTCCGGCACCGCCGCGGAACAGACCGTCTCCTGTTTCCGGCGCCTGTTCGGCACCACCTTCAAGGTCGGCCTGATCGGCCTGCTCACCTTGATCCTGCTGATTCCGCTGGCCAAGATCGAATCATTGCTGCATGAGCGGCTGGAGCGGCGCAACGCCGCCGTCGCCGAGATCACCGCCACCTGGGGCCGGGCGCAGGAACTGGTCGGCCCCGTGCTGGTCGTGCCCTACCGCAAACAGGTCAAGGTCGTGCGCCAGGAGCTGGTGGCCGGCGTCCGCCAGAACATCGAAGCCCTGGAGACGGTCACCGCCCAAGCCTGCTTCCTCCCCGCCGACCTGGCCGTGGCTGGAACGCTGGCGCCGGAGCGCCGCTACCGGGGCATCTATGAAGCCGTGGTCTACCGGGGCGACCTCACGCTGAGTGGCCATTTCACCAAGCCGGACTTCACGGAATGGAAAGTCGCCGCCGCCGACGTGTTGTGGGAGGACGCCACCATCACCCTGGCCATCACCGACCTGCGCGGCATCCAGGAGGAACTCACCCTCAAGCTGGGCGACCGCACCCTCCCCCTGCTCCCCGGCTGCCGCCTCGCCGGCTTCGGCAGCGGCGTCAGCGCCCGGCTGGGCAAGGAGGCCGGAGCGGCGGAGCGCCTGCCGTTCGAACTGGCGCTCTCGCTCAACGGCAGCAGCGGGATCCGCGTCGCCCCCCTCGGCCAGCGCACGGAAGCCAAGCTCCAGTCGCCCTGGCCCGACCCGAGCTTCACCGGCGCCTTCCTGCCCGCCACCCGGACGGTTTCGGCGAAGGGCTTCGAGGCCGCCTGGCAGGTCTTCCACTATGGCCGCGCCTTCCCGCAGCAATGGAACGACGAGAGCCGGCCCGACCGTGACCTGCTGAAACAGAGCCTGTTCGGCGTCGAGCTGATCTCGCCGGTGGACCACTACCGCCTCGTCGAACGCGCCATCAAATACGGCATCCTCTTCGTCGTCCTCGCCTTCACCGCCTTCTTCCTCTTCGAAGTCCTGACGAAACGGCGGATCCACCCGTTCCAGTACACCCTCGTCGGCGTGGCGCTGTGCCTGTTCTACCTCGCCCTCCTGGCCCTCTCCGAAGTGGTCGGCTTCGGCCCGGCCTACCTGGCCGGCGCGGCGGTGGCCACGCTGCTGGTCGGCTTCTACTGCGCCGGCTTCCTCGGGGGCGCCGGCCGCGGCCTGCTGGTCAGCGCCGGCCTGGCCGCCGTCTACGGCTTCCTCTACATCGTCCTCATGCTCCAGGACTACTCGCTGGTGGCCGGCACCGTCGGCCTCTTCGCCGTGCTCTTCCTCCTGATGCTCGCCACCCGCCGCGTTGACTGGTACGCCCGCGACCAGGAAAAGGGCTGACCCCGGCCAGCCTTGCGGAGTCCGCACATTCCCCCGCGGACTCCGCAAAGCCCAAAAAAAATCCCAGCCATCCCACAGGGGGGATGAGTTTTAAGTGGAAATGGGCCGGGCACAGCGTACGTTCTTTTTACCACAAAAGGAGGTACGTCCATGGCACCGACCCGTCATCAATTTACCGTTCTCAAGCAGTTGTGCGACCTCTACCGCCGCATTTAGTGCCGAAGTTGGCCAGGGAACATGGGGTGGAAGAGAAGAGCCGCGCGTTCACGCCTTGGAGTCACATAGTGTCTCTGATGTTCGCGCCGATTTCCCATGCCCTGAGCTTGAACGATGTCTGCGACACCCTGGAGAACCACGGCGGTGTGCTGACGACGATCCGACATGCGGCGCCGCCAAGCCGGAACGGCCTCTCCCACGCGAACCGGGAGCGCAACGCCGACATGGCCGAGGCGCTGTCCTGGGAGACGCTGGCGCATCTTCAGGGTTGCTGGCCGCAGTTTGGCATGGGCCGCAAGTATGTCGGGTTCCCCCGGCGGTTCAGGAAGCGGATCATCAATGTTGTGGACTCGACGACGACAGGATGCCAAGGAGGCTCGCGGCGTTTGTGCCGGCATCCTCGCCGGGGAGATCGTGGTCTTTGACAAGGCGGATGATGCTACGGCCTCTTCGCCTTGCTGGGACGCTATGGGACAGCCGCGCCACCGCCCCGCTGCCGCGCCGCACCGGAACAGGCTTGCCTGCCGAACTTGAACCTCTGTTGACCTGTGGGACAGCCACAGGCCAAGCCAAGGAAAATGCAAAATGGGTCGCCACCGAAAATCCCGCCACCAAGCTTTGGAACTCCGCTAACCCGAGGGGATTTTATCCCCTATGGGACGGTAGTGGAAAAACTTCGCCCGTGGTGCTCGAAGGTCACATCATCGCCGGCACTTTTTGGGGCAAGGCGTAGTGCACGCATCTGGAGTCCTTCAGCGATTATGCCAATCGACTGCCGCGCGGCCGCACCTATGTGCGAAACGGCTCCGTGCTCGATTTGCAAATTATGCCGGGACAAGTCGCTGCCCTGGTCATGGGCTCGGATCTCTACCACATCATGGTGAAGATCAAACCCTTGTCCGGCCAACGCTGGAAGCAGATCAAAACGCAGTGCGCCGGCCAGGTATCCCCCGCCCCGGGCTGATCTCCCTCGGCACGGTGGCCGCGGAGCTGATCTACTTGCGGCGATGGCAATCTCGCAGTGGGTATTGGGTTAAGGGGTATGAAACGGGGGCGGAGTCAGATGGGCGGAGGAGATCTGTCCAGGTTTGGATTGCCGTTTCGATTCGCATTGAAACGCACTGCGCCGCCGTGGTTTGCTCGAGGCAAAATCATTCCTTGTCTTCGACGATCTGGATGGCGCTGGCGCCGGTCCAGGAGCCGCCCAGGGTGCCGTTCCACTGCACCGTGATATCGCCGGCGGTGTTGCCGGTGAAGACGACCAGGTTCGAGCCACCCGAAGCTTTGGCGGCCTCGATGGTCTTGGCGTCGGACTTGATGAAGCCGCCGCCAGTCCAGTTGTAGAAGTTCGTGCCGGTCGCATCCACTTTTCCCTTGGCACCTTTGGCCGCGGTGATGGTGACGCTGCCCTGCCCCCCGTTGCTGGGGGCGCCGGCGTAAGCGTACACCTTGTAATGGGCGTAGGGGATGCCCTTGATGATGATGGTAGCCCTGCTCTCGCCTGGCCGTTCGCCGGAGAAACGCCCGCCGCGCGATGCGGGGGGGGGTTATTTGCTCGGCGGCGGGGCCCAGACGCGCACCCAGTCCACATCCATGTGGGAGTTGGCGATCAGCCCACTGAGCGGCCAGAAGCCACCGTTATTGTATTCCAAGGTCATGTACATGGGTTTCGTCAGATAGCTGGTCGGCGTGTCGAACTCCCCGACCTGTTTTCCGTCCATGTAGAAGGCGCACTTGGTCGGCGTGGCCAGGAAGCCGTAGACGTGCCAGTTCAGCCACGGCTTGGAGACAAGGGGCCAGACATTGGCGTGCCCTTCCTTGGGGCCTTTGCCCCAGTTGCCGTTGCGCATCCCGAAGCCGCCGTCTTTGTCGGCATCGTAGGCGGCGCCGTAGTGTTCGAAGATATCGACCTCTTCATTCAGGCCCTCGTTTTCCCCGCCTATGGTGGTGTACAGACACCACGACGGCCAGACCCCCACGCCGCCGGCGGGCAATTTGACCCGGGCCTCCCAATAGCCGTATTGCTGCATGAACCCCTTCCGGGTCGGATCAATCGAGAACAACGATCCGGCGTGCCAGTTGCCCCAGGCGCTTTCGTGGACGGTGATCCCCTCGGACGCGGTAACGGTCGTATCTCCGTTGTACCACTTCTCGTTGATATAGCCGTTGCGTTTTTTATCCCAGCCGACGGTTTCGGTCATCAAATAGTAGGTGTGGTTGCCCTTCAAGGTGACATTTCCCCCGACCACCGGTTCATAAACCAAGCCGGCAGGTTGGTCTTTGAATTTGACGGTCGCCTTGGCCACGTCGTCGCCGCCGTCGGCGTCAAAGATGCGAACGCTGTAGGCGCCCACGTTGCCTTCAATGTTGTAACGCCCCAACTGGCTGACAGTCAGCCCGGCTGCCGGGGTAGTGAATTTCATGCCGACCCAGCCGGAGTTATTCCATACGAAACGCTTGTCCGCTTTCTTCGCCTGGCCGACTTTGTCAACAGAAACAACCTCAGTGCCCGTGTCGGTTTTCATGCCCGCCGGGCCGCCGCAGCGGCTGCCCTGGACATCGGTCTTCATCTTGACGGAGAGCGTGTTGATCAGGATCCCATCCTTGATGACCATGGACTCCTCGTCATGGACCTGAAAGCCAATGTACTTGCCCGGAATGGAAGGTCTGGAAAACCACTTGGCCGATCCCTTGGGGCTCTTGTCCGTCCAGCTCACCGCGTCGAACTCGTCGGCGAACACCAGCTTGTAGCCCTTCAGATCAATGCCGCTGGGGGTCTGAACGGCGCCCGTACCGGCGGCCTCGAAGGCCTCGCTGGTGACTGCGGTTGCGCCTTCCATGGGCTGGGTGGTCGCCGGTTGATCGGCCGCCGGGGCCGCGGCGGCGATCAACATCAGACTGAGCGCCGTGAACAATGGGGTCGCCGATTTTTTCATGAGCCATTCCTCTTTAACGAATTTACGAATTGGAACTTGTTGGTCCGTCATACCATTGTAATCTTAAATGTGTACGGGTAATTCTTCAAGGCGTTGAATTGGCTATTTACAGTTGAACATCCGTCAGGGGAGTCCTCACGGCAATCCGATGCTTTGCCAGTTTCGAGCATAGACATATTTCAGGTGGGTGGCCGTATTGTTGCGCAACTGAGGGCCGGTCAGGCTTTCGGCGTGACCGGCGTAAAACGCCACGTTGGCGCGTCCATACCCGGTGGTTTTGATGCTGGTCCATCCCATCAACTGATAGGAATTTTGATTTCAGGGGGCGGATCGGACGGGGGGAATACGGGGGGTGAGAGGGTGAAACTGACCCCGAAATCGGCGATTCCACCGGCGTGGCGGCGACGCCGGAGAGGGTTCCGGCGGGGGAATGGGTCGGCGTGGGGCTTTGGGTGAGGTTTGGCATCTTCCCGGCCGGTTTTCGGGCGTACGGTTGCGGTTCCCACAGGTGGCAATGCATGGGGGGAACTGTATTATGCCGGAATCGGGGCGTCAAGCCCGTGACCAGAAAGTATTCACCACAGAGGTCTCAGGGGGCACGGAGGACGCCGCGGAGTGCGGTTCATGAATCGCCCAGGTCAGTCGTACTCCGGAAACGGCTGGCAGTCGTTGTCCGTGCTGGAGAAGAGGTCGGGGTGAGACCATTTTGGATTTTGGATTGGGGAAGGGGAAGGAAGGCAGGAGGGTTGCAGGGGTTGGCTTGCGCCCGCCGGTTCCCGTGGAGCGGGCGGCGGGGCGCGGGCTGGGGGTCGCGCCAGAGGCCGGTGTGGCGCAGGATCTTCTCGATGGCGGCGGCATGGGTGCGGGGGTTGAGGACGGCGATGAGTTTCATTTTTCCGCCGCATTTGGGGCAGTGGAGGCGCTTCCGGCTTTTGTGTGGGTTGAAATCATGGGGTTGATGGATATAGGTCGAGACCGCCACAATGGAAAAGGATGGCGGTGCGGAACTTCTCTTTGCTGCGGAAGCCAAAGGCATCGCGCTTGATCTTCCCGGTCTTGCTGTTGAGGCCTTCGGTGCAGGCGTTGGTGATTTTTGCCGTGATGGCGTTGGCAATGCCCCGCCAGTGGTTCTTGAGGGTGTGCGCGGCCCTGCGCATCGGCGCCAGCCGGGAATGGGTGGCCCACCAATGCCATTTCTTGAAGAAGGCAGCCGCCGCTTCCGCGGTTGGGCACCGCCAGATCTCCCGGAAGTCCTCCTTGATGGCCCAGGCCCGGCCGGTCTTGACGGCGGCCTCCTTGAGCTGCTGGAACGGCGCGGCGCGGTGGTCCGGGACGTTCTCTTCGTTGTAGAGGAGCCACATCCCGCACCTGCCCCTCCTTCAGGTCGGCAATGATGGTGAAACACTGGTGCCGCGCAAACCCGCTTTTCTCGTCAATGCCCAGCGCTTCAGGAAGTTCCGGGCGGCGGCGCGCCAGCCCGCGCTCGCCGGCCCGACCGTGACCTGCTGAAACAGAGCCTGTTCGGCGTCGAGCTGATCTCGCCGGTGGACCACTACCGCCTCGTCGAACGCGCCATCAAATACGGCATCCTCTTCGTCGTCCTCGCCTTCACCGCCTTCTTCCTCTTCGAAGTCCTGACGAAACGGCGGATCCACCCGTTCCAGTACACCCTCGTCGGCGTGGCGCTGTGCCTGTTCTACCTCGCCCTCCTGGCCCTCTCCGAAGTGGTCGGCTTCGGCCCGGCCTACCTGGCCGGCGCGGCGGTGGCCACGCTGCTGGTCGGCTTCTACTGCGCCGGCTTCCTCGGGGGCGCCGGCCGCGGCCTGCTGGTCAGCGCCGGCCTGGCCGCCGTCTACGGCTTCCTCTACATCGTCCTCATGCTCCAGGACTACTCGCTGGTGGCCGGCACCGTCGGCCTCTTCGCCGTGCTCTTCCTCCTGATGCTCGCCACCCGCCGCGTTGACTGGTACGCCCGCGACCAGGAAAAGGGCTGACCCCGGCCAGCCTTGCGGAGTCCGCACATTCCCCCGCGGACTCCGCAAAGCCCAAAAAAAATCCCAGCCCGGAAAGGGGGCTGGGATGGCGTGGGTGGAAAAATGGTGGATCTGCTCGGACTCGAACCGAGGACCCAGTGATTAAGAGTCACTTGCTCTACCAACTGAGCTACAGATCCACGCAGGTGTTCCGCTTTCGCAAAACGGTTGCTACTATGGCACGGAACCGCCGTTTTTCAACCGTTGCCGCCCGCTTTTTTTTTCGGGCCGGCGTCACCAGTGCAGGATCCGGGCGACATTGGGCACGAGCGGCGTGACCAGTTGCTTGATCGCCTGGGCGTATTCCCGGATCTCGGCCTGGGCGTGGGCGGAGTCGCGCAACTTCAGGAAATGGATGAGGTTGCCCAGGTCAACCGTGGCCCAGAAGGTCGTCATCAGGTTTTGCGGGAGCACGCCGCGGGCCTGTTCGCGGCAGACGCCCATGGCCAGGAGCCGCTCGTACAGCTCCAGCCCGGCCCGGTGGTGGTCGGCGATCAGGCGGCGGCAGCCCTCCTGGTCCAGGTCGGCGCTCACCACCGACGCCTGGCGGTTGTCCGGCGCCTGGGCCCGCAGCCGTTCCGGCGTGTAGAAGCTGATCTCCTCCTCGGTGTAGCGGCGGGAGATCTCGTTGTAGGACCAGGTCCGGTGGCGGTGCCACTGGGAGCGGACAAACAGCGGGCAATGCACGGAGAAGGTGAAGAGGACATGCTCCAACGGGCTGGTGTGCCGGTTGGCGACCAGGTACTCCAGGAGCTGCACGTCCCGTTCGTTCATGCTCTCGCGGATCTTGCCGAAGGAGACGCGCGCGGCGTTGACGGCCGTGGTCTCCGTCCCCATGTGGTCGAGCAGCCCGACCCAGCCCTGGCCGTCAAGCACCTTCACGTGGGCGGGCGGCGGGACGTTGGCGGTCTGCAGGGTGGAGGCGGGGGTGGGGGTGGCGTCCGGCATGGCGGTCATCTCCACTCGCGTTCCGGCCGGGGCCGGATCACTTGTTCGCCAGCTTGGGTTCGAGGTAGTGGATGCAACTGTTGAGGGTGGCCAACTGCGGATAGTCCGCCTCGGGGACCTCCACGCCGTAGCGCTTGCGCAGCTCCATCACGATGTCGAGGAAGTCCATGGAGTCCAGGCCGATCTGGTCACGGAGCTTCTCTTCGGGATTGAGCTTGGCGAAATTCTCGTCCGGGAGGATGTCCTGGATGATCTCGACGATGGCCTGGCCGATCTGTTCACGGGTCATGCGGCGCGCAACTCCTGGGTGGGTTGGGGACGGCTGGGCCAGCGACGGCGGCGGCCCGTTCAAAGTCAGGCAATATAGCGCCGGACGACCAGAACGGAATTGATGCCGAGCATGCCGAAGGAATTGTTCAGGATCGTCTCGACCCGGACGCCGGCGCGCGGCCGGTTCAGCACCAGGTTGGGCAGGGCGCATTCGGGGTCGAGTTCGTCCACGTTGATGGTGGGATGGACGATCCCGTCCTGGAATGACGGGAGGTTGCCGGCCAGCTCGAGGACGCCGGCGGCGCCCATGGCGTGGCCGATGTAGCTTTTGGTGTTGTTGAACCAGGTCTCCGGGCAGTCGTCGCCAAAGACCTGGTGGATGGCCTGGCATTCCTGGATGTCCCCCATCTTGGTGCCGGTGGCGTGGGTGCTGACCAGGTGGATGTCGCGCGGCGCCAGCCCGGCGCGGCGGATCGCGGCCGCGATGCACTGGGCCTGACGCTCGGGATTGGGCAGGACGAAGTCGGTGGCGTCGGACATCACCGAGTAGCCGGCGAGTTCGCCGTAGATCCGGGCGCCGCGCCGTTGGGCGTCGGCGAGCCGTTCCAGGACGAAGACGCCGCCGCCCTCGGCGATGACGATGCCGTTGCGCTTGAGGTCGAACGGCCGGCTGGCCTTGGCCGGCTCCGGATGGCTGGCGAGGGCACCCTGGCTTTTGAAGCTGGCATAGATGCCGAAGGTGCGCGTGCTCTCGGAGACGCCGCCCGCCAGGGCCACGTCCACTTCCCCCAGCAGGAGCTGCTGCAACCCCTGGATGCAGCCGAGGTTGCCGGCGGCGCAGGCGGCGCCAATGGTGTAGTGCGGGCCGGTGATCCCGAGGTTGATCGTCACCTCGCCCGCCGGATTGTTGGCGACGGTGCGCGGGTTGTGGTAGTGCGACCAGAACTTGAGGTCGTAGTTGAACTGGCCGAGCTGGTGGATCTCGTTCTCCGTCTCGACGTTGCCATGCTCGGTGATGCCGAGGTAGACGCCGACGCGGGCCTTGTCGGCCCGGGCCCAGTCGAGGCCGGCGTCGCGCACCGCCTCATTGGCGGCATAGATGGCGATGGAGCCGGCCCGGGTCCCCGTGCGCAGGTCCTTGCGCTTCTGGTAGATGAGCGGATCGAAGGCGCAGTTGCCGGCCAGCGTGTCGCCGATGTGGCGCAGATTGCAGGCGGTAACCCCCGAGACGCCGGCCAGGAGGTTCTGGCGGAACTCGCGGAGGTTGTTCCCGTTGGGCGCGGCCAGGCCGACGCCGGTGATGACGATGCGTTCCGCTGCGGTCATGGTGCCTTCTTGGATCCGGTTGGGGCGAGGCGTGTCATAGGGACTTGGATAAGGCAGATACTATAACGGCTTCCCCGCCGGATTGGAAACCGCCCCCCCCCGGCCGTCCAGCGCACCGGCAACGCGGAAACTGCGAGCAAACGCATCCTCGGCGAGCTTGCGCGGAATCCGCGGGCCGGCGTCCGCACCCGTTGAGGACGCGGCCGGAAGGCCCGGCACGCCCGCCATTCCGGGTGTATGGTATGCCACTTCCGACCCCGGCCCCGCAACCCCCTCCCCCAACCTTGGCATTGCTGCCGCTCCCCCCGCCGGGGGCGCCGCGGCAGTCGTGCCCGTTCCCTGTTGACCAATTGCGCCAAAGCGGCGCGCGTGCCCTTGTTTGCCACCAGCCACCCACAGCCATGCCTTCCGGCCTCCGCGCCTGATGACCACCCAAGGCAGCCAGCCATGACCACCCCGACGGACTCCTTCCGCACCAAGCACATCTTCGTCACCGGCGGCGTCGTCTCCTCCCTCGGCAAGGGGATCACCGCCGCCTCCCTGGCGCTGCTCCTGAAGCGGCGCGGCTACCGGGTGGCGATGCAGAAGCTCGACCCCTACCTGAATGTCGACCCCGGCACCATGTCGCCCTACCAGCACGGCGAGGTCTTCGTCACCGACGACGGCGCCGAGACCGACCTGGACCTGGGGCACTACGAGCGCTTCGCCGACATCTCCTGCTCGAAGGCCAGCAACTACACCAGCGGCCGCATCTACAGCTCCGTCCTCGCCCGCGAGCGGCGCGGGGAATATCTGGGCGGCACGGTCCAGGTGATCCCCCACATCACCGACGAGATCAAGAACGCCATCCGCTCCCTGCGCGGCCCCGACACCGACATCGTCATCACCGAAATCGGCGGCACGGTCGGCGACATCGAGTCGCTCCCCTTCCTCGAAGCCCTCCGCCAGTTCCGCCATGAGACCGGCCGCGACAACAGCCTCTTCATCCACCTCACCCTCGTCCCCTACATCCGCGCCGCCGGCGAGATGAAGACCAAGCCCTCCCAGCAGTCGGTCAGCACCCTGCGCGCCATCGGCATCATCCCCGACCTCCTCATCTGCCGCTGCGAACGGCCAATGGCGCGGGAGCACCGGGAGAAGCTGGCCCTCTTCTGCAACGTCGAGCGCGACCTGGTCTTCGAGGAGTGCGACGTCGCCAACACCATCTACGAAGTCCCCGTCGAACTCGCCCGCCAGGACGTGGACAAGTACATCCTCGAACTGCTGCGCCTGCACGTCCGCGACCTCGACCTCCGCGACTGGCACGCCCTGATTGCCCGCATCCTCCAGCCCGGCAAGCCCAAGGTCGAAATCGCCGTCGTCGGCAAGTACATCAGCCTGCGCGACGCCTACAAGAGCATCTACGAGGCGCTCAGCCACGGCGCCTACGCCAACGGCCTGGACCTGAAGCTGCGGCCGGTGGACGCCGAGGAGCTGGAGGCGGGCGACGTCGCCGGCAAGCTCGCCGGCGTCACCGGCATCCTCGTCCCCGGCGGCTTCGGCAACCGCGGCATCGAAGGCAAGATCGCCGCCATCCGCCACGCCCGCGAAAACGGCATCCCCTTCCTCGGCATCTGCCTCGGCATGCAGTGCGCCGTCATCGAATTCGCCCGCAACGTCTGCGGACTCCGCAACGCCGGCAGCGCCGAGTTCGGCGCCCCTCCGGAGGCGGCGGTGATCGCCCTCATGGAATCCCAGCGGGAAGTCACCGAAAAGGGGGGGACCATGCGCCTGGGCGCCTGGCCGTGCAAGCTCCACCCGCAAGGCAAGTCGCGGAGCCTGTATGGCGCCGAACTGGTCCACGAACGCCACCGCCACCGCTACGAAGTCAGCAACCGTTTCCGCGGCCTCCTGGAGGAAAAGGGGCTGCTGATCGCCGGCACGGCGCCGGACGACAGCCTGGTGGAAATGGTCGAGCTGCCCACCCACCCCTGGTTCGTCGCCTGCCAGTTCCATCCGGAATTCAAGTCGCGGCCGCTGGCGGCCCACCCCCTCTTCCGCGGCTTCCTCGCCGCCGCCGCCGCCGTGACCCCTTGACTCCGTGACCCCATGACCCTCAGCCCCCAATCCACCATGCAGTCCGAAAACCCCCGCGAATACTGCGGCCTGTGCGGCGTGAGTGGCACCGGCACCGCCTTGGACCTGACCTACGTCGGCATCCATTCCCTCCAGCACCGGGGCCAGGAGGCGGCCGGGATCATCGCCGTCTTCGACAACCGCTGCCACCTCTGGAAGGCACCGGGGCTGGTGGACGAGGTCTTCGGCCAGCTCCCGGCGCACTGGCGCACCGCCGCCATCAGCCACACCATCTCCCATGTGCGCTATTCCACCGCCGGCGCCTCCACCGCCGTCAACGCCCAGCCGCTCATGGCCAACGTCAACGGCGAACTGGTCGGCATCGCCCACAACGGCACCATCAGCAACGCCGAGGCCTTGCGCCGCGAACTGCAAAGCGACGGCGTCATCTTCCAGACCTCCACCGACACCGAACTGGTGCTCCACCTCGCCGCCCGCGCCCTCAAACGCTGTGGCAACCGCTTCCAGGACGCCCTGGTCGAGGCGCTCGGCCGCCTCCGCGGCGCCTACTCCCTGCTGATCATCACCCGCGACCGCCTCTTCGCCGTCCGCGACCCCCACGGCTTCCGCCCCCTCAGCATCGGCGCCTTCCCCAACGGCGGAATCATGGTCGCCAGCGAAACCATCGCCTTCGACGTGAGCGGCGCCGCCTACCGCCGCGAAGTCGAGCCCGGCGAGCTGGTCGCCTGGGATCCGGAGGGACGGGAACAGTCGCTCCGCTTCGCCAGCCGCGACCGGAAGGCCTACTGCATCTTCGAGCACGTCTACTTCGCCCGCCCCGGCAGCCGCGTCTTCGGCGACAGCGTCTACGAGACCCGCAAGGAGTTTGGCCGCCAGCTCGCCCGCGAGGCGCCGGTCGCCGCCGACGTGATCATGCCAGTCCCCGACAGCGGCATGTACGCCGCCCTCGGCTTTGCCGAAGAGTCCGGCCTCACCTTCGACCTCGGCCTCAGCCGCAACCACTATGTCGGCCGCACCTTCATCGACCCGGGGCTCACCTCCCGCCGCATCCTCGTGCAACGCAAGATGCAGCCGATCCCCGAGGCGATCCGCGGCCGGCGCATCTGCCTGATCGAGGACAGCATCGTCCGCGGCTCCACCAGCCTCGCCCGCATCCAGACGCTGCGCGACGCCGGGGCGCGGGAGGTCCACATGCGCGTCACCTGCCCGCCCCACCGCTTCGGCTGCTACTTCGGCATTGATTTCCCCGACCGCGACAAGCTCATCGCCAACAAGATCGCCCTGGCCAGCCTCGCCAAGCACCTCAAGCTCGACAGCCTCGCCTACCTCTCCCAGGAAGGGATGCTCCGCTGCGTCAAGGCCCATCCCGCCAGCGACTACTGCTGTGCCTGCTTCGACGGCCACTACCCCGCCGGCGCCCTCCCCTGAGATGACGCCCCCCACCCCAGCCGACAGCGAAGAGTTCGACGTCTACGACGCCGCCGGCAACCACCGCGGCCGCCGCCCCCGCCGGGAATGCCACGGCAACCCCGCGCTGATCCACCGCACCGCCCACGTGGTGGTCTTCGCCCGCGACGGCCGCCTCCTCCTCCAGAAGCGCCCAGCCCACAAGGACATCCAGCCGGGCAAGTGGGACACCGCCGTCGGCGGCCACCTCGCCCCCGGCGAAAGCTGGGAACAGGCCGCCCGCCGCGAGCTGGCGGAGGAACTGGGCATCCCCGGCGCTGGCCTCCCCCTGGAATTCCTCTTCACCTCCCAGATCCGCAACGAGGTCGAGTCGGAGGATGTCGGCGTCTTCGCCCTCGTCCATGACGGCCCCTTCCACCCGCCCCCCGCCGAGATTGACGAACTGCGCTTCTGGTCCACCGCCGAGCTGCGCCGCGCCCGCGGCGGCGGCCTCTTCACCCCCAGCCTCGATGCCGAACTCGACCGGCTCGCCGCCAGCGGCCGGCTCCAGCTTTGAACGCCCCTCACCTTTCCCCGCCCGCCAGGGCCGCCGCGCCAGCCCGCCCGGAAATCAATCGGCCAGGCTGCCGGCGAGGACACGGAGCAGCTCCGCCATCTCGGCATCGGTGCCAATGGTGATCCGCAGCCGGTCGCCGGTGCGCGGCCCCGGGAAGTGGCGGACCAGGATGCCGCCCGCCCGCAGCGCCTGGAACACCGCGGCGGCCGGGCGCGGCGGCCGGACGAACAGGAAATTGCTCTCCGAGGGGATGACCTCGCAGCCCAGCCGCGCCAGTTCGGCGCTGGTGCGCTCGCGGGTCGCCTTCACCTTCGCCACCGTCGCCCGCAGATGGGCCTGGTCGCGCAAGGCCGCCGTGCCCAGGAGCTGGGTCAGCAGGCTGAGGTTGTAGGAATCCTTGACCTTCAGCATCTCGGCGACCAGCTCCGGCCGCGCATAGGCCAGCCCCAGCCGCAGGCCGGCGAGGGAATAGCTCTTGGAGAAGGTCCGGGAGACGACGACGTTCGGGTACTGCTTCACGAAGTCCAGGCAGTTGTCGGCCGCGAAGTCCGCATAGGCCTCGTCAATCCAGACGACGCCGCGGAAGTCGCGGCAGAGCTGGTGCATCCGTTCCCGGGGGAAGCTGTTGCCGGTGGGGGCGTTGGGACGGGCCAGGAAGAGCAGCGGCGCATCACCGGCCTGTTCCGCCAGGTCGTCCGGCAGCCCAAAGGCCGGCTCCAGCGGCACCGGCCGCGGCACCGCCCCCTGGAGGTCGGCCAGGACCGGGTAGAGGGAATAGCTCGGCTCCGTGAAGGCCAGCGCCGCCCCTTGGTCCACGAAAGTGCGGGTGCCGATGGTCAGCAGGTCGTCCGAACCATTGCCCGCCAGCACCCACTCCGGCCCCGGCAGCCCCGCCAGCGCCGCCGCCAGCGTGCGCAACTCCAGGGCGACGGGATCCGGGTAGAGCCGCAGCCGCTCCGCCGCCAGCCCCGCCAGCGCCGCCGCCACGGCCGGCGACGGCGGATAGGGGTTCTCGTTGGTGTTCAACTTGATGTAGTGGCGATCCCGCGGCTGCTCCCCGGGGACGTAGCCGGCAACGGCGCGGATCGCGGAACGGGCATAATTCGACATGGCAGTACCTTCAACTTCGGCGGCAACCCCAAAGACAACCGGAAATGTACCACCGCCTGCGGACTCCGCACGCCCCCCGCCGCCGGTGGCCGGGGGGGCTTCCATAACTAAGGGGTTCCAACTCTTCCGTTTCATGCCCGACTCCAGCTTCCCCCATTCCGCGAACCGTCCCGTGGCCGCCATCCGCCGGTTCACACGGCACCGCCGCCGGCCGGCGGCGCCCAGCCCCACCGCCGTTCAATGTCTGCCGCCGCCAGGCGCAGCTCCTCCACCAGCCGCTTCTCCTGAACGGGAGTTAACCGCGGCAGCGGCAGGGAAATCCCCAGCGCGGCGCGGACCTCGCCGGAGGCGTCCCGCACCGGCACGGCCAGCGCGGCGACATGCTCCCCGGCCTCCTCCCGGCAGATGGCGAGCCCCCGCCGGCGAATCCCGTCAAGCTGGCGCAGCAGCGTGGCGCGGTCGCACACGCTGTTCGGCCCGTGCGGCACCAGTTCAAGGCTGTTCACGAGGTGTTCGCGCTGAGTCGGCTCCAGGTACGCCAGCAGCAGCTTGCCGGTAGCCATGACGTGCAGCCGCTTCGCCCCGTATGAACCGCCCGCCCCCAGCATCAGCGTCCGCTCAGCGCGCCGCTCCGCCAGCGGCATCAACGTCCGCCCGCGCAGCTCGGCCAGCAGCACATACTCGCCCACGGTCCGGGACAAGCTCTCGACCCGCTCCTTCGCCGCCACCGCCAAGCCGTTCAGCCCCATCCACTGCTGGACGAATGAGAGCATGGCGGGACCAAGGCTGTAGGGACGGCTGCGGCCGTCCTGAAGCACCCACTGGCGGGCCTGCAGCGTGCGCACCAGGCTCTGCGCCGTCTGCGGCGGCAGCCCCAACGCCGCGGCCAGTGCCGAGAGGGTCAACCCCTCGGGGTGAGCCGCCAGCGCCTGGAGAATGTCCAACGCCCGATCAACGGACTGGATGGTGCGCATGGGGTTTTCCGCTGAACGTGTCATCGCCGCAACCGGATTCTCCTGCTGCAATCCGGTCTAATGTAATGAAGCAAACGCCGGCCGCGAGCACCGCGGCGGTGCGGCGGACTTGACGCCGCTCCCTCCGCGCGCTATACTATAATTATGTCGTACATTATACGACAATGTCGTATTTCAACCCGGAAAGAGGCACCATGAGCACCCAGGAACTCACCGCCAAGCTCCGCGAACGCGCCACCCAAGCCCGCGCCGACCTCGTCGGCATCGCCCCCAGCGACCGCTTCAACGGACTTCCCGCCGACAAGGATCCGCGCTCCATCTTCCCCGAATGCCGCTCCGTCGTCGTACTCGGCCGGCGCGTCCTCCGCGGCACCCTCCGCGGCGTCGAGGAAGGCACCAATTTCGGCAGCACCTACGGCACCTTCGGCTACCAGTGGCTCGAGGACAACTTCCTGGCCCAGACCACCTACGACGTCACCTGCCACATCGAAAACCTCGGCTATGAGGCCGTCCCCCTCTTCGGCTATGCCGAGGAAGGCATGCCCAAGGGCCGTCCCGTCGCCCCCGGCAAGCCCGCGCCCAACATCATCCTGGACGTGAACTACGCCGCGCAGGCCGCGGGCCTGGGGGAAACCGGCCTCGGCGACTTCTTCATCACCCCGCGCTTCGGCACCCGCCAGCGCTTCGCCCTCATCCTGACCGACGCCGAACTGACCCCCGATCCGGTGGCCGAAAAATCCATCTGCCGCGACTGCGGCGCCTGCATCCGCGCCTGCCCCCTCGGCGGCATCCGCGCCGACCGCCTCAAGACCGCCGGCGTACCCGGCCATGAACGGCAGGTCGTCGAACTGGACCTCGAGATCTGCAACGCCTGCCCCAACGGCGCCATGCGCAAGCCCGGCCGCGGCGCGCGTCCGGACCGCCTCGCCGCCGCCTGCGGCCGCGCCTGCGCCATCCAGCTCGAACAAGGCGGAAAGTGCGAAAACCGCTTCGCCCAGCCCTTCCGCAAGCGCACCCCCTGGGCGCTCGACCTGCTCCGCCGGCCCATCCCGGCAGACGCCGCCCCGCATCCCGCCGACACCGGGTGTGACAAAAGCTTCGACCGCATTGGCCAAGGCCGGGCATAACCGAAAGGCGCATTCCCCATGAAACTGACCTCAGCCCAAATCAAGGAAGCCGCCTTCGCCGCCGGCGCCGGCGACGTCGGCATCGCCAACATCGAGCGCTTCAAGAACGCCCCCCGCGGCATGCATCCGCTCAACATCTTCCCCGACTGCAAGTCGGTCATCACCATCGTCCAGCCGATCCCCCGCGGCAGCTACCGCGGCATCACCGAGGGGACGCACTGGGCCAACTACACCTTCTACAGCTACAACCGCCTCAACACCCTGTTCCGGCCAGCGGTGACCTACGCCACCGCCTGCTTCATCGAGGACCACGGCTGGGAAGCGGTGCCGCTCTACCCCGGCGTGCCCGAACGCCCCGGCATCCGCCCGCCCGTCGCCCCAGGACGCCCCGCGGCGGAGATCAACATCAACGTGCGCATCGCCGCCGTCGCCTGCGGCCTGGGTGAAATCGGCTGGTCCAAGGTCTTCCTGACCAAGAAGTTCGGACCGCGAGTGCGCCTGGGCACCATTCTCACCGACGCGGAACTGGAACCGGATCCGCTGCTGAAGCCGGGCACCTTCTGCAACCGCTGCCTACGCTGCGTCAAGGACTGCCCCGGCGGCGCCATTCCCAAGCCGGACGAGCGCCCGCCGATCCGCATCCAGATCGACGACCAGGTCTACGAGTGGGGCGACGTCCACATGGGCCGCTGCACCCTCACCCACCACGGCCTGAACTGGGAAGCGTCCCCGTTCCTGAAGAAGGACTTCCCCGGCCTGGACCTGGACGTGCGCCACAGCACCATGTCCGAAGAGGCGGCCTACAAGATCACCTACCCCATGGCCAGCAGCAAATGGGGCGCGTCGCCCGAGTTTCCGGCCGACTCCTGCATGACCTACTACGACCAGATCAAAAGCCACACCGACTACTTCGCCGTGTGCGGCGCGAAGGGCTGCATCCGCGCCTGCATGGATTCCCTGGAAAAACGCAAGGCCATCGCCCAGTGCGGGTTCCACACCGCCGTCTCCCCGCGGCCAGCCTGGAAACTCACCCCGCCCCGGGACGATGAGACCGGCGGCATCGCGGAAGGCAAGTTCCCCGAAACCTACAACCACCCCGATCCCAATCCGGGCTCCTGGATCTGACGCTGGCCGACGTGATCGCCCGGCCATGACACGCCCCCATTGGAGCTGACCCATGTGGCTCTTCACCACCTCCGGCTTCCGCCGCGTCCGCGTCCGCGACCGCGCCCAGTGGAACATGGTGCGAGAGGCGGGACTCGAACCCGCACGCCTTGCGGCGCTGGAACCTAAATCCAGTGCGTCTGCCAATTCCGCCACTCTCGCGCTCCTCCGGCCAGGGGCGCTGTACCATAGCCCGCCTTTGCCCGGCCGCCCCGCCCCCGCCCGCCGGCCTTCACCGGCGGTTGCCGGGGAAGGGCTGCTCGGCGCGGAAGTCGGGGAGGAAGCCGCTCCCCTCGTCGAGTTCCTGGGTGTAGACGTGCTCAAAGCCGAGGTCGGCAACCCGCTCGCGGACGGCCTCGTACTCGCCATGGCTCAGGCCGCGGGCGAGCGCGCCTTGGCCGGCGCAGGCGGGCATCGGCCGGTACTGGCTCATGACGGAAAGCGGCAGCCCCGGCCCAAACTCGCGGTGCAGCAGCTCCAGGGTTTGCAGGCTGTTTTCGACCTGCCCCGGCAGCACCAGGTGGCGGACCAGCACGCCGCCGCGGGCCGGCTGGCGGCCGGTCGGGTCGAAGGGGGTGAGGAAGCCGCGGGCCGAGACCATCCGCCGCAGCGCCGCCAGCGCAATCTCCGGATAGGCGGCGTCGCCCATGCAGAGCTTGGCCAGTGCGGAGTCCGCAAACTTGAAGTCGGGCAGGAAGATCTCCATCAGTTCCGCCACCTCCGGGATCAGTCCGGGGAGCTGGTAGCCGGAGCAGTTGTAGAGGAAGGGCAGCGTCGCCCCCTCGGCACGGAGTTGGCGGCAGGCCTGGCGGATGTGGGGCCAGAAATGGTCGGGGCTGACGAAGTTGAGGTTGTGCACCCCGCTGGCCGCCAGCCGGCGCAGTTCCGCCAACAGCTCCTCCGGGGTGACCACGAAACCCTCCGTGGTGCCGGCCGCGGAAATCTGGATGTTCTGGCAGAAGAGGCAATGGGAGGGGCAGCCGCAGAAGAAGACGGTGCCCGAGCCGTGGCTGCCGGAAAAGGCGGGCTCCTCGCCGTGATGCGCGCCGATGTAGGAGACGCGGCAGTCGGCGGTCATGCCGCAGACCCCGGTGCGGCCGGCGGTGCGGTCGACGCCGCAGCGGCGGGGGCAGAGTTGGCAATGGCGGTATTCGGGGAACATGGGGGAGGTACGCGGGGGGCTGCGGGCTGCGGGCTGCGGGCTGCGGGCTGCG
>Ga0265297_10000967_pt1 | contig 74347 bp, 80 predicted proteins | sample Munlanlwell13791_FD_192502 | JGI IMG/M metagenome (GOLD analysis project Ga0265297, IMG submission 192502) | Leachate microbial communities from a municipal landfill in Southern Ontario, Canada - Leachate well 137-91 | ecosystem: Engineered > Solid waste > Landfill > Unclassified | place...
GGGCGTAAATGTAATTTCTAATTTTGAAAAACGCGGCTTTTTTGTTCACAATGTTTTATTGTCTATTTAAAACCAATTACTTGCAAGCCGTGTTTTTTGATTTCTTCTTCCGAAAAGAAATTGAGATCTTTGGTTTTTAGGATATACTTAATTTCTTTTTCCATTACTCTTCCTGTGTATTCCTTTGTTTTTGGATCCCACTCTTTTAATACTAAAACATCTCCCGGTTGGCATTCCCAATCCGCAAGTCTTACTTCAAACCCTTTCTTGCCTTCAAAAATATCCTGGAAAAATTCTGGTGTAGTTTTTTTCTCAATCCGTTTCATTTTATGATTCATCTAAAATAATTCGTTTTTTGAAGACTCCTCTTTCTTGGGCTTTCTTTTCTCTGATGCTTTCTACTTCCTTTAAGTCGAAACCCTTATATTCAGCTATGGCCTTAACCACTTCTAAGATGTCAGCGTATTCTTCAGGGCTTTCGTTTTCTTTAAATTCATTTATCTCTTCAGTTAATTTTTCCAGTAGTTTTGTCCAATACTCTTTTTCATCCGCAATATGGGTGATTGGCTTACCTCCTTTTCCAATAATATATTCTGGAATTTTGTCTCTAACCAGTTTGTTGTATTTTGTCATACGCTTATTCTATCGGAAAGACGGTTTTAGTATAACACCCAGGGTATTTGGTCTCTTTTCCTCCGAATGATTTTTTGAAATGAGAAAAGCCTTTCCAGCTTGCGTTGGGAAAGCGTTCATCATATATTCCTTCAAAATCAAAAAGCTTACATCCTGATTTTTTGGCCCAGATAATTCCCTCCCAGACAATTCTGTATTGTGTTTGTTTTCTTCTTCCTTCATTATTTGTGAAAGCTTGCCAGTAGTAACAAACATCTCTTGTTCTTATGAAGATTGCCCCGCCGTTTTTATTTTCATCCGTAATGAATAAAGATTTTTTTCCAAAAGATTTCTTAAGGGCCACAAGGTGAGTAAGGGGTGGAATATAACGCTTCATTCCTACAGATTTGGTCCAGGTATTTCTAAATTCTTCTAGTCCTCTCGACTCATAACTAATAATTTCTATTTGCCTGTTTTTTTTGATAGCTAACCTAGCATCTTTTTTAATGGTTTTTTCTATTAGTTTTATTGGGATATCTAAATTTAGCTGTAGAGTTTTGCTTGGTAGGTAGGGAGATTTGCTGGGTTTATATTCTAAGGAGAGAGAAACAGCTGAATCTGGTTCTAGAATAACCTGAAACACTCTATGTTTTTTACATAGGGCCTTTATTTCTTTGTTATCAATAGTTTTTGGTCTTTGAATTTTTAAGACACTTCCAATAATTGGAAACTTGCGAATGAAATAGTTAACTTGATTTTTTCTTTCCACAATCCAACCAATGTGGCTTAAATAATCTGCGTACTCTGGAGTTTGGCGAATATCTAACATTACCTGGAAATTTTTGGTCTAAGGCGGAGCAGAAACCATCTTATGTTTTCAGCTAACCTGTATATTTTGTAGACAGGTTTGTTGATGATCAGGTCCCAAGTGCCGATAAACTTAACAACCTCTGGATTATATCCTTCCTTAAATCTGGTGAATCCTTTTCCTTCTTCTCTGCCCCACAAATCAAAAGTGGAACAGTCCATCTTTTTGCCGAAACGAATAGCCTCCCACATCATCAGGTTATTGGCCATAACTTCCCGGTGAATATCTGAAGAGGCACCGTAGGGGTAATAAAGAAAATCCTTCAAGGTAAACACAATCCAGGTGGCTAGAATTTGGCCTTTGTATTTTGCACACAAGAGATGGGCAATGGGTTGTTGTTTTGCCTCCACTAAATCTTGATGGAGGTATTTCCACATCAGACGGTGATACTTAGGAGTGTGAGCGAAAAATCCTTGCCTTTTAGCTGTAGCAAAAGTAAGTTCCAAATATTTTTCGAGTGCTTTATCTGAATTGTCTTCGACTACTTCAACTCCATGTTTCTGAGCCACACGGATGTTGTACCTAGTCTTAGAAGAAAAGCTTTTTAAAAGATCTTCCTCGGACCTAGTTAGATCAATCCAAAACGTTTCAGGGGTAAAGAGTCTTCTTCCTTTAACGCAATATCGCTGGAGGAGTTTTGAAGTTTTTTCCCACTCTGACTTTGGTGTTCTGGTCGCTGTAACATTAGGTTCAAGTTTAATGAAGATGATATTTTCTTGTCTGCCAAATCTTTTTAACTCTTCCAGTTGTTCCTTGGTGGGAAGTGGACCTTTTTCAAAGATTCCAATTTTAAAACTGGTAAAAGGGATTTTGTGAATAGTGATTAACCCAAAGGGAAATTGTTGCACAATATTTCCCCAGGCTTTTCTAAAATCTCCCCAAGCCTTAGTCTGAAGTGGGTGGCTGTTGTTAGTCTTGTTGATCATCTTTGCCTAAATATTTTTCTAAGATTCTGTCGAAGCCTGCAAAATCAGATTCCTGACTTTCTACTCCTTCCACCTCAAATTTTAATTCATTAGCCCCACAAATCAAACTTTCAGGAATATCCATCAGAAATCTGGAGGGAGGATTAGTAGTTTGTTCGCCGAAGTAGAGTCTGCGGGAAGCATACGAGAGGAACAATTTTTCTTTAGCACGGGTAATGCCCACATAAGCTAGCCTTCTTTCCTCCTCTAGTTGAGAAATATCCATTAATGATCTGGAATGAGGAAAAAGCCCTTCTTCAAGGCCGACTATAAAGACGATGGGGAATTCTAATCCTTTAGCTGCGTGGAGAGTCATTAAAGTTACCGCGTTTTTATCTTCTCCTCTCCTTTTAATTTTTCCTTTCTCACTTTGTTCAGCTTCGACTAAGGAAACGTTTTCCAAAAAATCATTGATGTCAGGAAATTCAGTAGCCACAGAACGTAGTTCCTTGAGGTTTTCCAGTCGGGCAATATTCTCCTCGGTTTCTTTTTGATAAAGTTCAAGGTATCCAGTTTTTTCCATTACCAAATCAAGAAGGTCGAGAGTGTTCATGTCTTCCTCAACACTAACTTCTTCTTGTATTCTTTTGAAGCGCTCCAGCCTTCTGACTCCCAGTTTTAATATCCTTTTCTCGGAGACTTTGTCTTTAGGGTTAACTAGAAGTCTAACGTAGGAAAGGACATCTTTTATTTCTTTGCGGTCGTAGAAGCGGATTCCACCAACTAAGGTATAGGGAATACCAGCATGCAGGAAGGCTTCCTCCAAAACTCTGGACTGAGCGTTGGTGCGATAGAGGACTGCAATGTCTTGGAAGTTGACACTAGATGTGCGGGATGCGGTAAGGTTATTTATTTCATTAACGACAAAATCAGCTTCATCAAAACCAGATCTGGCGGTGTAGAGAGAGATTTTTTCCCCCTTTTTGTTTTCTGTCCACAACTTAAGGATGGGATGAGAAGAGTTTTTGGAAATCACACTATTTGCCGCCTCCAAAATTGTCTGTGTGGAACGGTAATTTTGTTCCAGGTTAATCGTGGTTACCTTCGGGTAATCACGAAGGAGGTTGGTGATGTTACGAAAATCTGCTCCACGCCAGGAATAGATTGATTGAGAAGCATCTCCTACTACCGTTAAATTACCACTTGCCCCAACCAATAGCTTTACCAGGGTGTATTGGATTTTATTGGTATCCTGCCATTCATCGACGAAAATGTGGGTGAGATTATTCTGCCATTTAGCTAGTGTTTCAGGACTTTCCTTAAATAGTTGTACTGTTTTGATCATCAGATCATCAAAATCTAAGGCTCCGATTTCTTTTAGGAGTTTTTCGTAAGCAAGATAGACTTTGTGGACCACTGCTTGGAAATCTCCTCTGGCAAAGTCGGCATATTCATGAGGCCCAAGCATTTGGTTTTTTGCTTCACCAATAGCGTAGAGGATACTGGTGGGGTTATATGAATCGGTAGAAATATTTAAATCCTCAAAGATCTGCTTGATAGCGTCTTTTTGGTCTTGTTCATCATAGATTAAAAATCCTTTGGGAATACCGATGTGTTCACCGTCTATCCTTAAGATTTTGGCACAGAAGGAATGGAAGGTTCCAGCAAAGGCCGGTTTGGCGGCGATGAGTTTTTCAATTCTTTCTTTCATTTCACCGGCGGCCTTGTTGGTAAAAGTTAAAAGAAGACAGTTGCCAGGTTGTGTAAGTTTCTCAGAGATGACCCAAGCAACTCGGTGGGTGAGAACCTTTGTTTTTCCACTCCCAGCCCCTGCCAGGATCAAAAGGACTTTAGCTGTAGAGGTTACAGCCTGGATCTGGTCGGGGTTAAGCCCCTGCAAAAGTTCATTGTCATACGATATACTCATATTATTAATTTTCTTAAGCGATGAATACGAAAGCTAGTAAAAAACCAGTCTTAATGTTGGACAAGGAACATGATAGCACGGTGAGTGAATCTCAAAAACCAGCAATGCATACTAAAAAACAAATTGCTCTCTCGCGTACTAAGAGGAAGATACTTAAGCATGTTTGGCTCACACGTATAGGCCTGGTAATGATAGTTGCCGCAGGGATTCTTTTGGGTTTTTTGGCTCTGGGAAAGTTTCTTAGTTCAGCGGGTATTAATAACTATCTTGGTTTAATCAGTGATTTTATTTTTGTTCCAACATCCAAAATTGAGTCTTCCGAGGGAAGGGTTAACTTTCTTATTTTAGGTAAGGCAGGCGGAGATCATACAGCACCAGACCTAACAGACACCATTGTTCTTGTTTCCGTTTCTTTAACCAAACCTTCCGTGGTTGCGGTGTCCATTCCTCGAGATATTTGGGTGCCGTCAATTAGAGCTAAGGTGAATAGTGCTTACTATTGGGGAAAGGAGAAAGATTCCACGGGAGGCTTGGTTCTTGCGAAATCGACTATTGAACAGATTGTTGGCCTGCCTATTCATTATGGCTTGGTGATAGATTTCTCGGGATTTACTAAAATTATTGATGTTTTAGGGGGAATTGAGGTGGAGGTTGAGCGAGGGTTTGTAGATAATAAGTATCCGATTGCCGGGCGTGAGAACGACACCTGCAGTGGTGATGTGGAGTATAAATGTCGCTATGAGACAATAGAGTTTAAGCAGGGAACGCAAAAAATGGACGGAACGACAGCTCTTAAGTTTGTTCGTTCCAGAAACGCTGAGGGTGACGAGGGGACAGATCTCGCCAGAGGTGCCAGGCAAGAAAAAGTTATTGCGGCTATTAAGAACAAAGTTCTCTCGAGGGAGGTTCTTTTCTCCCCAAGAAAACTATTGAATTTGTACAGTGCTGTTAAGGACTATATTGAGACAGATGCCCCAGGCAGTGTGGGAGCAATTATGGCCAGAAGAATCCTGGCTTCGAGAAACAATATTGTGTCTCAGGTTGTTCCTGAGGACTATTTAGTTAATCCTGCCAAATCTGCAGCTTACGACAATCTTTATGTTTTTATACCCAAAGGGGATTCCTGGACCGAGGTTCAAACTTGGATTGGTTCCCTGGTAAACTAAAAACCCACCCAGCCAAATTTATTTATCCATAAGACCCCCCAGAGATTAACAGTGATTCCCAAAGCGAGAAGTAACCAATGGTGCCACTTAAGACCTGTTTTGGTAACAGATACTGTGGTTAGAAGAATTAAAAAAGGATAAAAATCGACGGCAAATCTGTAGCCAAATTGGGCAAAGCCCGTCGTCCCATGGGAAAAGATGATTAAGCAAACCATAAGGATTGTTATCCATGAAGCCTTAACAACTCCTTTTTTGATAGGGGCCCATAGGGCATAAACGAAGGCTGGGGTAGTGATCCAAATAGCCAAGCCTGCCCAGGAGGGTTTAACAAAGGGGAAAGTATTTTGCCATTTCGGCAGTTCCCAAAAGATAACCTTAAGATGTCTGGGGATATAAGAAAGGTTGAGTATCCCTTTTTCATACCACGGCTCAGCAAGAACCCCCGGAATAAGGTAGTAAGCCCTGTCGAAGATTGTTCCAAAGCGAAGGAAGTTGTAATAGAAATTGAAAACAATAAAGGGTGCGGAACCCAAAGCTAACTTAAGAAAATTTCTTTTCCAGTTTTTGTCGAAGAGGAAAACGAGAAAGAAGGGGTAAATAACGACCAGGTTAACTCGGCTAATGATAGCCGCACCTAAAAAGATGCCGACGATAAACGGACGTTTTTTAGTAAACAACTCTCCAAGGGCTAGCGTTACGAAAAACATAGCCGTTAACTGCCCTAAGTACCACGAGGAGCCGGTTGCAGACAGGAACCAAACAACAGACCCCATCGAGGTTAAAAGGGTGATCCAGGTGGCCACACTGACTTTTTTCGATATTTTTCTTGCCAGTCTGAAAGTAGCGGCAGCAACCCCTGCGCCGACTAGAAAAGATAGGTATTCCTGATAAAACCTGGCCTTAAAAATAAATCTAAAAGGGATTGCTAAGATGGCAGGCATGGGAGGGTAGACAACATAAAAGGTCTGGTTTCCCACGGGAATGAGTTCGTTAAGCCATGGGGGATTGTCTGTGAGGAAATATTGACCTTTAATAAAAGCGTCAGCCAGTCTAGTGAAATAATCATATGGAGTGTGGCCTGCAGAAGTTAGATAATATAACAGTAAAAAGAAAACAAAAATAACTGGGTAGACCAGATTTTTTTTACTAAAGTATGCTGAAAGAAATTTTTTCTGTTTCATTGCTTATTATTGGTTTTGTCTTTACTTTTTTTATTCCAGGAAGCTGTCTGGTTGAATTCTTTTTTACCAAACTTCCCATTAGGATTAAATTTCCACTCTATTTTATCCTAAGCTTAATTGTTTCAACATATACGGTTTACTTAGTTAGCTTCTTGTTGGGTTTTTCCCGATCCTCAATTCTCGTTTCCCTCCTACTTTTTCTACCTCTTTTTGCGTATACCTTTAAGAACATTGCCAAGACCGTTAACGCGTATGTAAAAAATCACTACCTGGCACTCGTTGGCGGAGTATTAGTATTTATTCTATTTTTTGCCGCCCTCTATCCGGGAATTTTCACTTGGCATAAGGGCTATATTGTTATGTCATCAGCGAACTGGCAGGATACGGCTATGCATATGGGGATTATTGAGAGCATTACCCAGGGAAATTTTCCACCCCAGGCACCATATTATGCTGGCGTTCCTCTGACCTATTACTATTTCACAGATTTCCACAGCGCAATTCTATCTACCCTCTACGGAAATTTTTTTCCAAGAATACTGGTCTTTGATAACCCCTTATTCGCCTTTATGTTTTTTTTGGCTATTTATACCTTGAGCTATGAATTGATCAGAAAAAAGACAACAGCTTTTCTGTCCGCTTTCACTGGCTCGCTTTTTAGTAGTTATATATTCATCAAGTTTGTGGCCGATCTACAAAGGGGTAGCGGTTGGTTTTCACTTACTGATAATATAACCCAACTTCTCAGCAACCATAGTTATTCCATGGAATATGAGCAGCTTTTTCAAATGTCGAATTTTGCCGATTATTTTCTGCAAAACAGGCCAATGATGATGGGTCTTCCAACGGTAATTTTCGTTATTGTCTTATTGCTGTACGCCTTTTCCAAAAGAAATAAAAAAGTAATTCTTTTGTCAGGTCTCATTGTAGGGTTTTTAATTAAGTTTCAATTTTTTGCGGTCGTTGCCTCGGTAATTTCTTTTGTGGTGATTTTATTTTTCAATTTGAAAAAACACGGAGTGAGAATTTGTGGCAAGTATCTGCTGGTTTTTGCCATGCCTGTGGCGGCGTTTTATTTAATTTTCTCTAACCACGACATTAATAACCAATCTTTATTTCTTTTGGCCAAGGAGAATTTTCAGTTTGGCCCTTGGGAAAAAGATAAAGACTGGTTGTGGCACCTTAGATTTATAGCTTCCAATTTTGGGGTTACGTTTATTATTACCCTCTTTCTACCGGTATTTTTTGTTCTTAGGGCTTTCAAAAGGAGGCCAGTTCCCTTTAATGGACTGTTGGTTTCCTTGTTGGCAGTGATTTTTTTCCTAATTCCTTACTGTGTTCGTTTTACAGTCTACAAGGGAGATATGTTTAAATTTTTCTACTTCATGGCAGTTTTTTGTGTCGTGGCCACTTTTTGGTTTTTGGGGACAGTTATTAAAAATAAATACCTACGAACTGCAATATTCACCCTAATTGTTGTCACCTCCGTTAGCTCATCATTATTAACTCTAAGCAACAGTATGCTTAACAAAAATTATGCCTACTCGAAAGCGGAATATCAGGCTGGGTTGTGGATTAGAAACAATACTCCACAAAAGAGTGTTTTTATCACCAATCCGACCGTCCACTGTGCCGTGACTCAAATTGGAGGAAGGTTAAGAGTTCTTTCGTATATTAACTGGCCTTATTCTCATGGTTATAACAGCGGGGAAGACAATGTTTTTGCCAGGTTAGGAGACGTTAGAAGAATATATACTGCCGAGAGCGAAGTAGCTGTAAAAGAAGTCTTGACGAAGTATAATGCGAGATACATTTATTTGTCATCCGACGAAAAAGAAGAATTTCCAGAAGCAGAAAGTACTTTTAGTAAGGCGGATTATCTAAAGAAGGTTTATTCGCAGGAAGGAATAGTAATTTATGAAGTCATTTAAATTTATTAAAGCCAATATTTTCTATGTTTTGTTGCTGGGTTTACTTTTTAGGCTGACATTAAGTTTTTTTGGCACATTAGAACTGGATTTTAATACTTTTTTAGCTTGGAGCCACCGTTTAGTGGAGGTCGGACCTAGGAGTTTTTATCTTGCTTGGTCGGATTATTTACCTGGATATCTTTATACTCTTTGGTTTTTAGGCAAGATAAACATTCTTCCTTCACTGCAGGTGGTAGTGTATAAATTACCTGCGATTTTGGCTGATCTGGGGAGCGGATACCTCATTTATAAGATTGTTAAGGAAATAAAAAATGAAAGGCTGGCACTTATAACCAGCTGTTTGTATATTTTTAATCCCGCTATCTTTGCCAATTCCACCCTTTGGGGGCAAGTTGATTCAATACCCTCCTTTTTTGGGCTACTAACCATCTATTTGGTCAACAGGAGTTTACCTTTGTCGGCGATATTTCTTGCCTTGGGAACTGCCATTAAACCTCAAATGGCCCTAGTTGCCTTGGTGGTGTTATTTATTTTTTTTAGAGATAAATGGAAAACCATTAGAGCTTTTACATATGTCTTAATAAGCTTCGTTGTTTTTTGTGGACTATTTCTCCCTTTTACCACCCTTGCAAATTTACCAAATTTTATTGTTGAAAGGATACTGACCACTCTTAATCAGTATCCGTACACCTCAGTAAACGCCTTTAGTTTCTGGGGTCTATTTGGTTTTTGGCAGAAAGATGTTGGGAGAATCCCTCCTTCGGTGATAGGCTATGCTTTAACCATTCTATTTTCAGTTATTGCCTCGTTAAAACTTCTAAAAGTAAAACATGGGGAATATCCTCTATTGGCTGTTACTTATCTTGCTGGTTATATTTTCTTTACCAGAATGCACGAGAGGCATCTTCTTGCGGCTCTTGCTCCGGTGGTTATTTCATCTTCCCTTTGGGGAGAAATAGTCTTTGCCTACGGGATCCTTTCCTTGACTTATGTTGCCAATCTTTATTACTCATATGTTTGGATTACGGATAATTTTAAAACCGTCTTCTCCCCAGGGCTTATTAAATTTGCCATTCTTGCCAATATTGCCTCTCTTGGTTATACCATCTTCATTATCGTAAAAGGGAAAATCAAAAAGGTGACTATTATTGAAAGATTTCTCAAGAAACTTGAAAATATGTCCCTGTCTCCTGAGAGTACTATGATTAAGTTCCCAAAAATCGCTCTCTCGAAAAGTGGGGCAAGGAAGTGGTTATGGGTAATAATCATCTTTGCTTTTGTAACTCGAGTGGGGTGGCTTGCTTCTCCTAAATCTGAATATTTTGATGAGGTTTACCACGCCTTTACAGCAAAGCTGATCCTTCATTCTGACCCCAAAGCTTGGGAGTGGTGGAACCCTAACCCGGAAGGTTTCGCCTATGAGTGGACTCATCCACCTCTTGCTAAATTGGGCATGGCTTTAGGGATGAAGATTTTTGGAGAAACCCCTCTTGGTTGGAGATTTCCGGGGGCCATTTTGGGAGCAGTTTCAGTTTTTCTTATTTATAAAATCGCTAAGGAACTTTTCAACGATGAACCTTTGGCCCTGATGTCCGCCGCCTTCTTTTCCCTGGATGGCCTGACGCTAACCATGTCTCGCATAGGAATGAATGACATGTACCTACTGACTTTTGTTTTAGCTTCCATCTACTTCTTTTTAAAGAAAAAGGATTTTGCCTCGGCGGTGATGTTTGGCTTGGCAATTTCATCTAAATGGTCAGCTGCTTGGGCAGTGCCTGTTTTTGGGATACTATTCTTGGTCATTAGAAAGAAGTTTTCTCCCAGTCTAATTTGGTTTTTCATTATTCCTCCTGTTGTTTATATTCTTTCTTATTTCCAGATGTTTTTGACCGGACATAATTTTGAAATTTTCGTGGGAGTGCAAAAACAGATGTGGTGGTATCACACCAATTTGGTGGCAACCCACCCCTATACCTCTTCCTGGTGGAGCTGGCCTTTGGACGTTCGTCCGGTTTATCTTTATACCAGTGATGAGGTGGGTGGTTGGGTGGCCAGAATCTATAATTTAGGTAATCCGATTGTTTTCTGGTTTGGTCTTCTCTCAGTGGCTACTTCACTCATTTACTCCTTTTTGGAAAAGAATAAAAAACTGGCAGCGATAGTTTTTTCTTACATGGTATTTTTTGTCCCTTGGGCAGCTTCTCCAAGAATAATGTTTTTCTATCATTATCTCCCGTCTCTTCCATTTCTGGCCATTGCCGCCGGTTACGTTTTGAGAAGATCTACTCGTAGACTGAGGATCGGGATATTTGTAGCAAGTCTTTTAGTTTTTATTTACTTTTATCCTCATTGGGCAGGTATCCAGATACCCCTGTGGCTGGATAAGTCGTACTACTGGTTTTCGAGCTGGAGATAGTTCCCCTTAAGTTAGAAGGCGAGTACCAGAGAGATAGTTAGAAGAATCATTCCTCCTGCTATGCCAAGAAAAGTTGGGTAAGAAATTCCTGCATCGGGGAGGGTGGTGACGGGAGTTGCCGAGGCTTTGGCAGTTGTCGCGGCCTTGGTTGTCGCCGTTGGTGAAGTACTTGCTTTCGCAGTAGCTGTTGAGCTGGCTTTTGCGGACGAAGTGGCACCAGCCTTTGAGGTTGAAGTGGGTGAGGCCTTCAGTGTGGCTGAGGAACTGGCAGAGCTGGTAGCACTGGGTGAGGCTTTAATTGAAGGACTAGGAGAAGGTTTAAGGGTAACCTCTACATATGGTTGAACAGTTGCTATAGTTTCTACTTCCTCCACCTGAGACCTATTGGAGATGAAAATAAAAGCTACAATGGCGAGGACGATTAACACTATCACACCAAGAACGATGAATATTCCCTTACCGCCCCGCTTTTTCTCTGCTGGTGGCATTAATCCACTAGAAGATCCAAGAGAAGAGGGACTGACGGGAGGAGGAGTTGGTGTTGGTTCCGGTCTGGGTGCACCTACTGGAGGAGTACCCGCTTCAACAGGCTTTTGCATTATTGGAGGTGGGGGAACATCTACGTTTTCGGTTCCAATAATCGGCGGTGTAGCTGGATTTTGGTTGACAGGATTTTGATTATCAGTGGGCATAGTTTTTACTAATAAATTCTATCATATTTTTTTTGCTAAGAAGTTGTCAATAATTACAAAGCCAAGGTGAGAGAGATCAAGAGAAGAACGGCCCCAATTCCCAAGCCAAAAATGGTGGGAGTGCTTACTCCCGCGTTGGGAAGGGAAGCCTCTGTTGTCGGGGTAGCAGTTCTTGTAACAGTTGTTGTGGTGGTAGATGACGTTGCGGTAGCTGTTGCTGCCGTGCCACAACTACAGTCAGTTTCAGTTGGGCAGTCTGCATCTCTGCAGTAGCCATTGTAACAATAAAGATCGCCATTACAGTTGTAATTCGATCCACAAGTCCCATTACAGGAGTTTGGAGTTGCTGTAGCTGTAGCCGTGGGGGTGGCCGTAGTTGTTGCAGTTGGAGTCGGTGTTGGTGTTTCATCTTCACTAGCAAGACTGAAACTCAAGGTTGAACAGGAAGAAACGGTAGTTATTGGAGTTGCTGTGGGAACAGCAGCTCCTGCTTTGATGTGAACAACACAAGCTCTTTCGGGGTCAGAAGTAAGAGTGCCGTCAGCTTTTTGGAAGTAGGCATTAATTTGCATGGTGCTAGCAGCGCTCTTTGTTATCGGATCCGTATAGAACAAACGTTCATAGGGAACCATAATGAAACCAGTTGTTCTAGCTGTAGTATTTGGGTCCTTGTAAATTAAATGGTGTGTTCCAGAGGATCCGAGTTCCGTGCACTTAGCTGTTTCGGTCAGGATAGCCAAAGCTTCCTTTGTTGAGTATCCAGTATCGGAAGTGCAGACCGGCTTTGGGTTATCACATTTATCTCCGGAAGAAAGTTGTGGAAGTGTCGGCCAAATTGACGTCCAGACGGCATCGGTGGGAGCTGGGTCTCCAGAGGCAACGTCTGCAAAGAGGGCTACATTCCGGGGAAAATCAGCGCTGCAAGTATACTGATTATCTTCATTGTAGAATGCATATGTAAAGTTTTGTACGTCATCTTTTGAGGTTGAGGTTATGGTGACGTATTCACCTGGGGAAATAACTGATTTACTGACATTAACACTTTCGCAGAGAGAAGGTCTGGCCTCGGTACAGGTGATACCTGTGTAGCATATTCCCCAGGTCATGGAACCCTTTGCGTTTAGAGCGGTTGATGGGTTGGAACAGTTGTCAATTTCAGTAATATAAACGTCTGTTTGGTAGGAGCCACAAGCGTAAGAAACATCTGACGCTCGGGTGAGAGTAACATAACTTGTAAAGTCGTTGTTAAGATCAAGAGAGACCTGACTCGTGTTTTCTGTAGTATTTTCATCGCAGGTGTAGTTGCCATCCGCGTTTTTGTTGCCACATTTTGCACTACACCAATTGGTTGTTGTTCTATATTTGACGCTAATGGATTTTGGAGTGGAGGTGCCACGGTCTACAGCCTGAATGCGATATTTAGTATAGAACTCGGTTATTCCATTGGTTGTAGAGGGGCACACACTCATGGCTCCAGGGCAGTTGTCTTCTATAGCTTCAAGTTCAATTGTATAAATCTCTGTTGATTCTGGGTTACAGGTAATTTTCATGACCCTTCTGTCTTCTGGGGTCCCGTAATGAAAAGCCTCTGGTTCACTTTCTGGGCTCGTGGGTGAGACTGATTGTTTCCTAAGTTGAAAAAGCCTGACGGCAGTAAATACGGCCACTCCTGCCAGGATTATGGTAGCCGCTGCGATTAAAATTGTAACTAATTTGTTTTTCTTCATAGTTTAGAACCAGGTATCTGTATTGCTGTTATGTAATTTTGCAGTTACAGTGTAGCTGGTTACATCGGCAGGGATGGTGTACTTTTGGTAGAACTCGACTACACAGGTATTTTCTTTGCTACAGTCACTAGCTTTGGCTGTAGCTGCCGATTGTTCCACTCCGTTAATAGTGAATTTGGCACTGTCAATGACTGAGGTGGTATATGTCGCGTCAACAGCGAAATAAATAACATCCCCCTCTTCAAGATCTGTTGAGGTATCTAAAGAGATTCTAGTCCAAGTGGAACTAGATGAAGTCGGGTCACCAGAAACAGTATATGCCTCAATAGGGCCACATGTGGCCGTAGTGACCGGAGCCGGTGTCGGTGTTGCTACCGATATTGGTGTACATGCACATAGGCCATAGCCATCGCTTCCATTTTCTCCCTCCTTGATGTACTCACAGGTTTCTTTCTCGCTACAGGCAGAACCGGGTGCTACGAATGAACAACCTCCGCCACTGTCGACACTGCACCATTGTTCGATGGCGGCCTTTTCCCTGATATCTTGAGACTGCTTGGTGAGAAGTATTCCTGCTCCCAATCCTCCAACTAGAACTAGAATTCCCAAGATTGTAGCCAGTATCTTCTTTCCCCCGAAACTTCCACCAATTCTGGTAGATGGATTAACAATAACCGGGGGGAGATTAATTCCGCTCTCCGACGGGGCCTTTGCATCTGGCGAATTTTGGTTTAGTGTTTGTGCTGGGGGGATACTCGGCGCCACTCCAGCCAAAGGGGGGTTTGTGTTTTGAGTATTTTGATTGTTATCGTTGGGCATTTTTCCTACAAAAAAGCTTTCCCACTAGGGGACACTTTCATATTAAAAGCTAGGTTAGTGTCTGTCAATAAACTTTATTATTACAAGGCCAAGAATAGGGACCCTACTAAAAGGATTCCTCCTAGACCTATGCCAATTGTTGTTGGTAACGAAACTCCAGATTGAGGAACCGGCACTGCCGTGGGGGTAGGTGAAGTCCATGATTTTGAAGTTGATGTGGATGTAGGCGTTACCGTAGCGTCATTGTCCTCATCGTCAGATTCGGAGGTTGCTGTGGCTGTTGGGGTTGCGGTTTCTCCTGTCGCTGTAAAAGTGCCACTACTGTCAGGTATAAGAAGAATGTCCAACCCCGTAGTCTTACTCATTGCCTTAGTGGTTGTGGAGTTAAAGTTGACGTTAATTACCCCGGCTTCCTGGGCTTTAAAAGTTATGGTGGCAACACTTTCCTCTCCGTCTGTTTGATAACCCTGTTGAGAACTACTTAATCCCTGTATTTTAATCTGCACGGTCCCATCACTGTCGTTTATCGTTTTTACAGGAAATTTCCACGACTCGTCGGTGAGGAGAGAGGAGTTTATTTGAACATCAGTTGCTTCGATCGGGGGTGTTGACCCAGAGTAGGAGTAACTAAGATCCAGAGTAAGAACCGAAATATACTGTCCAGCTGTGTTTACGAGGAGGTTGGCGGTGAAGGTGTCGCCAACTGCCACCGTCTTTGTTGAGGGGGAGATATAAGTTTTTGCTGTTCCAGTTGAGACAGAGGCTTTTTCGCTTATTTGTTGATTTTGTCTAACTAGAACCCACCCAGCGATTGCTCCGGCAATGACAATAATCAAACTTAAGACCAGGATGATTATTTTGGATTTGTTGTTGGTTCTGGTTGGTGTAGTAACTATTGGGTCCATTTGGGTTAAAGGTTGCCTTCTTCACTATTTGTCAGAACTTTAATTTCGGCCATATTATTTGGTGAGCGAAACTTGGTGACACCAGGATCGATTGTGAACGTTAAAGCCCCAGTATTTGGCGCTTCCGAAAAGGTTAAGGAAGCAAGTGTCATCTCTTTTGATATAGGGTAGGAACCACCTCCAGTATGAAAAGCAGATATTTCAATAATTACGTTTCCATCTTGGTCTCTAGAAGTTTTTTCGAAGGGGAAGTACCACCCATTTTTAATAAGTTCTTGGTTAGGAACTATTTCTTTTACGATAGGAATACCCCTCTCACCCTTTAAAGTGGCTCTTAAGGATAAAGCAAGAAGATCTGTAGAATCTTCCTCAGGGGAGAGAGTAATTAGTATAGTTGACTCTTCGACTCGGGCGTTAAGGATGAGACTGGAAATAAAAGTTGCTTCTGGGCTTGGTGTGGAAGTCGGTGTTGTTTTTGTCCCAAAAAGCTGTGGGTGCTTTGTTGTCAGATAGACAAATACTCCTGCAGCAATAGTTATAACAATAGTTAAACCAAGAATAATTTTGAATATTTTTTTTACCGTGTCCATCTTTTTTTTATTCATCACCGGGAACCACAAAATCGGACCAATTAAGGGCAACCAAAGCAACGTCGTCGATAGTAATGACCCCATCTTTATTAATATCTGAGGCAACCATCTCGGATTTCGTTGAATCAACAGTTATCGAGAAATCAGTATAGTACTTAAGGACGATGGCGACATCCTCGATACTAATAGCATTGTCTCCATTCACGTCTCCAGCTTTTAGTTCGTCGTCAGAACTGGTCGATTTGTCAAGCGTTGAGCCGGCGCATTTAATACTAACACCCTCGAATTTTTTGGCGAGGTGGGATTGTCCTTTTATAAACACGTCAAAAGTATTACCTGAAGTACAGAAGGCTGACGAGTCAATTTTTGTTTCAAAAACTCCACCCGAACTAGAAGTGGAGGTTATACCGGTGAGCTTTTTAACTACCGAGTTTCCTTTCTTGATAGTAATAATGAATTCTTTAGCGGTTCTTGATTCAGTTATTCCCTGAAGTCTGAAGAAAACATCAAAAACACCGGTTCCGGTAGTTGGTGATGCGCTGGGTGAGGCGGATGGACTGGTTGTGGGTGTTACCGTTGGGGTTGTGGTCACCTTTGGCGTTGCTGTGGTTTTAGGTTTTTGAGTCGGGGTGGCCGTTGGGTTGTTGTCACCTCCACTACCTCCACCTGTTTTACATTTACAAGCGATTAAACCATCGTCTCCGTATTCTACCTTAGTACCTTTCTGACAGGTATAACCACTACCACAAGAATCTCCAAGGTTTTTGCCGTCACATTTGGCATTACTATCTGAACTACATTTTTTTGAGGTTGTACTTGCACAAACGGAAGAAGTGTCACAAATCCACTCGCTATATTTATATTGGCATATTTTTCCTTCATCACACCCTCCAGCCGCACCACATTTCCCAGAAAGAGAGGAATTGCAAGTTAAAGAAGAAGTAGGTTTACAACAAACATAACCAGTTAGACTACATTTTCCTGACACTTGGTCATAATCAACATCACAGTGGTCGCTTTGACAGGAATAGGCACATGTAGCTGTGGTCGTGGTTGTACTTACGCAGTAGTCATTTTGTTCGCAACCATAATCAATATCATTTATGAAGGTACATATTTCGCCCTGCGCACAACCTCCGTCGGTTCCACAAAGACCGAGAGTAATACTTGAACAGGTTGCAGCCTTTTCCCTGATGTCTTGCTGCTGGTCTACTAAGACTACACCTGCAGTTAACCCGACTAAGACGAGTAATAGACTAAAGATTTTTACTACATGCTTTCCTTCCATTTTAGCTTTCCTTTATGGCTGAATAGAAAATTCCTCCACCAAAAGTGAACAGAACCAGCCCCATCATGAACATGATAATTGTGGGGGTAAAGGTACCTGAATCAGGTGTTTTGGGTGCTGCTGAGGAAGTGGCTGCTTTCGGAGTTGAAGTAGCCTTTGATGTGGAACTAGCCTTTGGTGTTGCACTTGATGATGCCTTTGGGGTGGAAGAGACCTTAGGTGTAGGAGTAAGGGATGCAGAAGAGGATGCCTCGTAGGCCGGTCCCTCTGCTGCTTGAACAATGAAAGTTTTAGTTATCGTTTGCAAGATGCCATTAATATCCCTCCATGAAAGAGTGATTTTATGTTCCCCAGGGGCGAGACCTTGGGGTGGGGTCCAACTCCAGTCTCCCGAGGAGTTGACTTCGGTGGTTGAGGAAATGGGATTTTCCGATTCGACCAAGATTGTTATTTCAGTTCCTTCAGGCCCACTACCAAAGAACTGGGGTTTGGTGGAAGTTATGGTTTCGTTTTCCTCAACGCTCTCCAGTGTCACTTTTGAGGCATCAGTCGTTGAGGTGTCTGCGTCTGACAAATTAAATTTTGATTCTTGGGTAGCAATCTCTCCCGAGGCTTCAATGTTTGAGACAGGTAGCTCTTCGTCTGTACTGGCCGGAAGATTCTTGTAATCGTGGACTTGGCCCAAGATCATTGGGGGAACAGGTTTTGCAGAAGCTGGATAGATTTGTGCCGACGATGTTCCCAAGGCTCCGGCCTGGACAGATATTTCTATCACGTTGCTGTTTGAAATGCTGTAGAGCTGATTGAGGTTAACCTCTCTTGCTTGGGAAAGAGTTACTACCCACGATCCTTCACTGGAAGTCGTTGTGGAAAGCGGGCTCACCCCTCCGATAGATACATATACCAGAGCTCCTGAAGCTGCGGTTCCGGTAGCTGTCAGGACGGTACCCGAGATGACATAGCTTGCACTTGGTTGGGATAAAGATGGGCCAAGTGTTGTTTGCCAGGGAATTTTGTTGTTGTCGTACTCTTCTCCACCAGAGTTGATCTTAAAATAGTATGTTGCTTGGGCTGACAAACCTCTGATTGTGACTGAATGGGTGTAGCTATCCTGACCGATTTCGTCATTTTCTGTTCTTGAGAGGTCGGTATCAGTTTCGCCCCACAAGACAAATCCACTGGTCTCCTTTTCTGTAATCCAGGTTACGGTAAATGCCGAATCGGAAATATTGGTAATCCTGACATCCTTTGGTGGTGTGCCTCCTGAGGCCCCGAGCCTAAAGATCTGCGAATTTTGCACTAGTAAGACCCCAGTAGCTAAACCTATTGCAAGAATAACAATTCCGATTATTGTTGGTACTTTGATTTTATTTGACATTGTTAATTAAGGCGTGGCGGTTGGTGATACTTCAGCCGTTGGTGACGGGCTTACACTTTCCTCGGGCAGCGGGCTGGGAGACGGGGTGGGAGAGGATGTTGCCTCTCCGGTGGCAACGGCTTGGGCCGTCTGGATTTCTCCCTCCTCGATATATAGTCTCTTGTCGAGGTTGCTCAAGGTATTAGCATCAAGGGTGGGATTGAGAGGCTCAAGAACTTCGGCGGGGATGTCTACCACCACTGGTTTAGTGAATGCACGGTAGACACTAAAGACGACCCAAAAAAGGGCAGTTATTAAAGAGAGGATTAAAAGTATGATGATGCTTGGGAGTTTGTCTTTTTTCATTGGTTACTTTCTAGAAAATAGGGAACACGTCCGGTAATGGCAAGACCCAAAATGTCGGTATTTCCATCCTTAGATTTGGGTCTGGTAATAATTAGGCTATCTATTTTCATCGGCCGTCTTGTGGATTCGGCACTAGAGACTAGATTTAAAAGCGATTCAAAATTACCTGAAAAACCAACAGAAAAAGTCAGAGGCTGTGCCCCCTCTGGGAAAACATCTTTATTCTTCGATGACTTGGAAGTTGAAGCTTCTCCAACAATAGTCATTTGCGACAAGGAGACTCCTAAGATGCCTGTATTATTAAGACCTGCAATACCTTCAATTTGTCTGGAGAAGGCAACTGGTTCAGGTCCATCAGGAATGGCGCTTTCTAGAATGCTAATTCTATTTTGTTCTTGAGTAATTACGCCCTGGGCCTTTTTCAGATTCTGGATCTTGGTATCCATTTGGGCGACAGTATCTTCCTTTGCCTTAATTTCTTTGACCAGGTCAAGGATGGTTAAAATAGTTGGTTTTAAAGCAAAAACCAGAAAAACCCCTGAGGTAACCAATGTCAGAATAAGTTCGGTGAACATTCTGACATCCTGACGTTTTTTATACAGCTGATAGATGTTTAAGAAAAGATCCTTGTAGCGAAAGTATCCGCTTCTCCAATTTTCCTGCATTAGCTTTTGTCTCCTTTCTTGGTGTCTGGACTAGTTGCACTAATGGCGATGGTGAAAGTCAGATAACTCGCGTCTTCTTTATCTACTCCTAATTGGGTAAGAGACGCTGTCTTAAGAGTGTCGACGGATTGAAGATTGACGATAAACTGGGCAATAGACTGTTCGTTAGGCGCCTTACCTACAAGTTTAATATTGTCGGCTGCAAAATCGATTGATGACAGAAGAATTTCCTGGGGGATTTGTGAGGTAATGCCCTTAATAGCAGTAGCATATCCTGTTGGGGTGGCAGTTAGTGTTGAAAAAACGGTTAGGCGGGACTGGATTTTCCTAAACTCACTTTCCAATTGCTTGGAAGCCGTAATCTGAGCTTTTTTCTGTTTAATCTCATCATTCAAATCAGAGTTTTTAGAGTCAAGCCAAAATCTAGAAAGAAAGGCTAGCATGACAACCATTTCAACTGAGATAACAATGACTCTAAAAGTTGAAAGAAGCCATGTCAGAACCCTGCCTGCGGAGCTTGAGGCAAATTTATCTTTAGGTAGTAAATTTATTTTTATGTCCTTTGGTCGGGCAGCCATGAGAATAAGGTAAAGATTAAAAGATTGGCATTAATTAATGTTGTTAACTCCAGTCTTTGTTATTTACCTAGAATCACTATACCATACCATCAGGCGTGAAAGAAGCAGTTTTTTAGGCTCAAAAAAGGGGAATTTTTGGTGAAAAGTAGGGGTTATTTAGAAGACTTTTTAGTTACGGTTTTTGTTGTAGTTTTCTTAGGCGCAGATATCTCTATTTTAGAAAGAGAACTCTTTATTCTTGAAGATTTGTTCTTGTGAAGAACCTTTCTTTTAGCGGCAATATCAGCAAGGGAAATAGCTGCAAGGACGTGTTCCTTTTTCTTGGTTTTTCTGGCAGTTCTTATAGAAACCTCCAACCTCTTTCTAAGAAGGTTGTTTAGGGCTAGTTTTCTTTTTGAGCCTCTGAGGGCTCTTTTAGCTGTTTTTGTAACTGGCATAATTATCTGGTTTATCCGCTATCAAGTTGTGAGTATAATCTAGCTAGACAATTATTTCAACAATATGGTTAATAGAATTATCAAAAAAGGGAAAGAAATATTTACCTCCCCCCAAACATCCATTCTTTCTGCTGCCTCGGTAATTATGATGATGATCATCGCCTCACGGGTCTTAGGTCTTGTCAGGCAAAGAGTTCTGGCTCATTTTTTTACCGCTAGCCAGTTGGGAGTATTCTTTGCCGCTTTCAGACTTCCGGATTTGGTGTTTGAGGTCTTAGTTTTTGGGACTTTCTCTTCGGCCTTCATTCCGGTATTTACCAAACTGGCGTCTCGTGATCAGGGAGAAGCGTGGGAGCTGGCCTCGAAGATTGTAAATATCGGTCTGGTAATTTTTCTAGGACTGGCTCTAACGGTAGGGCTTTCGTCAGACTTTCTTTATCAGCTCATTGCCCCTGGTTTTTCAGCTGAGTACCGTGACCAGATAGTTTCCCTTACGAGAATTCTTTTCCTGGCTCAGGGGTTTTTCGTGATCAGTTATGTCTTAACCGGAGTTTTAGAATCTCTAAAAAGATTTTTGATTCCTGCCTTGGCTCCAATTTTTTACAATATCGGAATTATTGTAGGCACTGCCGTTTTTGCTGGTAAATACGGCCTTTTAGCCCCTTGCTTTGGAGTGGTCATTGGAGCCTTTGCTCATTTTATGATTCAGTTGCCACTGGCTATTAAACTGGGTTTTAAATTTAAACCGGGGATGTTCATTGATGACAACGTCAAAAAAATAGGTAAGCTGGCTCTTCCAAGAATTATCGAGGTTGGTTTCTTACAGTTTTCTAAAACGGCTGAATTGTTTTTCTCTTCCTTCCTTTCCACGGCCTCTTATGCTTACTACACTTTTGGGAATACCATCCAACTTCTTCCGGTTGGAATATTTGGGACATCTATTGCTAAAGCAGCCCTTCCCACGCTTTCTGCAAAGGCAGATTCAAAAGAAGAGTTTGCCAAAGCTTTATGGAAATCGCTATACGAACTCACTTTTTTAATCACTCCCATAGCTGGGATGCTAATTGTTCTCAGGATTCCAATAGTTCGTTTAGTCTTTGGAACAGACATCTTTACCTGGGAATCAACAGTCCAAACAGGACTGGTGGTATCCTCTTTTGCTTTTGGGGTGGTCTTCCAGGCAGCCAATGCTCTTTTGGCGAGAGGTTTTTATGCTATGCATGATACTAAAACCCCAGTTATGGTATCAGTTTCGACTATCATTTTAACCATTCTTTTAGACTTTCTTTTTATTAAGGTTTTCCATACTCCGATATGGGGTTTAGCTCTGGCCTTTTCGATCGGGGCTTTTATTCAATCCATAGCTTTGTATGTACTAATCAATAAAAGGGTAAATGGGGGATTTCGTATCAAGAACCTAGCTCCCTTTATAAAACATCTTATTGCTTCCCTGGCCTCAGGAGGTCTGATGTTTTTTGTCCTGAAAGTTTTTGATAAGAGTGTCTGGGTAAAAAGGTTGTCCTTCTTAGGCAAGATTGAAGCTACCAAAGCCATCAACTTTCAGAAGTTTGTTCTTGATACCAACTACACTCTAAACCTTCTGATGTTGACGATTGTTGTTGGACTTCTAGGGGTAGGGGTTTACATTTTTGTTTCCTGGTTATTGAAAGTAAAAGAACTGGGGACTTTTGCCAACCTGATTAAGAGGGTGTTTGTCTTCAAGAAGCTAGGTAAACTCTCCGTCAAAGAGCAGGAGCCGGTTATTCCTACACCTACAGAAACAACTAATTAGCTTCCAAAAATATCCCTAACAGGGTCTTGACAACATTTAGCACTCGTGGTAAGTTATTGCTAATTACGTTTTAGAGAGGGGAGTAAGGGTAAGAAGAAAACTTATTTTTCTTTTTCCTCTCTTCTTTTTCTAAGCCTATTAATCATGAGTGATGCATTAACAGCAAGACAAGCGCAAATCCTAAAGGCTTTGATTGATGAATATATTGAAACTGCTCAGGCTGTGGGCAGCGAAGTCTTGGAGAAAAAATTTAATCTGGGGGTTTCATCTGCGACTATTAGGAATGAAATGGTTGACCTGACCAAAATCGGGTACCTCAAGCAACTCCACACTTCTGCTGGTAGAGTCCCTACACCTAAGGCCATGAAATTTTACATTGACCAACTGATGGAGGAAAAACAAATGAGCCTAACTGATGAGGTCAAAACCAAAGAAGAAGTTTGGGATTCCAGAGCCGATATCGATAAACTGATGGAAGAGGCTACCCAAGCTTTGGCAGACAGAACAGAATCTTTGTCCGTTGCCGCCCTAGATGATGGTCGAACTTGGCATGCGGGACTAGCTAATGTTTTTTCCAATCCAGAGTTTGCCGATATTGCTATGTGTACCAATGTCTTTTCTTTCTTAGAAGAGGCCAGACAGATGCAGGAGTTGTTTTTTGGAAGGTTTCCTTGGGGATCTTCGGTCGAGGTTCTCTTTGGTGAGGAATTGGGTTGGCCAGGATTGGAACCTGTTGGGGTGGTGGCCACACATTTCAATTCCATGGGCCACAAAGGGGCACTAGCCGTAATCGGACCCACAAGACTGCGCTATCCAACCCTAATTCCAATACTTAGATATTTTGGTACTCTAATTGAGGAAGTTTCAAAATGAAAAAGCAATTTAAAACAAAAGGTGTGGAGGTAGAAGTAGTTGAGCTAAAAAATCAGCTTATAAGAGCTCTAGCTGACTACGACAATTTAAGAAAACGCACCGATTTGGAGAAGGAAATTTGGATCAAGTTTGCCAGTGAAAGGATCCTGGTGTCCCTTCTTCCAGTTTTGGATAGTCTAGAGGAAGCCCTAAAGCACCTACAAGACCAGGGATTGGCCATGGCTGTGGGGGAATTTAAAAAGATCTTTAATGAAGAGGGGTTGGAAGAGGTTCAACCTAAAGCGGGAGAAGAGTTCAACCATGAGATCCATGAGGTAATTGAGGTTGAAGATGGTGGCCAAAAGGATACAATAGCCGAGGTCACATTAAATGGTTGGAAGTTTAAAGAAGGAAAAGTAATTAGGTTTGCCAAAGTAAAAGTCTTTACTGGAAAAAAATTGACTGACAAGTAAAATATAAATATATGGGAAAAATAATTGGTATAGATTTAGGAACAACAAATTCATGTGTCTCCGTTATGGAGGCCGGGCGACCTAAGGTCATCCCGGCTGCCGACACAGGACGTAACATTACTCCTTCAGTGGTTGAACCAGTTAAAAATCTGGTGGGCGATGTTGCCAAACGTCAGGTAGTCTTAAACCCCAGGAACACCATTTACTCTATTAAAAGAATAATGGGTCGAAGAGCTGATGACAAAGAAGTGGAGAGAACCAAAAAGATGGTTCCCTACGAGATTGTTGCTGGAAAAGATGGTGGAGCGGTGGTGGAGGTTGAAGGAAAAACATATACCCCACAGGAAATCTCAGCCAGAGTCTTAATGAAACTTAAGAAAGATGCCGAAGCCCACTTGGGAGAAAAGGTTGATCAAGCGGTGATCACAGTCCCCGCCTACTTTGACGATTCCCAAAGACAGGCTACAAAACAAGCGGGAGAGATTGCGGGCTTGAAGGTTGAAAGAATAATTAATGAACCAACCGCTGCAGCCTTGGCTTATGGCTTGGACAAGAAAAACGCTCAGAAGATTGCTGTATATGACTTGGGTGGAGGAACCTTTGATATCTCTATTCTTGAGTTGGGAGAGGGAGTTTTTGAAGTCAAAGCTACCAATGGAGATACCCACCTGGGGGGAGATGACTTTGATGAAAAGATTGTTGACTATATCTGCGATGAATTTAAGAAAGAGAATTCGGTTGACCTAAGAGCTGACAAGCAAGCCCTTCAGCGAGTTCGTGATGCTGCCGAAAAGGCCAAGATTGAGCTTTCTGCCGCTTCGGAAGTTGAAATAAACCAGCCTTATATTACTCAGAAAGATGGTCAACCAATGCATTTGACCATGAAATTAACCAGAGCAAAACTGGAGGGACTGGTAGATGAGTTGATTCAAAAGACTATCAAACCGGTTGAGGCTTGTCTTAAAGATTCCAAAATTGATGCTCACGCCATTGATGAAGTTATTCTGGTAGGTGGAATGACCAGGATGCCTAAGGTTATTGATACGGTTAAAGAGTTCTTCGGCAAAGAACCTAATAAATCCGTTAACCCCGATGAAGTAGTGGCCATCGGAGCTGCTATTCAAGGTGGAGTCTTGGGTGGAGAAGTCAAAGACATCCTCCTTCTTGATGTGACTCCCCTTACCTTGGGAATTGAAACCCTAGGAGGAGTAGCCACCCCGATGATTACCAGGAACACTACGATTCCTGCCAGTAAAAATAATATTTTCTCAACGGCAGCCGATAATCAAACTCAGGTAGAGATTCATGTTACCCAGGGAGAGCGCCCAATGAGTGCAGACAATAAGTCCTTAGGAAGATTTGTTCTGGATGGCATTCCCCCGGCACCTCGTGGAGTTCCTCAAGTTGAAGTAACTTTTGACATTGATGCTTCGGGAATACTCAAAGTTACTGCAAAAGACAAAGCAACAGGCAAGACTCAGAACATTACCATTACTGGTGCAGTTGGACTTTCAGATGATGAAGTTAAAAGAATGCAAGAAGAAGCTGAAAAGCACAAAGAGGAAGACACCAAGAAAGCTGAAGTCATTGAAACCAAGAATAAAGCAGACTCCTTAGTGGCTGCAGCTGAAAAAGCCTTAAAAGACGGAGGAGACAAGGTTCCAGCTGAAGTAAAAGAAAAGGTAGAAGAGAAGATTAAAGCTGTAAAAGACATTCTAGGGGAGGAAGACAAAGAGAAGATTGAGAAAGCAACCAGTGAGCTTTCAGATGAGCTACAAAAAGTTGGTCAAGCAATGTACCAGAACACCGGAGAGCCAAAGAAAGAAGAAGGGGAAGCCAAAAACGGTGAAGAAGCTAAAGAGGAAAAAGAAGGGGAAGAGAAAAAAGACGAAAAAGTTGAAGAAGGGGAAGTGGTAGGGTAACCCTACTTGAACAATGAATAAAGAAAAACAAGAAAAATTATCCCTTTCTGAATATCAAGATGCCATGCTTGAACTTCAAAGGCGGGAAATGGCTGGAGGAATAGGGGCAGAAGAGAGAAATATTGAAGTAAGTAGACTAATGGAACTCGCCAGCGAAGCAATTAGGAAGCACGATGTGGAAAACAAAAAAAGTGGATAGTAAAGCAAATTATTGCTTCACATTCTCCAAAACCCCCTTTATTATTAGCGTTTATAATTTAGCATTATAACTATGGCTACAAAATCTGATTACTATGACATTTTGGGCGTTACCAAATCTGCTTCTGCGGATGAGATTAAAAAAGCTTATAGAAAGCAGGCTTTGGAGTGGCATCCAGATCGTCACCAGGATGACAAAGAAGCCGCAGAAAAACGCTTCAAAGAAATAAATGAGGCCTATCAGGTTCTTTCTGACACTCAAAAACGTGCTGCATATGATCAGTATGGACACGATGCTTTCTCTCCCGGTGGTATGCCAGGTGGAGGTTTTCCTGGAGGAAGTCCTTTTGGTGGTGGAGGGCAGTATGGACCATTTACTTATACCTATACTTCTAATGGTGGAGCTAATCCTTTCGGAGATTTTGGTGATCCTTTTGATATTTTTGAACAGTTTTTCGGTGGAGGAAATCCCTTTGGTCAGGCCAGACGTCAGGTGCCCAGGTACTCTATCTCCATTGATTTTATGGAAGCCGTAAAGGGAGTTGCCAAAGAAGTAAGTATTGAGGGAAAGAGACGAAAAATAAAAATTCCTGCTGGGGTTGATGAAGGGTCACGTATTAACTTCGGGGACTTCATGCTCTCAGTTAACATTAAACCTCATAAACTGTTTGAAAGGGATGGGGCAGACATCCATGTTAAGGTGGCCATCCCCTTTTCTCTGGCTATTTTGGGAGGAGAGATTAGTGTTCCCACTATAGAAGGGGATGTTAAGATTCGGGTGCGTGCAGGGACCCAATCGGGAACGATGGTTCGCCTAAGAGGTAAAGGGACCTCCAACCTTAGAGGTCGAGGTACTGGAGATGAATATGTTCACCTTTTGGTCATGACTCCGGAAAAGTTGACTCGTGAGCAAAAAAAGCTGGTTGAGGAGATGAAAAAAGAGGGTCTTTAAAGTTTGACTTCGTGAGGCTTCTAGGCTAAACTTACACTTGGAATTAGGAAGTTTTTGATTGGTGGGAGAAATGCCCACCTTTTTTAATAAATAAACATGCAAACACCAAGAACAGAATTTGCTCAGGCTCTAAAGGCAATTGCAACTGAAAGGGGTTTAGACCCTGAGGTTATTATTGACACCATTAAGCAGGCGATCATTGCCGCTTACAGGCGTGATGCCAAGGATCGTGGTGAAGAGACTGAAGAGCTGGATTTTGATGTTGTCCTTGATCCTGGAAACGGAGAAGCCAGAGTATATTCTTGGCCTTTGGAAAAACCTGAAGAGAGAAAAGATGTTACCCCCCCTGGTTTTGGAAGAATTGCAGCCCAAACTGCAAAACAGGTCATTCATCAAAAAATCAGAGAAGCTGAAAAAACTTCTGTCATGGATGAATTTGAAAAAAGAGTCGGAACCTTGGTTTCCGGAATAATTCTTCGCTTTGATGGTCCCATTGTTAGAATTGATGTCGGAAAAAGTGAAGCTGTCCTTCTTCCTGACGAGCGGATTCAAAACGAGAGACTCAATATCAGCCAAAGAATGAGCTTTCTTTTAAAGGAAATTAGAGAAGGTGTTCATGGCAAAGAAATGATTCTTTCTCGGGCTGATCCCCAGTTTGTAGCTAAGCTTTTTGCCAGAGAAGTTCCAGAAATTTCCTCAGGTAGTGTAGAGATTAAATCAATTGCCAGAGAAGCTGGAGTTAGAACTAAGATGACTGTTTTTTCCAACCAGCAGGGAGTTGATCCGGTGGGGTCTTGTGTTGGTCAAAAAGGTGTCAGAGTTCAGGCTGTGACCAATGAGTTGGGTGGAGAGAGAGTAGATGTTATTCCTTTTAGTGAAGATGATGCAGAACTGATCAAAGTTGCCCTCTCCCCAGCCGAAAATTTGGTAGTTACTTTGGATGAGGCTACTAAAACCGCTCATGTTGCCGCTCCAGAAGATCAACTTTCTTTAGCTATTGGTCGTGACGGACAAAATGCCAGACTAGCAGCTAAACTTACTGGTTGGAGAATAGAAGTTGAAGGAGCTCCGGTGGAAGCAAGTGAAGAAGGTAAAGTCGAAGAAGAGGTCAAAGAGGAAAAAGAAATTGTGGAAGAGGCTCCAAAGAAGAAAAAAACAGTCAAGAAAGTTAAAAAGGCCAAGAAAGCCAAAGAAGAAGTTGCCGAAGAGGAAAACCTGGAACCTACCGAAGTGAAGGAAGAGAAGCCGGAAAATGAAAATTAACGATGGACCCTACGATCTCTAATTTGATTTTCTAGTTTAGTCCCCCTTTTGCTCCGGTAGAGATATAACACCAATCATGACAGACACTAATACCACTAAAAGACCGCCTATTGTTGCCGTTTTAGGCCACGTTGATCATGGCAAAACCTCACTATTGGATAAAATTCGAAAATCTGATGTCCAGGGTAAAGAAGCTGGAGGAATTACCCAAAGCATTGGAGCTTCTGTGGTGGCCACCAAAGAAGGTAGAGAGATTACTTTTATTGATACTCCAGGTCATGCAGCTTTTTCTAACATGCGTTCACGCGGAGCCAATGCTGCTGATATTGCCATTTTAGTCGTCGCTGCCGATGATGGGGTAAAACCACAGACTGTGGAGGCAATTAAATATATCAAGGAAGCTGGAGTTCCTTATGTTGTTGCTCTAACTAAAATTGATCTTTCTTCTGCTAACTTGGAAGCTGCTAAGGGGAGTTTGGAGAAAGAAGGCCTCCTTCTTGAAGGACGTGGTGGGGATGTTCCTAATGTTCCCCTGTCTTCAAAGACTGGCGAAGGAATAGAAGAGCTCTTGGAAACCATTCTTCTTCTTTCTGAAGTGAGTGGAGTGTCCACTCTCGATGGCGATGGACTGAAAGCGGTAGTTATTGAAACTTCTCGTAGTAAGGCCGGTCCCCTGGTCTCAGCGGTTATCCGAAGTGGGAGCATAAAAGTGGGAGAGACAGTTTATTCTGAATCACTGGCGACTAAAGTTCGTGGCCTTTTTGATAGTAAAGGGGTATCGGTTAAGGAAATGTCTACGGGCTACCCGGTACAGATAATTGGTTTTGAGACTCTTCCGGAAGTGGGTTCGATTATTACCTCTCTGGAAGTTAAAAATCAGGTTATTGCAGGGCCCAAAGAAGACTTGATGAAAGGTTATAAATCAAAACTAGATAAAGATGAATACCCGGTGGTCATTAAAGCTTCCTCAACCGGGAGCTTGGAAGCAGTCTTAAAAGGAGTCCCCAAAAAGTTAGTTGTTATTGTCTCCGGTGTGGGAGATGTAACCGAAAATGAAGTTTTGGCTGCCAAATCCTCTGGAGCTATTGTTTTTGCTTTTGAAAGTAAAATTCCTTCAACTATTCAAAAACTGGCCAAGACAGAAGGGGTAGAAGTATATAAATTTGACATTATTTATAAGTTGTTTGAAAAGATGGAAGAGATTTTAAGGTCCGATGAACAGGTAATTTTAGGTACAGGAGAGATTATTGCCGAGTTTCCTTTTGATGGAAAGAAAGTAGCAGGGTGCAGAATTTTGACTGGGGCAATTGCTAAAGGAGCGACAGTTATTTTAAAGAAAGGGGAAAAGGAAGTTGGGAAAGCAAAGGTTGTTTCAGTTAGGAAGGGTAAACAAGAAGTTCCCCAAGCTAAGCCCGCTGAGGAATGTGGGATCCTTCTGGAACCCCAACTTGATTTCAATATTCACGATGTGCTAGTATCGGTGCAAGTTAAGTAGTTTTTTAAGTTTCCTCTGCCTATCTCTGCCAGTAAAAAAATGGATACAACTTTCAGATCACAAATTGATAGCGCCGGTTCTATCTTAATTCTTCTTCCACAGAAGCCCTATTTTGATCAAGTGGCAGCTGCTTTGGCTTTATTTTTAACCTTAAAGGGCAGTAACAAAAATGTCGAAATTTCCTGTCCGAGTGAGATGGTCGTCGAGTTTAGTCGCTTAGTGGGGGTAGATAAAATTACTTCAGAACTGGGGAATAAAAATCTAGTTATTCGGTTTCCCAATTACGGAGCCACCAATATTGAAAGGGTAAGCTATGACATTGAGGATGGGGAATTCAAACTGACCGTTATTCCCAAACCAGAAGTTACTCCCCCGGTTAAAGATCAAGTAATTATTAATTATTCTGGAGTGTCGGCTGATTGCGTCATTTTAATCGGTGGGGCTAACGAGAGCCATTTTCCTCCCCTTGGCCTTAAGGATTTGGCAGGGGCTAAAAAGATTCATATAGGCATAAGGGAACTGGCAGCTCCTTCGGTGACGGGGATCATCTCTTTTGCTCGTCCGGCTTCTTGTGCATCAGAATTGGTGGGAACACTAATAAAAGAAAGTGGTTATGAGGTAGATCCCGATACGGCTACCAATCTTCTTTTAGGAATTGAAGTGGGAAGCAATCGTTTCTCCTCAGAGGGAGTAACTGCAGAGACGTTCCAAATGACGGCAGACCTGATTAAGGCTGGAGGAAACAGATCAGCCAGGGCACCAAGGCCACAAAGTTTTCCTCCTGGGTCAATTCCCGGAGAAGTGCCAGTTGCACAAGCTGAAGAAGTGGAACAAAAAGAACCTCCAAAAGAGTGGTTAGGGCCAAAGATATATAAAGGTACTTCAGTTAGTTAAGGAAGATTTTTTACCCTTTTGAGTTTTTGGATTTGTGTGTTATCATACCCAAGATGAATTCAAGGTTCTTCCAAGGGTAGCCTTAAGGAATTACTTTGATACTCACGACATATGGCACTATCAGCTACAGACAAAATTGATATCATCAAGAAGTTTTCTCGAGAGAAAGGCGATACAGGTTCTCCAGAAGTACAAATCGCGCTTCTTTCTGCACAGATTGATAAACTAGCAGGTCATCTTAAAGAGCACAAAAAGGACGTTCATTCTAGACGTGGACTTCTTTCGATGGTTGGTAAAAGAAGAAGACTTTTAACTTATCTTCAAAAACATGATGAGGGAAGATACAAAAACCTCACTAAGGAGTTAGGTTTGGAGAAATAAATAACGGATAGTTTGCTACAATTTTAATTAGATAATATTTTATGAAAAAGATAGAAAAAACAATTGAGCTTGGAGGAAGAAAGCTTACATTAGAAACAGGCCTTTTGGCTCAACAAGCCACCTCTTCAGTCAAAGCCACATATGGGGAAACAGTAGTTTTGGCAACAGTCGTTGCCGCTCCTCTTAAGATGGATTTGGGGTATTTTCCTTTGTCTGTTGATTACCAGGAAAGACTCTACGCTGGAGGGAAGATAAAAGGCAGCCGTTGGGTTAAACGTGAAGGTAGACCTTCAGATGATGAAATATTAACCTCCAGACTTATTGATAGATCAATTCGTCCGCTATTTCCAAAAACATACTTAAAAGAAGTCCAAGTGGTAGTTACTCTTCTTTCGGTTGATTCTGAAAACGATCCTTCAATTCTTTCAGCCATTGCTGTTTCTGCGGCTCTAAGTGCCTCGTCAATTCCATGGCAAGGACCAGTGTGTGTTTCCAAAGTCGGTAGAGTTGACGGCAAGTTTGTTCTTAACCCAACCGTTGATGATCTTACCAAATCTGATATGGACGTAGTTATTTCCAATACTCCAGAATCGATTGTCATGCTTGAAGCAGGAGCTAAAGGAGTAGCTGAAAAAGATGTTGTTGAGGCGATTGAATTTGCTCAGAAAGAATCAAAAGCTTTTTTTGGCCTAGTTAGTGATTTTGCCAAAGAAGTAGGAGCCAAAAAAGAAGAGGTAGCCAAAGATAAAGAGAACTCAGAACTTAAAAACAAGATTAACAAAGAGGTCGGTGGTAAATTGGAAGAAATTGTTGAAGGATGGGCTAAGCACGAAGGTGGAGGAGCTCTCGATGGAGTTAAAAAAGCCCTTCAAGAAACACTCTCTGAAGAGGATCCCAGCGAAATAGTTAAAGAATTTGAGCATCTTCTGAAAGATAAAGTGCGTGAGATGATCCTTTCTGGAAAGCGTCCGGATGGAAGAAAGTTTGATGAAGTAAGATCCCTTTACTGTGAAGTCGGAGTTCTTCCCATGACTCATGGAAGCGCTATTTTTCAAAGAGGACAGACCCAGGTTCTTTCCGTAGCTACTTTAGGTGCTCCATCACTAGGACAGTTAATTGAAACCGCTCAAGGTGAAGAATCAAAGCAGTACATGCATCACTACACCATGCCACCTTTCGCAACCGGAGAGGTTGGAAGAGTAGGTTTTCCTAATAGACGCGAGATTGGTCATGGTGCTTTGGCTGAAAGAGCTTTAGAGCCGGTGATTCCTGGCGATGAAGTTTTTCCTTACACCATTCGTGTCGTTTCTGAAGTTTTGGGATCAAACGGATCATCTTCAATGGCTTCAACTTGCGGCTCAACCTTAGCTTTGATGGATGCCGGTGTTCCAATAGTTAATCCCGTTTCTGGAATTGCTATGGGAGTAATTGTTGAATCAGACAAAAAATATAAAATCATGACTGATATCATCGGGATCGAGGATTTCATGGGAGATATGGACTTTAAAGTTACCGGAACTTCAGAAGGAGTGACCGCCATTCAATTGGATGTAAAAACTCTTCAGTTGACCTCGAAGATTCTTGGAGAAGCATTGGACGAAGCCAAGAAAGCCAGATTAACCATCTTGAAGAAAATGCTTTCAGTCTTGGAAGCTCCCAGAAAGTCAGTTTCTACTCATGCTCCCAAGATTAAGATGATCAAGATTCCGGTAGAAAAGATTGGAGAGATAATCGGACCGGGTGGAAGAACAATTAAAGGTCTTATCGCCGAAACCGGGGCCCAAATTGAGGTCGAAGATGATGGAACCATCAACATCTCAGGTCTTGATGATGAGAATGTTACCAAGGCTCTGGAGAAGATTGAACTTATGACCAAAGAAGTTGTAGCAGGAGAAATTTATGAGGGAGAAGTAAAAAGAATCGAGTCCTTTGGAGCCTTCATCGAGATTCTTCCAGGTCGAGACGGAATGGTCCATGTTTCTGATATGACTGAGGGTTTTGTGTCTGATCCTCATGACATTATGAATATCGGCGATAAAGTTACCGTTAGAGTTAAAGAAATTGACAACTTGGGAAGAATTAATCTTTCCATGCTCTTGGATCCCGCCAGTGATGCTAAAAAAGAGGAAAGAAGAAACAGCGGTGGTGACGGGGGCGGAGAAAGAGGAGGTTTTAGACCAAGATCAGGTGGATTTTCCAGGGGACGCGATAGTCGTCCAAGAGGCGGTAGAAGTTTTGATAGACCCAGATCATCCGGTCCACATTTTCCTACTAGCCGCTTAGTAGATACAGCTAGCAAAAAGTATTAACTTCACGTCCTGTCTATAAACTTTCCTTTGAGATATACTTAAAGTGTATATGAGTGATACTGCCATCTCCCAAAAGGATCTTACTGTGCTTCTGGAAAAGGTAAAAGCTGCCAAGCTTCCAGCAAAGTTAGAAGAAACAGTTGTTATCAGACTAGAGCAACTCCAGAAATTGATTGATTCTCCGTCTTTTTTACCAGAATACGATAGGATTACTAAGTATGTAGATTGGATTACCCTTGTGCCTTGGGACAAAACCACCACTGACACTCTGGATTTGGATAATGCCAGGCGAGTTTTGGACTCGCATCATTATGGACTGGAAGAGATTAAAAACAGGATCTTAGAATATCTGGCTGTCATGAAACTTAAAAAGGAAAGGGGAGAAATAGAGGACATTAATCGTGCCCCGATCCTTTTCTTTGTAGGCTTGGTCGGAACTGGAAAGACGACCATTGCTTCTTCAATAGCTGAGGCTATGGGAAGAAGCTTTGCCAGAATTCCCTTTGGAGGTATGGGAGATCCACTGGACCTAAGAGGACTATCTAGGACTCATGCTGAAGCGGAACCGGGAAAAGTGATTAAAGCTCTGGTTGATACCAAGAGCCGTAATCCGGTAATCCTCTTGGATGAGATTGACCGTGTTACCGAACAGGGAAGAAGTTCCATCATGGGTGTCTTGGTTGAACTATTGGATCCTAAACAGAATCACTCTTTTGTTGATCATTACATTGATTTTCCGGTTGACCTCTCACAGGTTCTTTTTATAGGGACTGCTAACAACACCAATAATATTGCGACGGCCGTTATGGATAGGTTGGAGCCTATCCAGATGCCTTCGTATACTGATCAGGAAAAAATTGCCATTGGTCTTAAATATGTTTTCCCGGAAAAAATGAAAATGGCCGGTCTTCCCCAAGGGTCGCTGACCATAAGGGAGGATGTTTGGCCGCAGGTGGTTAGACCCTTGGGGTATGATGCAGGAATTCGTACACTGGAGCGAACAATAGATGGAGTGGTGAGAAAAGTTGCCAGGATGATTGTTGAGGGGAAAGCCCAAAGCGTGACAGTTACTCCGGAAAACGTCAAAGAATTTTTACCACAATAAAAAAGGACATTCCTTTGTAAATAAATAAAGAATGTCCTTTTGCAGCTTATTGCTCCTTCTGGGAACTGTTGAGTAGTTGGAAAACCCAGCCCTCATTGATCCGAACTTCGGTGGTGAGCCCCGAAATAGTACTAAGGGTTGTTCTAAAACTCTGCATTAATACTTCCAAGGTGGTTTGTATCCGGTAGAGATGTTTTTCGGAAGTTACCTGATCGAGGTAACACAGACTTATGTCCTGGGTTTTTTCGGGTTCGAATAACCAGGGAATAAAACCAATAGAAACGTGCTTTCCTTGAGTAAGTCCTCGCTCTTCGAAGAACTCAGCTATGGTTTTCTTGACCACATCTGTGATTGTCTCGAAGTCTGGTTCCAATAAACATTTTTGGGCCTTTTTAGAGAGAACAAAAACAACCTGAATATCAGCCATATCAACTCCTTTAGAACAGGGATAAATTAGTTGTGGTTTATTTAATTTAAAGTTCCGGGTAGCGAGGGAATTATAATCTATGGGATTAAATGATTCAATTTTTTCAGGTTGAGACACACAAAAAAAGACAATTGGATGAGTTAAAGAAACCTTGGTGAGCATTAACGCCACTCTCTAGTTAATAGAGTAATTTGGTCTTTATTTGGAAAAATGCGATAATTAAGTAATGCCTAGATTTCATCGCTGGGGTTTAAAATACTCAATAAACGAAACCTTTTTTGATGACTGGACAAGTCAAATGGTCTATATCCTCGGTTTTACCTTTGCAGATGGAAGTCTTTACAAAACCTCTTTGTCGTGGGATATACAGAAGAGAGACCTTAATATTCTTCAAAAGATTAACAATGCTCTAGATTCAACATATCCAATATCCAATAGAAAGAATTCTTACCGCTTAAGGATTTCCAATCAAGTATTTATTAACGGAGCTATCAACAAAGGTCTTTTCCCTAAGAAAAAATTTAGGAACGAGTTACCTCAAATTCCAGACAAATTAGTCAGGCATTTTGTTAGAGGATATTTAGATGGAGACGGTTGGATTATTCATAGAACTGGTAGAAATGAGATAGATTTAGGTTTTGTCTCTGGTAATGAGGAATTTTTAACTCATCTTCGCAATAAAATATTTAACAGGTTGGATATTTACAGTAAGGTTAGACGAAAAAGTAAAACCACTCCCCATGGAGTCAAATCGGTAACTTTTTTGATAGAGTACTACTCAACAAATGCAGTTGAAGTTGCTGAATGGTTGTATGGTGACCTTGATGGTGGTGATATTTATCTTGAGAGAAAGTTTTTAAAATATTTAGAAGCGGTTGAGATTTATAATAAACATCTGGCGAGATATAGAGGGAAAAGACAAGTATGCAAGGAACTTGGTGAGTCATTGAGAAATATTATGCTGAATCTTAGTAAAAAAAGAGGTTTGAATGGGATGCAAATTGCAAGGGAGCTAAATACTTCGAAGTCTTCTGCATATCGCTGGTTAGAAATAACTGGAGTAAAATATCTAAACTGAACTTATGAATAAGGCAAAGGAACTACAAGGTGTTAGAGAAGACATGGAAAAAGACAGAACACTTCCTCTTGTTAGTAAACCCGAAGATGTAATTCCTGGTGACGGTAACCCCGACTCAGAAATTGTGTTTATTGGAGAAGCGGGGGGTTATTACGAATCAATTCAAAGAAAACCCTTCGTAGGTAATGCTGGATTGCTTCTTAACCGACTGCTTCGTTTAATTAACATTCCGAGGGAAAGTGTATATATAACCAATATGGTTAAAACTAGACCTCCAGAAAACCGCGATCCGCTTCCCGAGGAATTGGCTGCGTATAGTAAATATTTAGATAGAGAATTAGAGATTATACAACCTAGGGTCGTAATTACTTTGGGGCGCTTTTCCATGGCCAAATTTCTCCCAGGAGTGTTTATTTCAGATATTCATGGGAAATCCCGTGAGATTGAGTGGAAGGGAAGAAAGATTACGGTTATCCCTATGTATCATCCAGCAGCGGCTCTAAGGAATGGGGCCATAATGACCAAAATAAAAGAAGATTTTGCCAAAATCCCTTTGATTTTGGAAGACATGAAGACCAAAAAAGATGATATTATCAAAAGTGAGGAAGAAGTAACTCAAATGGAACTTCTTTAGTTAACTACATATTTATTATTCAAAGATGATTCGTTTTATCGCTTTATCAGGAACAACAGGAGTAACTCAAAATAATTATATTTATGAGTATCTTCCTGATGGGAAAAATGTGTCAGACGCCATTATTGTGGATGTTGGTGTAGGTTTTCCAGAGCCTGAGATGTTTGGGGTGGACCTAGTTATCTCTGATTTTAAATACATCAAAGAAAATAAAAACAAAATAAGGGGAATTTTAATTACTCATGGTCATGAGGACCACTTGGGAGCACTCCCGTTTTTACTTGATGACGTGGACGTTCCGGTTTATGCCAGTAAGTTGGTGGCCGGATTTATTGAAGATAAATTTAAAGACTATAACAAGAATGTAAAGATAAATATTTTTGATCCCGAGAGGGATGCAATTTCCTTAGGAGCTTTTAAGGTTTCTCCTTTCAGGATTTCTCACTCAGTTCCCGACAGTGTGGGTTTTGTGATTGATACTCCAGATGGAGCTTTGGTTCACTGTGCAGATTATAAGTTTGATTGGACCCCAGTTGATGGCAGGCCTTTTGATATTTCTAAACTGGCCATGTTGTCTTCAAATAAAACTATTGCCTTGGCCTCTGACTGTTTGGGAGCAACTACCCCAGGCTACACCGGAAGTGAGAGGGAAATTGAGGGGAGAATTGAAAATATTCTTAAAGAAGCTACGGGTCAGGTTTTTCTGACAACCATCTCCTCCAATATCTCAAGAATGCAGCAGACGATAAATGCAGCCGCCAAGGTTGGCCGCAAAGTATGTTTTGTAGGTCGCTCGATAGATTCCAAAGCAGGTATTGCTCGAGAATTGGGGTACTTACCTTACCAAGATGGAATAGTGGTTAATCCCAAGAGGGCTTCGAAATTAAATAAAGATCAGATTCTTTATATTATCTCTGGAAGTTATGGTCAGCCAGGAAGTGCTCTTTACCGTTTGATTATGGGAGAGCATGATTTTCTTTCAATTGAACCGGGAGATGTCGTCGTTTTTTCTTCCGATCCTGCGCCCCCCGGATCAAAAGCCAATGTTGATTTTTTGGTTGATAAATTAATTGAAGCGGGGATTGATGTCCACTACTACGACATGCAGGAAGATTTGCATGTTTCAGGTCACGGGTCTCAAGAAGACATTAAAATGCTTATCTCGGTGGTTAAGCCAAAATACTTAATTCCCATAGGAGGAACGATCAGGCACATGAGGGCCTATACGCATCTGGCTGAAGGTATTGGCTATGATGCCAGAAATGTTTTTGAACTTGCAGGTGGAGAGAGTATCGAATTTGACCGTACAGGGGCCAGGCGTGGGAAAAAGGTTGAGGTCAAAGATATTCTGGTCGATGGCCTGGGCATTGGGGATGTGGGCAACGTGGTTTTAAGGGATAGAAGGGTTTTGGCTAAAGAAGGAATCGCTATTGCCATGATTCAGTTTGATAATGTGGCAAAAAGGATTGTCGACAACCCAGAAATTATCAGCCGTGGGTTTGTCTTTAACGAAAAACAAAAGGGTTTTCTGGATAAAGCCGGAAGAAGCTTGGCCGATTTCTTAAGGACCAAAAAGACACTTGATAAACGTTTTGTGAGAGACACGTCGATTGATTTTTTGGAGAGGTTTTTCTTCAAAGAAATCGGTAGACGTCCCATGGTTCTTCCAGTTATTGTGGAAGTCTAATCTTCTTTCTGGTATTCAAATATTATTCATTTGAGTATAATGGGTATTGAAGTTGTGACATGTCTAAAAAACACACCAGACTAAAATCTAAAAAAGCTTATAAGGTAAAACTGAAAACGGCTACGGTTTATTCAATCGCCCAAGTTGCTTTTTTCCTTGTAGCAGGGCTTATTATTATCTCTTTTGCTAGGCAAGGTCTCATCCTGGTTAAGGTCAACGACTTTTTGATGACCTACTTTTCCTGGACAACAGTTTTCCTCCCATTTATTTTTCTTGCTTTTGGACTGTTAATTTCCAAGTTCCGTACTCCCTTGGCTGCCCCCAATGTTAGTGTGGGCAGTGTGCTATTTTTTATTTCCATTCTTACTCTTGCCCGTGCCGGAGTGATTGGTCGTTATGCCTGGGAAGGGGTGGCCACTCTTATTACCTCGGCTGGTGCATTTATTGTTCTTGTGGGCACAACCCTGGTCGGGCTAATTATCCTTTTTAACACCTCCTTTGACCAAGTTATCGCTTTTCTTTCTGTGGTGGCAAATGAAATTAAGAAGGTCTTTGTCGGCGACACTCGTTTTGCAGGTTCAATGCAACGATCAAGATTGAAGCTTTCCGGATCCGGGATCTCACCTTCCCCACAGGGACAAGGAGCCAAACCTAAGACTCCTCCTCAGCCTCAGGAAGGACTGGCGCCAAAGCTGGTGAGTAACGTTCCTGGTGAAGATAAAGTTTGGAAATATCCACAGACTGACCTCTTGAGCGATACCGAAAGTGGTAAGGCTGATCGAGGCGACATTAAGGGTAATGCAGCGATTATTGAGCAGACTTTGGAGTCTTTTGGGATTACTGCCCGGGTAGTGGAGGTTAACCTTGGCCCGGCAGTTACCCAGTACGCCATTGAGGTTGCCTTGGGAACTAAACTTTCAAAGATTACTGCTCTGGAGCGCGACTTGGCTTTGGCCTTGGCTGCCCCCACGGGGACGATAAGAATAGAGGCTCCCATTCCAGGCAGGAGTTTAGTGGGAATTGAGCTTCCCAATCGTGCACCTGAATTTGTTAATCTGCGCAAGATGATTGAATCTGATGTGGTTCGCGGCAATGATTCAAAACTAGTGGTTTCTCTGGGACTGGATGTTTCTGGTAAACCAATAATTGCCGACTTGGGAAGAATGCCACATGTTCTCATAGCTGGTCAGACCGGTTCTGGTAAATCAGTCTGTATTAACACTTTTCTGGCGACTCTTCTTTTCAGGGCTTCACCGTCTGAAGTAAAACTGATTCTAGTTGATCCTAAAAGAGTCGAGATGACTAGCTACAATGGCATTCCCCATCTTCTTTCTCCGGTGATTGTTGAACCGGAAAAGGTGGTCTCTGCCTTAAGGTGGGTTTTAACTGAGATGGAGAGGCGCTACAAGATTTTTGCTCAGGCTGGAGTCAGGAATATTGATGGTTATAACGAAATGAGTGGTTTCCAGGCTCTCCCTTATATAGTCTTGGTAGTCGATGAACTTGCCGATATCATGCTTTTTGCTCCGGTAGAGGTGGAAGATTCCATTACCCGTATTGCCCAGATGAGCCGGGCCACCGGAATTCATATGATTTTGGCAACCCAGCGCCCCTCAGTGGATGTCATTACCGGACTTATTAAAGCCAATATTCCATGTAGAGTGGCTTTTGCCGTTTCTTCACAGGTGGATTCTCGTGTTATTCTTGATACTCAAGGAGCAGAAAAGCTTCTTGGACGGGGAGATATGCTTTATCTTCCTCCCGAACAGGCTAAGCCAATGAGAATTCAGGGGGCTTTTGTTTCTGATAGGGAGATAAGTTCTCTAACGACTTTTATTAAAAATCAGGGAGTATCCCCACAATATACTGAGGAAGTTACCGATATGCCTAAACCAGGTTCGACTGTTGTTCCTGGCGTTGATGGGAGTACGGACGATCTTTTTGCCGATGCCGTGAGGATAATTTGCCAGTATGACAGGGCCTCGGCCTCTCTTCTTCAAAGAAGACTGTCGATAGGTTATGCCAGAGCTGCTAGACTTTTGGACCAACTGGAAGCCGCTGGGGTGGTAGGAGGAGCTGAAGGATCAAAACCTAGAGATGTTCTTATCCAAAATGCGGAAGAGTTTCTATCTGCCTCTGTTAAGGGTCCTGCAACATCTGCCTAATAATAAATTCTTATGAAAACTGTAGGGGAGTTGATACGTGAAGCGCGTGTCACAAAAAAAATTTCCTATGAAAAAATAGGAGCAAAGACGAAGATCAAGAAAAGTTTTATCTTGGCGATTGAAAGAAACGACTGGGGAGCTCTTCCTGATTATCCTGTGGTGGTAGGTTTTGTAAAAAGTTTGGCCTCATCCTTGGGACTGGATCCTGCAACAATGGCCGCAAACCTACGGCGCGATTATCCTCCAAAAAAAGTGGCCGTTAATCCCAAACCGGATGTTCAAAGTAAACCTGTCTGGGGACCGAAGATGACCTTTATTTTGGGAGTTTCTCTGGTCCTAATGGTTATTATTAGTTATGTTGGGTATCAGTATTACCGTTTTGTGAGCCCCCCCAGACTTGAACTTTTCCAGCCCCAAGAAAACCAAGTAATTGTCGAGAGTAAAATCAGCGTTGGTGGTAAGGTAGACCAGGATTCAACAGTGACAGTTAATAACCAGCCAGCAATAGTTGATGGAGAGGGAATCTTCTCAACTGAACTGACTGTGGATAATGAGACAAAAGAGATTGTCTTAGTTGCCAAATCCAGGGCTGGAAAGGAAACAGTGTTTCATCTTCCGATAACCGTGGAGTTAAAGAACTGATTGTTATACTGGACAAAGTTAAATAGAATAGTAAATTATGGACCAAGTACAAAGATTATTAGTGTTTGTGGTCATTTCCCTGACCGTTCTTCTTTTGGTAGTGGGAACTCAGGTAGTTTTGGTAATCATTGATTTGAGGAAGGCCATCAAAAGACTTAATAGTATTTTGGAAGATGCAATTCTCGGGGGGGGACTAATTAGACCTGAGAAACTGACTGGAATATTGGAAATGTTTAAAAAGGGAAAGAGGATGGAAGAGAGAGGACAGAATTCTTGATAAGTATTACCCCCTAATGTATACTTCCGATTGGAAATTATCCACCTAGCACATATTTAAATATATTTTCGAAATAAGGAGAGAGCGGTGATGATTAAGAAAATTTTCTATTACGTTTTCGCTTTGTTTTGGGTTTTACTAACAGTATATTTTGCTTATGCTGCATATTTTACTCAAGACAACAACAGAAAGCGGGTTTTTTTTATACTTTCGCTTGTTGCTGTTGCCAATTTAGCAGCACTTGTTTTTAAGCTCTTTCAGGCAGGGGTTTTGTGGTTTCTTGTTCCCCTTTCGTCCCTGATTGGCCTAGCATCAGAAATCTTGGAATATTTCTATAAATCTGTTATTTCTGATCCGGCCCTGCCAACCCCTGATTTAGCTTTGTATATGTTTTTTGTCCTAATTATCTCTTGTGTGTTTGGTTTTGGGTATGCCTACCTTGAAGGAATATTTGACAAAGGTTAATTTACGAGGATGCCTCGGTATTTTTCACACCAGAAACTATCGAGGCATTTTTCTTTTACGATAACTTTTTTTAACTCTTCGCGTGAGTGTTTTTGTGTCTGATCTTTCTCTTTAAAAGCGCCGCCAGCAAAATAGTGCCTTCAAAGCCAATTCGTAGCTGAGGTTTTTCTTCACTGGTTAATTATGTTCTTCCTAACAATCTTTCTACTCTTGCTACATTCCCATATTAATATTATTAAAAAATACAACTTCTAGATAACTAAGCTTCAAAAGGATATAATCTTAGCCATGAAGTTAACTTCTAGTGAGATTAGAGAAAAGTATCTAAAATTTTTTGAAAACAAAAAGCATGTGCGTATTTCTCCTGCACCCCTTGTTTTGGAAGGGGATGCAACTACTTTATTTACTTCAGCCGGAATGCAACCTTTAATCCCTTACCTTAAGGGAGAGTCTCATCCAGATGGAAAAAGGCTGTGTGACTCACAGCCATCCCTTCGTCTTCAAGATATTGAAGAGGTGGGGGACAATCGCCACACTACTTTTTTTGAAATGTTGGGAAACTGGAGTCTAGGTGATTATTTCAAAAAAGAGCAGTTGGGGTGGGTTTTAGAGTTTTTTACTGAGGAGTTGGGTCTTTCTAAAGACAAACTTTGGGTCTCCGTTTTTGAAGGAACTAAAGAAGTCTCTCGTGACAATGAGTCGTACAATCGTTGGATTGAACTAGGAATTCCCAAGGAGAAAATTCATTTCTACGGTGTAGACAAAAACTGGTGGAGCCGCTCTGGGGCACCAGACAGGATGCCTGCTGGTGAAATTGGTGGTCCAGATTCAGAGATTTTTTATGACTTTGGTACCCCAACCCATGAAGGCTGTCATCCGAATTGTGACTGTGGGAGATTTTTAGAAATAGGCAACTCCGTCTTTATTCAATATGAAAAACAAAAAGACGGATCTTTGAAAGAATTACCCCAGAAAAATGTGGATTTTGGTGGAGGGCTAGAAAGAATTGCTATGGCCGTCAATGATGAACCCGATATGTTTAACATTGACCTTTTTTCCCCGATAATAAATCAACTGGAAAAACAGTTGGGGGTTAAATACGATTCCAATGACGAGGTTGCAAAATCTTTGAGAATTGTTGCTGACCACATTAGAGCGGCAACTTTCTTGATTACAGACGGAGTTAGACCAGATAATAAACTTCAGGGGTACGTCTTGAGGAGGTTGTTAAGAAGATCAGCTACTAAAACATATTTAATAAACAAAGGCTTTGACAGTCAAGATTTCAGATCGTTGGTTCGTGTTGTTTTGAATAGGTACCCAGAATATTTTGGGTCTGTTGACGGGGACGAAATTGAAAAGGTGGTTTCTGGAGAGATACTTAAGTTTAGATGGAAAATTGAAAAGGGCTTTAAAGACATAGAGAAGCAAATAATTATTACGGGTGAATTTGCATTTGATTTATATCAATCTTATGGTTTTCCACTTGAACTAACAGAAGAAATTGCAAAGGACAAAGGCCAAGAAATTGATAGAGAAATTTTTAAGAAAGAATTTGAAAGACATAAAGAACTTTCTCGAACTGCCTCTGCCGGTATGTTTAAAGGGGGACTTGCAGAAAGTGGTGAGGATGTAATCAAACTCCATACTGCAACTCATTTACTGCATGCTTCTTTAAGGAAAGTATTAGGAGAACACGTTTCTCAGAAGGGATCAAATATTACTGCCGAAAGGTTACGTTTTGATTTTTCTCACACTCAAAAACTAACTGATGATGAAATTAAAAGAGTTGAGGATTTAATAAATGGGGCTATTGACGCCAAGTTACCAGTCTCCTGCGAAACAAAAAGTCTGGACGAGGCTATTAAAGAAGGAGCCCTTCATTTTTTTGCTGAGAAATATGGGGAGAAAGTTAAAGTTTATACTGTTGGTGATCCCGAGGGTGAATATTTTTCAAAAGAGGTGTGTGGTGGGCCCCATGTAGATAACACCAGTAGTATTGGCCGTGTTAGAATTATTAAACAAGAGAAAGTTGGTGCTGGAGTGATGCGAATTTACGTAACTAATAAGTAAGTAGACGATGGATTTAAAAAGTTTCCTGCCACAGAAAGAATCAGAGAGTGAGTGCTACTGGGCTTTAGTTTTGGAGCCTGGTTGGGCTCAAGCTGGTATTTGGGAAACTCGGGATGGAAACGCTAGTGTGATTAGTGTTAGTCCCTCAGCCGCCTGGTCAAGCGATGAAGAGTTGGTTGACGCTTGCGACACGGCCCTTTCTGCATCTGCTCAGAATCTTCCAGAGAATGTAAAAGAACCTTCAAAGACTGTCTTTGGCGTTCCAGGATACTGGGTTAGCGAGGGACAAATAAAAGAGGAACACTTGGAGAAAATCAAAAGGGTATGTACTGATCTTTCTTTAACTCCAGTTGGTTTTGTTGTTTTAGCTGAAGCTATTTCTCATTACAAAAAATCCATTGAGGGAAGTCCCCTAAATGCTGTGGTTATTGGAGTTAACTCCGAAGTAATTGAAGTTACCCTTTTTAGAATCGGTAACCTTGCAGGATCTACAACAGTTGCTAGAAGTGTTTCAGTGGTTGATGATTTGGCCGAAGGACTTACTCGTTTTGCTACGGAAGAGCCTTTCCCTTCGCGTTTTATTTTATATGATGGAAGAGAGGGGGAACTTCAGGATGTTGAACAAATGCTTATCGGTGCTTCTTGGGATTCTTACGAAAAGATTAAGTTTTTGCATTCTCCGAAAGTGGAGATAATCGATCCGGAAAGTAAAATATTAGCAACTTCTTTGGCTGGAGGTTTAGAATTGGGGAATGCAAATTCCGTAGCCTATGAAAACAAAACTCAAGAGGTTTCCTCTCCAGAGAACGAAGAAGAATTGGAAAACGTCGTGGGAACCGACGCCTCGGGATTAGGTTTTGTGGTTGGGGAGGATATTAAAAAAGTTTCAACTCAAATTTTAGGAACAGAAGAATCACCTCAAGAGGTGGTTCATCAACAGAATCTCCCCGTGAACGCAGAACCTCTTCCCCGTCAAGATTTTCCAATTCAGGATTCAGTCCCGATGGGTGGTCTAGTTGGGCAAGCGCAGAGATTTTTCTCAAAACTTAAAGTAACTACTTCTAAAATAAAACTTCCCAAAAGTCCTAACCAGAACGTAAGGCAATCGAAAAACATTCTAGTTATTGGCGTTGCCACCTTTGTGGTTCTTTTAGTTGCTGGTTTCGTGGCTTGGTGGTATTTACCTAAAGCTACCGTGACCATTTATGTTTCTCCACAGAAGCTGGAAGAAAAGTCTGACATTGAAGTTAGTACTGCAGTCGAAACAGTAAATTTGGAATCGAGAATACTTCCAGGAAAAGTTGTCACCAAATCTGTGAGTGGGGAAAAGACAATGGACACCACTGGAACAAAACTAGTTGGAGATAGAGCTAAAGGCGAGGTGGCTATCTATCGCTCTGGCCCCGAAGTTACCTTGGATAAGGGAGTAGCTATTAAATCTGAGGATGGGGTGGCTTTTACCTTGGATGAAGAAACAACAGTAGCTAGTGGAAGTGCTTCTTCCGCAGGGGTAACTAAAGTAAAAGTAACGGCCGCCGATATTGGTTCAAATTACAATTTGGCAGCAGGGGAGAGTTTTTCCGTTGGGAATTATTCGACCAGTGACCTGGAGGCAAAGAATGAATCAGCCTTTAGTGGCGGAACGAGTAGAGAGATTAGTGCAGTTTCAGACGAAGACGAAGAGAAACTTCTCACCGATCTTACTGAAGAGCTGGAAAGAAAAGCTTCAGAAGAGGCCTCATTGAATCTGGGGGAAGATGAGTACTTAATTGCGGAATCCTCAGAATCTGAAGTAAAGAGTAAGACCTTTAGTGCTAAAGCTGGGGACGAGGCTTCAAGCGTCAAGCTCTCACTATCCATAGATGTAACTTTTGTGGTTGTAGCCAAGGCAGACCTTTTGCAGGTTGCGACAGAACAACTAAAAAGCAAAGTTGCTTCCGGATTTACCCTAAGGGATGATCAAATAAAAATTGGCTTTGAGTTTGTAGAAAAAGAAGACACTTCTTACAAACTGGAAGCAGATTTCACTGCCAATCTTCTGCCCCAGGTAAATGTTGAGGAGATTGCCAAGAAAATTTCAGGTAAATATCCTACATTGGCAGAGGAGTACTTAACCTCGATTGAGGGTTTTGATAAAGCAGAGATTAATCTTACTCCGGCTCTTGCGGGCAAATTGGGAACCTTGCCTAGAATTGCAAAAAATATAACCATTGAGGTGCAATCTGCGGACTAAATGACTTCCATGATTTCCCATTACTGTTAGAATAGATGTATCTAAAATTATGAGAAAATTTAATGTTTTAAGCGGTAAAAAAAAGATAGTTAAGATCCTGGCAGTATTAATGGGTTTGGTCGGGCTCTCTATCCTTATTGCCACGATCTATCCCATTGCCTCCTATGAAGTTATGTCAAGAGAGAGGTTTCCCATACTCCTAAGTCCAATGTCTGACACAACTGATTCTTCCGGTTTTGATTCCACAAAAGCTAGTAACTGGTTTGTGGGGGCTGCTGAAGAAGGGGATTTTTCTGTCTCCAAAGTGGCCTATTACACTCTTTCGATTCCGAAATTGAAAATCAGTAATGCTACGGTAGCAATAGGTGGGGAGGATCTTAGCAATAATCTTGTACAGTATCCAGGAACTGCCTTACCGGGAAAGCGTGGTAACGCCGTAATTTTTGGTCATTCCATCCTGCCACGTTTTTATAACCCCAAAGAGTATATCTCTATCTTTTCGACCATTTCTACTCTGGAAAAGGGCGACGACATTCATATCCACTATGATGGAGTAGAGTATCTCTATAAAGTAGAGAATCTTTTTGAAGTTTACCCTACAGATATTCAAGTTCTTGAACAAAACACAAGTGACGCCTTCCTTTCTCTGGTTACCTGTTCCCCACCGGGGGATCCAAGAAAACCTAAAAGGACAATTGTTAGGGCAAGAATTGTTATCCCGGAAGAAAAAACATGAGAATATTAGGTATTGATTACGGACAAGCAAAAATGGGTTTAGCCATAGCTGATGCAAGGTTGGCTGAGCCTTATAAGGTAATAAGGTACAAATCCCCCACCGAAATCAACCAAAAAATTGTAGACGTGGTCAGAGTAGAAGGAATTGAGAAAGTTGTTGTTGGGGTTTCAGAGGGGAAAATGGCTGAAGAATCTGCGAATTTTGGTTCAGTCCTCGCAAGTGTGCTTAGTGTTCCGGTCGAAACTTATGATGAGACTCTGTCTACCCATGAAGCCCAAAGCCTTTCGATTGCAGCAGGAATTGGACCCAAAAGAAGAAAAGAAATGGAAGACGCATATGCGGCTGCAATAATTCTTCAGAGTTATTTGGATAGTAACCAATAACTGCAAATCCCAATTGTATAAATCCTCAAGCAATAGACCTATAACTAGACATTTGAGCCTGACTATGGTATAGTTCCACTGTCATTGAAAGCCAAGTTATGTTAAGAACTCCTGCCTGGAGTTGTTCTTGCCAGAGCTTGGTTTTTTGTTTTTAGGCACACTTAACAAGTTGTGGTTTAAGGCTAGCAGGCTGGGTACATCCGGTGATTTCCAGGCGAATGACCCGTTATGTGCCCTGCCTGGTAGTTTTAATTCAGATTAATACTGGAAGTAAGTACACCTTAAAAAAAAGGAGAGTAATGTGAGTGAAAAACAAGCAGTTGTCACGGGCATGTGTGTTTTACTGCTCGTAGTCCTTTTGGGATGTCTTGTTTATGGAGCCGCACCCAAGACGTTAGATGATAACTCACTGATAAGTGAGCATCCGGCTCTTCCTAAAGATGCCAGATTGGCCTTTGTTCAGATATACATATTTTTAGTGTGTCTTGCATTTGTCGTACCATTTGGCTTAATGCTTATTTTTTCCTAACAAAGGAGAGATCGAATGATTGGACAAACAGTAGTCCTGATGGGAGAACCAGATTACGCTCTGGTATTCTCCGTAACAGTGGTATCGATTATGGGGATTGTAATTTTCGTGGCGGCTCTGGCGTACGTTCTCTATGAAAATTTTCTCAAAGAGAAGCTTAGAAAATTTTTTAGAAAACGATAGTTTTTACCCCGGTGGGTATTTGGAAATTAATTTTCCTCATAATCCCACCGGTTTTTTTGCCCAAAAATTTGACATATCTATTTGGATGATATAATTTGTTTAGACATGTTAAAAAATGCAATTGCTCCTATTCAAGCTTGGTTAATGTCACAAGGACGCTGTGTTGGTTGTGGAAAACCTCTTAAAGGGGCAAAAAGCATTAAACACGTTGAAGGGACGGAAAAGATTACTTGTACTTGCGGACGAATCTTTGTTTATAACCCCAAAACTAAGACTTACAGAAGAGCCCTTCTTGAAGAAGTTTAAAATTCACTTTTTGTTTCCTGATTCCTAATTTACGGTGATTTGGTTATACTCTGCTTAGAAAATATATATGAAAAAAGTAAAATCTCTCTTCATTATTCTTCCCTTACTGGCTATTGCCTTGGTTATCGGAGGTTTTTATTGGTGGAAAACCTCGCTTTCTCCGGTATCGTCAGATAAAACCGCCGTGCGTTTTGTAATCCAAAAGGGTTGGGGGGCAACTCAGATTGGCAATAAACTCGCGGAGAAAAATCTGATTAAAAGTGCCTTAGCCTTTAAGATTTTTGTTCAGATTTCAGGTAAATCTTCAAAGATTCAAGCGGGTGAGTATTCCTTTTCTCCCAGCTCCTCACTTCCTGCACTAGTCGAAAAGCTCCTCAAAGGTCCTGATCTTTTATGGGTAACTATTCCCGAGGGCTATCGACTTGAGGAAGTGGCTAGGAAATTTGCCACTGATTTGGAAAAAGAAGACGCCGAGGGGTTTGTTGAAGAATTTACAACCAAAGCCAAAGGAAAGGAAGGCTTTCTTTTTCCTGACAGCTACCTTTTCCCTAAAGATGCAACTGTGGACAAGATAATTTCCATGATGAGTAGTACTTTTAACAGCAAGACAGCTGATTTAGTAGACAAAGTTCCTTCTGGAATGACCCTTTCGCAAGTAGTTACTTTGGCTTCTCTCATTGAGAGGGAAACTAAAACTGACGCCGAAAGACCGATGGTTGCTGGGATTTTGTACAACCGAATAGAAGGTGATTGGCCTCTTCAGGTAGATGCTAGTGTCCAATATGCCGTGACCTCCTCGAAGTTAAAAGTTCAAGATCTTAAACTCGGAGATTTTTGGCAACCCTTGGTTAAGGCAGACTTGGAAATTGCTTCTCCATACAACACTTATAAGTACCAGGGCCTTCCCCCTGCACCAATTTGTAATCCCGGGATGTCTTCGATTGAGGCTGCATTTTCTCCCGAAGGTAATAATTACTGGTTCTATCTCCATGACGCTGATGGGCAAATCCACTATGCCGAAACCATTGAGGAACACAATGCCAATATCGCCAAGTATTTGGGTAAATAAATTGCCCTTGACACTTCATATATCCTTAGTATAATCACCGTAGGCGTAAGTGTTTACGCTAGTTTCGTTTTCCCCAAGGATACTTGGGTCTTTTCAATATAAATTTGGTTTTTGGCCTAATCGACAAAGCAAAGGAGTGTCGGTTTGTGCCCTTTTTTGGAATATAAATGGCTACCAAAAATAATAAAGATCGAAAAAATTACGGAAAAGTTGAGAACAATTTGCCCCAACTTGATCTAACATCTATTCAGAAGGAATCTTGGCAGTGGTTTTTAGATAAAGCCATTACCTTAGAATTAAAAGAAATATCCCCGATTGAAGACTTCACTGGCAAAAACTGGGAGTTAACTTTAGAAGATCCAGTTTTGGGTGAGGAAATGATGACCGCCAGAAAAGCTACTGAAAAAGGTCTAACTTACTCCATCCCCATAAAAATTACGGCTACTTTAACTAACAAAAGAACTGGCAAAAGTGTAAGCCAGGAAGTTTTCTTGGGAGAAATTCCCCAAATGACCTCTCGAGGAACATTCATCATCAGTGGAGTAGAAAGATCAGTTATCAGTCAGTTGGTTCGCTCCCCTGGGGCATATTTTTCCGGAGACTTGGATGCTTCCAGCGGAAGAATGCTGCATTTAGCTGAAATAAGACCCCTTCATGGAACATGGTTGGAGTTTGAAGTTGGCAAAAACGATGTTATTGCAGCCAGAATAGACAGAAGGAGAAAGGTAACCGCCACTATTCTTTTAAGAGCGATGGGTATTGAGACAAATAGTGAGATCATCTCTCTATTTAAGAATGTTGATCGTGATCCACAGCATCACTATATTGAAAAAACCCTAGAAAAAGATTCCACAGCCAATCGTGAAGAGGCCCTGTTGGAAATTTATCGCAAGATGAGGCCCGGCGAGCCAGTTGTTTTGGAGAACGCTCAAAACCTCTTTGAAAATATGTTCTTGGATCCCAGAAGGTATGATTTGGGTTCAGTAGGAAGATTTAAGATAAATAAAAGATTGGATCTAAGCCTTCCTAATGACAAATCTACTTGGGTATTAACCAAGCAGGATTTAGTGGGAGCCCTCTCCTACCTTATTGGTCTACAAAATGGTGAGGGAAGAGTTGACGATATTGACCACCTTTCCAATAGAAGGTTGAAGCGAGTCGGGGAATTGGTCGCTACCAATGCCTTCAGGATTGGACTTTTAAGGCTTGAACGCTCTATTAAAGAGAAGATGAGCCTTATCTCTCCTGATGATAGGCCAAATCCTGCAATCCTTATTAATGCCAGACCACTAATTGCCTCTCTTAATGAGTTTTTCCGTTCCAACCAGCTTTCAACCATCTTGGACGACACTAATCCTCTAAGTGAGCTTGATAACTTAAGAAAAATTTCAGTTTTAGGTCCTGGAGGAATAAACAGAGAAAGAGCCTCTTTCTCTATTCGCGACGTTAACTCCTCTCAATATGGAAGAATTGATCCTGTTAGAACCCCAGAGGGACCAAATATTGGTTTGGTTAGCTTCTTGGCTTTATATGCCAAGGTTAATGAATACGGCTTTTTGGAGACCCCTTATAGAAAAGTAGAGAAGATTAAGAAAGGCCAGACAACCACAGTTAGAGTAACTGATGAGATTGTTTACCTAACGGCCGACGATGAGGAAGATTACTACATTACCCACTCCGGGATAAACATTGATGCCGAAGGTTATATTACCGAAAGTCGTGTCGCTCTAAGACACAAAGCAACAGTTACCGAAGGTCCATCTTCCTTGGTTGACCTGATCGACGTTACTCCTAGACAAGTTGTTGGAACATCGGCTTCCTTAATTCCTTTCCTAGCCCACGATGAGGGAAACCGTGCCCTTATGGGATCTAACATGCAATGTCAGGCTGTTCCTTTGGTAGCTCCCGAAGCTCCAATCGTTGGAACTGGGATGGAGACGGAGATTGCTGAGGGTATGGTAAGAACCATTAGAGCTAGAAATTCGGGAAAGGTTGATTATGCAGATGCTTCTAGGGTAGTTTTAAAGCTTGATAAAAAGACAGATGAGCCATCAACTGAGGAAATTGAAGTTGGAGATGGTGGAAAAACAGAGACCTATCTTCTTACCAAGTTTAAAAGAACAGCTCATTCTACCTGTTACAACCAAAAAGTATTGGTCAAGTCAGGTGATAAGGTCGCTAAAGGTGATTTAATTGCTGACGGGCCTGCAATCCAAGGAGGAGAATTGGCTTTAGGAAGAAACTTAATGATCGCTTATACCTCTTTAGATGGTTACGGATATGAGGATGCCATTCTTATTTCTGATCGCTTGGTTCAGCAAGACTTGATGACCTCAATCAATATTGAAGAGTACGATGCTGACGTGGTTGATACTAAACTTGGCCCGGAGGAGCTGACTCGTGATATACCTAATGTTGCTGAAAACGAACTAGCTAACCTAGCTGAAGACGGAATTGTGGTTGTTGGCGCAGAAGTTGGGCCGAATGATATTTTAGTTGGTAAGATTGCCCCCAAAGGAGAAACTGAGTTGACTGCTGAAGAAAGGCTTCTAAGAGCTATCTTTGGTGAGAAAGCTAGAGAGGTAAGAGACACTTCTCTTCGTGTTCCTCATGGTGAAAAAGGAATCGTTGTTGACGTAGCTATTTTGGACCGCGATAAGGGTGATGAGTTAGGACCGGGTGTTATCAAGAAGGTCATTGTTAAAGTTGCCCAAATGAGGAAAATTACTGTCGGGGATAAAATTGCCGGAAGGCACGGAAATAAAGGGGTTGTAGCTAAGATTTTCCCAGCCTGCGACATGCCTCACTTGGAAGACGGTACTCCAGTCGATATTATTATTTCCCCCCTTTCAGTTCTAGCGAGAATGAATTTGGGACAACTTTTGGAATGCCATCTTGGCTGGGCTCTTTCTAAATCTAAGACTAAGGCTGCTCTACCTGTTTTCGACAAGATTAAAGAAGAGGTTATTTCGAATGAACTCAAAGAAGCGGGGCTTCCTATTAGTGGTAAAGCCAGACTCTTTGATGGTCGAACAGGTGAGCCTTTCATGGAAGATACTGTTGTTGGAGTTGGCTATATCTTAAAACTCACCCACATGGTTGAGGACAAGACTCACGCCAGATCAACCGGTCCGTACTCTTTAGTTACTCAACAGCCTCTTGGAGGTAAGGCCCAAATGGGAGGTCAGCGTCTAGGAGAAATGGAGGTTTGGGGACTTGAATCTCACCGAGCCTCGTATGCACTTCAGGAGATGCTAACAATCAAATCAGATGATATACTTGGCCGCGCCCGGGCGTTTGAAGCTATTGTTAAGGGAACCGAGATTCCAGACGCAACAGTTCCCGAAAGCTTTAGAGTATTAGTACGTGAGCTTAATTCTTTGGGACTTTCTATTGAAACTGTAGGTGGTAGCTACTCCACTGACGGACCAGAAGGAGAAGTAGCTGAAGGAGAAAAACTAATGGAAGAAGTTGGGGGCGCGGAGGTAGTGGCTACTGAAGAAATGATTGCTAAAGAGGGTTCGATGGAGATTGAAACAGCTCCGACAGTAGAGGAATAATTAAAAATATGGAACAACTAGGAGATTTACGAAACTTAAAAGATTTTAAAAGCTTAATTATTAAGCTGGCTTCACCTGAGGATATCAGGAAATGGTCTCGTGGTGAAATAACCAAACCTGAAACTATTAACTACCGAACCCTCAAACCTGAAAAGGATGGTCTTTTTGACGAAAGAATTTTTGGTCCTACCAAAGATTGGGAGTGTTACTGTGGTAAGTACAAAAGAATCAGGTATAAGGGAGTTATTTGTGACAAATGCGGTGTTGAGGTAACCCAATCTAGAGTAAGACGTGAGAGAATGGGCCATATTTCTCTTGCTACACCAGTTGCTCATGTTTGGTTTTTCAAAGGAGCTCCCTCAAAAATTTCAACCCTTTTCAATATTGCTCCCCGTGCCATTGAACAAGTTATTTACTTTGCCAGATACCTAGTTATCAATGTTGATGATGAGGGAAGAAAGCAAGCCATCAAAAAACTTGAGGAAGCAAGAAACTCTCAGGAGAAGGAACTTTTGGATTCTTACTCCCAGAGAAAAGAATCTTTGGCCGGGGAGTCTGAAAAAAATAAAGAAAAGATTGATAAGAAGATTAAGGATAAAGAGCAAGCAGCTCTAGCTAAGAGTGAAATCGACCTAGAGTTAAGAAAGAAAGAGCAGTCTCTAAATGAGGAACAGACTCTTAATTTAGAAAGAACCAACCAGATTTTTGAAAATCTTGCCAGTTTGGTTAAATCCTTAAAACCCCTAAGTGTTCTAAGCGAAGAGGAGTTTGATCAGCTTTCAACTTATGAAGCTGTCGACTTTTTTGACGCCAGGATGGGAGCCGAGGCAGTTTTGGCAGCCATTGAAAAAGTAAATCTAGAAGAATTGGCAGTTTCCCTAAGAGCCGAAATTGATGAAATTAAAGGTTCAAGTCCAAGATTTATTAAACTTACCAAGAGGCTTAAGCTTGTTGATGGCTTAAGAAAAGCTAAAGTTGTTCCTTCATGGATGATTCTTAGGGTTCTTCCAGTACTTCCTCCAGACTTAAGGCCTATGGTCCAACTTTCAGGTGGAAAGTTTGCGACTAGCGACTTAAACGATCTTTATAGAAGAGTTATCAATAGAAATAATAGACTAAAGCACTTGATTAGCCTTGGAGCTCCTGAAATTATCTTAAGAAACGAGAAAAGGATGCTTCAAGAAGCAGTTGATTCTTTGATTGATGCTTCACAGAGGAAAGCTACCAGAAGAGGAAGGGGAAGACAGCCTCTACGAAGCCTTTCCGACATGCTTAAAGGTAAACAAGGAAGATTTAGACAGAATCTTTTGGGTAAACGTGTTGATTACTCTGGACGTAGCGTTATTGTTGTTGGACCAGAGCTTAAACTTAATGAGTGCGGGCTTCCCAAAGAAATGGCCCTGGAAATGTTCAAACCTTTCGTCTTGAGGGAAATGATAGCCAGGGGAATTGCCCCTAACGTTAAAAGTGCCAAGAACATGCTTGAACATAGACCCGATGAGGTCTTTGACATCTTGGAGGAAATTACCAAGAATCATCCAGTAATCCTTAATCGTGCCCCTACCCTACACAAACTCAGTATCTTGGCTTTTTACCCAGTGTTGATTGAGGGTAATGCCATAAGACTTCACCCGGCAGTATGTAGCGGTTTCAATGCAGACTTTGACGGAGATCAAATGGCTGTTCATGTACCTCTTGGGACTAAAGCTAAAGATGAATGCCGTGACTTGATGCTTCCTGACAAGAATTTACTTAAGCCTTCAGATGGTACACCTGTGGCTACGCCTTCGAGGAAAGAAATGGCTTTGGGTGTTTACTACCTAACCTCAATTGATCCAAGACTTAAACCTCTTGAGACCACTTTCTCTGATAAAGAAGAAGTGATTTTTGCTTATCAATCTGGCAAGGTTGAAGTTCGTCAGGTTGTCAAAACTAGAATTAAGGGTGAGATTATTGAAACCACTCTAGGGAGGATTCTATTCAACGAAGTTCTCCACGAGAGTTTTGGTTACGTTAATAAGTCAGTCACCTCGGGAGTCATTAAGGATATCTTTACTACCGCTTTTGCTACCTTAGAGCGTGACGAGGTGGTTAGAATGATTGATGCTATTAAAGACCTTGGGTTCATGGGAGGAACGATGTCAGGTCTTTCCTTCTCCATATCTGACGCCGTTATTTGTCCAGATAAAGGTAAAATTATTAAAGAAGCCGAGAATCGCCTTGAAGATATTGAAACAAATTACGCTCAAGGACTTATCACTAATGAAGAGAAGAAAAGACTCTCCCAGGAAATTTGGATCGAAGCAAGTGAGGATTTGGCCGACAGGACTTGGGAGCTTTTGGATGAGGTAAACCCTATAAGAATAGTTATCGACGCCAAGGTAGGTAGAACTAGCCGTGACCAGGTTAAACAGCTAGCCGCTATGAGAGGTTTGGTTGTCGATCCTTTGGGTAAGATTGTTGAGCTTCCCATCAAAGCTAACTTTAGAGAAGGGCTATCAGTTTTCGAGTACGTGACCTCTTCTAGAGGTTCAAGAAAGGGTTTAACTGATACCGCTCTTAAGACTGCCGATGCAGGATACTTGACTAGAAGATTGGTTGATGTTGCCCATGACGTTATTATTAGGGCTGAAGACTGTGAAACTAAAGAAGGCTTTGCTATTAGACGTGCCAGCCGCAAGACAGATTTTGGACCCAGAGTCTTGGGGAGGATTGCCGCTCAGGATGTTATCGATCCTAAAAACAAGAAAGTTATTGTGGCCAATGGTGACGTTATTATGGAAGAGGCTGCAAATAAAATTGCTGAATCAGAAATTGCCGAGGTTATCGTTCGTTCCCCACTTACCTGCGGTCTAAGATATGGAATTTGTTCTAAATGTTACGGATGGGATCTTTCCTCCAATAAACAGGTAGAAATTGGTACTCCTGTGGGAGTAGTTGCCGCCCAATCTATTGGGGAACCAGGAACTCAGCTTACCATGAGGACTAAGCATTCTGGAGGAGTTCTCGGAGCTGACGTGACCCAGGGTCTACCTCGTGTTGAGGAGTTATTTGAAGCCAGGACTCCCAAGATTATGACTCCACTATCTGAAATATCTGGTAAGGCTAGAGTTACAGAGACAGAACAGGGTTGGAAAGTTGTTGTCTGCTCCTATAACACCAAGCCTAAAGAAGAGCGAGAATATGTCATTCCTAAGACTCTGAAGTTGGCAGTCAAGGATAAAGAGGTTGTTGAAGTCGGAACCGCTTTGGCCCAGGGATCTTTGGATGTCAAAGAAATTCTTATCGTTAAAGGCCTAAGAGCCGCCCAAGAATACTTGATTAATCAGGTCCAGGGTGTTTATGAGTCACAGGGAATTCCAATAAACGACAAACATTTTGAAGCCATTGTTAGAAAGATGAGTGACGAGTTGAGAATCGTAACTTCGGGAGACACACGTTTCTTGCCAGGTGAAATTGTTGAAAGATGTGCCTTCGAAGAGGAAAACGAGAAGATTTTGGCAGCTGGTGGAGAACCTGCCAGTGCACAACAGATAGTTTTGGGAATTACCCGAAGGTCTCTTTACACCGAAAGCTGGCTTTCTGCAGCCTCTTTTGAACAAACAACCGACGTTTTGACCGAAAGCTCGCTTCTGGGCCGAGAGGATAAACTTATAGGGTTGAAAGAAAATGTCATTATAGGGAGACTGATTCCTGTATCAAAAGAAAGAGCAATCTTGCCTCAAGCATAGGTTTTGCGGTAAAATACACTCTCTGGAAGTAATTAAGAATAATTATTATGCCAACAGTATCTCAATTAGTAAGAAAAGGAAGAAAAAGAATAGTTAAAAAAACCAAAAAGGCGGCTCTAAGGCGCTGGTTTAACGCTAAGGACAGAAAGTTTGCAGAAAACGCTTCACCTTTTAAGCGCGGTGTTGTTTTATTGGTTAGAACTATGACCCCTAGAAAACCAAATTCAGCCCTTAGAAAAGTTGCCAGGGTCAGGCTTTCCAATAAACAAGAAGTTACCGCCTACATTCCTGGCGAAGGACATGAATTAGCTGAGCATTCAGTAGTTATCATAAGAGGGGGAAAAGTGAAAGATTTGGCAGGAGTTAAATACCAGGTAGTTAGAGGAAAACTTGATACTACTGGTGTTGTCGGAAGAAAAACTTCAAGAAGTAGATATGGAGCTAAAAAGGAAGGAGGAGCTGTAGCGCAGGGCGCGCCAGCTGCATAATATTATGCCAAGAGGAGGAGCAGTCAGATTAAGGAATGTCGAACCGGATCCGATTTATAAAAATAAGTTAATTACTAAGCTGATTAACCGTGCCATGAAGGATGGTAAAAAGTCGGTTATTGAAAAAGAAGTCTACGAGGCTTTCGAAATAATTAAAGGAAAAGACATGGATCCAGTTAAAGTCTTCTCTGACGCCATGGCCAATATTAAACCCACCATGGAAGTTCGTCCCAGAAGAATTGGTGGAGCTGCTTATCAAGTTCCTGCAACAGTCAGAGGTCCAAGGAAAGAATCCTTAGCCATTAGGTGGCTTGTAGGTGCGGCTAGAGCAAGATCTAATAGTGAATACAAAACTTTCGCAGCCAAGTTAGCTGCCGAGATTTTAGATGCCTCTAAAGGAGAGGGTGTAGCCGTCAAGAAAAAATTAGATACCGAAAAGATGGCTGAAGCCAATCGAGCTTTTGCTCATTTCAAGTGGTAAGCTATTTTTTAGATAGTAAAAAGGTAAGGAGACGACCCTCTTTTACCCTTCACTACTAACTACCTTTATGTCAGGAGTTCAAGCAACAAAGAAAAAATCAGCGATGATTGTTACGGCCACAAAAGACCGCAATCTTTCTATGGAAAAGATCCGAAATATTGGGATCATTGCCCATATTGATGCAGGGAAGACAACCACAACTGAAAGAATTCTTTTTGAAACAGGTAAGACTTATAAACTGGGTTCAGTTGATGAAGGAACAACGGCAACCGACTGGATGGAACAGGAAAGGGAAAGAGGAATCACTATCGTTTCTGCCGCCATCACCACCTTTTGGGATCTGCAAACAATATCTTCCGTTGAAAACGGTCACTACAGAATTAATATTATTGATACTCCTGGACATATCGACTTTACCGCCGAGGTTGAAAGATCTCTTAGGGTTTTAGACGGTGCGGTGATGGTTTTTGATGGTCGAACCGGAGTCGAGTCCCAATCAGAAACTGTTTGGAGACAAGCTGACAGGTACGGAGTTCCTAGAATTTGTATTTTAAATAAACTTAACCTCATTGGTGCTGACTTTGAAGGAAGTATTAAATCCATCGAGGAAAGACTTGGGGCTAACGCTACTCCCATTCAACTTCCTATTGGAATTGAGCACGAACTTCATGGTGTGGTTGATCTTATTAAGATGAAGGCCTACACCTATACGGGAATTGAGGATATTAAACTCACGGAAGAAGAAATTCCTGGGGACATGCTGGAGAGTGCCCAGAAGTACCGCCAAAGACTTATTGAAAAAGTAGCTGAATTTGATGATGAGACTTTAGCTAAGTTCCTTGAAGGAGCAGAGTTGTCCGAGGCAGACATTAAAAGAGCTATCAGAGCAGGAGTCGTTGGTGTTAAATTCTTCCCCATTTTAGGAGGGGACAATAGAACCGCCACAACTCAGCTTTTAATGGATGCAGTTGTAGAGTACCTTCCCTCACCCTTAGATGTTCCTCCAGTAGAAGGAATAAATTCCAAGACAGGTGAGAAGGAATTGCGCTATCCGAAAAATGAAGAACCAGTCTCGGCTCTAGCCTTTAAGGTTGTTACCGATCCTCATGTCGGAAGGTTGGTTTATTTGAGGGTATATTCTGGTGTTTTAAAGGCTGGTCAGGCAGTTTTAAATGCCACCAAAAGAACTCCTGAAAGAATTGGAAAGTTGGTTTTGATGCATGCTGACCAGAGAGAATTGGTCGAAGAGGCCTACGCTGGAGAAATTGTGGCTGCAGTTGGCATAAAGGATACAACCACTGGTAATACCATTTGTGATCCAGGGCACCCTATTGTTTTGGAATCAATTAAGTTTCCGGAACCTGTTATCTCTTTGGCAATTGAACCGGCCACCAAAGCTGATCAGGAGAAAATGGGCCTTGCCTTACAAAAGCTTTCTGATGAGGACCCAACTTTTAGAATTAAATCTAATCCTGAAACAGGACAGACAATTATCTCTGGAATGGGTGAATTACAGCTCGAGGTTTTAGTTGACAGGATGAAAAGAGAGTTTAATGTCGAGGCTAAAACTGGTGCTCCGCAGGTTGCTTACAAAGAAACCATTACCAAAGTCGCTAAAGGTGAAGGGAAATATATTAGGCAAACCGGGGGTCGTGGACAATATGGACATTGTTTGGTTAGAGTCGAACCTTTGGGACGTGGTGAAGGTTATAAATTTACCTCAGAGATAAAAGGTGGAGCTATTCCAGCTGAGTACATTCCGCCCATCGAAAAAGGAATTAAAGAGAAATTGGATAACGGAATCTTGGCAGGCTTTCCCATGACTGATTTGGCCGTTTTCGTCTATGACGGAACTTACCACGAAGTTGATTCTTCTGAGATTGCCTTTAAGATTGCTGGTTCGATGGCTGTTGAGCACGCCGCCAGGTCAGCAGATATGGCTATGCTTGAGCCGATCATGAAGGTTGAAGTCACTACCCCTGATGAGTTTATGGGAGATGTCATTGGGGACCTCTCTTCAAAGAGAGCTCAGATCCAAGGAACTGACAAGAGGGGAGCTATGACAGTTATTAATGCTACGACCCCCTTGGCCGAGCTTTCTGGATACGCCACCAAATTGCGATCAATTTCCCAAGGTCGGGCCAACTTCTATATGGAGCCAAGTCATTATGAAGAGGTTCCAAGAAATATCGCTGAAGCTATTATTGCTAAAAGTGGAAAAGCACCGGTTACGGAATAGTCCGAAGAATGGGGCTTGACAGCCTAAACTAGCTTTGGCTATAATACCAAACATCAGGCAGATTACGCCTGTTGTTTTTTTGAAGAGGGGATGTTAAAATATACCCTGTTCGCAAAATTATTTAACTAAAATGGCAGGAGACGCAAGACAAAAATACGAAAGATCTAAAACCCACGTCAACATTGGGACTATTGGCCATGTTGATCATGGTAAGACCACACTAACTGCGGCTATCTCTACAGTTTTATCCAAACAACCAGGAAGTAACTCCAAAGCTTATAAGTTTGACGAAATTGATAATGCTCCTGAAGAGAAAGAAAGAGGAGTTACTATTAATATCACCCACATCGAATACGAAACAGCTAAAAGGCATTATGCTCACATTGATGCTCCAGGTCATGCTGATTACATCAAAAACATGATTACCGGTGCCGCTCAAATGGACGGAGCTATTTTAGTCATCTCAGCTGCAGACGGACCTATGCCTCAGACTAGAGAGCACGTTATTTTGGCCAGACAGGTTAATGTTCCTGCAATTGTTGTCTTCCTTAATAAATGTGACACAGTTGATGATCCGGAAATTATTGACTTGGTTGAAGCTGACGTTAGGGAGCTTCTTAAGAAATATGAATATCCTGGTGATGAGGTTCCAATAATCAGAGGTTCAGCTCTTAAGGCCTTGGAGGGCGATGCTGAGGCTGAAAAACAAATTTTGGCCTTAATGGATGCTGTTGATTCCTACATTCCTGATCCAAAACGCGATATTGATAAAACCTTCCTTATGCCGGTTGAGGATGTCTTTTCGATCAAAGGTCGAGGAACAGTAGCCACAGGTAGGGTTGATCGCGGTAAGTTAAATATTAACGAAGAAATTGAAATTGTTGGACTTAAACCAACCCAGAAAACAGTGGTTACCGGTCTTGAGATGTTCAGAAAATCTCTTGATTACACTGAAGCCGGAGACAATGTTGGAGTTTTGCTTCGAGGAATTGAGAAAGACCAAATCGAAAGAGGCCAAGTTATTGCCAAACCAGGCACAATTACCCCTCATACTGAATTTGAGGCAGAAGTTTTGATTCTTTCCAAAGAAGAGGGTGGACGTCATACCCCATTCTTTACAGGTTACAAACCACAGTTTTATATTAAAACAGCTGACATTACAGGAGAAGTAACTCTTCCTGAAGGAATTGAAATGGTTATGCCAGGAGATTCAGCCAAGATGAAGATCAAGCTTATCCAACCAATAGCTATGGAAGAGGGATTCAGATTTGCAATTCGTGAGGGTGGTAGCACAGTTGGTGCTGGAGCTATTACCAAGATTATTGCTTAGTTTCTGTCCTTAGTACCTTAACGGGCCATGCCAGCAGGAAGACTCAGAGTAAAGCTAAAAAGTTATGACCACAGAGTCATAGATGAAGCTGCAGCCAAGATTTTGGATGTGGCCTTAGCTACTGGTGCAAAAATAGTTGGCCCGATTCCTCTCCCCACAAAAAGAACCCTCATGCCAGTTTTAAAGTCCCCCTTTACTGACAAAGATGCTCAGGAACATTTTGAAGTTTTAGTTCACAAACGCTTAATTGAAATTCAGGACCCTTCAGAGCGCACCATTGATTCACTTTCAAATTTGGATTTACCCGCAGGTGTTTCGATCGAGGTTAAGATGTAAAATGCCTCTATGGCACAATTTGCCTCCCGTGCAGGAGAAAAACTTCAGTTTGCACTCACTTCCTTTAAGTTTTCAGTCAAAGATTTAGTAGTGGCTGATTTTGGCTCTTCCACCGGTGGGTTTGTTGACTGTCTTCTTCAAAGTGGTGCCAGTAAGGTGTATTCAGTGGATACTTCCTATGGTGAACTTGCTTGGAAGTTGCGTCAGGATCCCAGGGTGGTGGTTATGGAGCGGACTAATGCCATGCATGTTTCTCTCCCTGAGAAAGTGGATCTGGTAACTGTAGATACCTCTTGGACCAAGCAGTTAAAGGTGCTTCCTAATGCCATGAGATGCCTCAAGAAGGGGGGTTCTGTCATTTCTCTGGTTAAGCCACACTACGAGGCTGGGAAGGCTAGACTAACAGACTCGGAAGTTGACCAGGTTCTTGAAAGAGTGGAAAGAGAAATTGAACATTTGGGACTAACTGTTGTTGGGGTAGTGGAGTCTCCCATCTTGGGAGAAAAGGGCAAAAACAGGGAGTTTTTACTCTTGCTTCGTTCCCAAGTTCAAGGCCTTGCCTAAAGCGTGGTCTTTTGATATACTTTCACCATCGTGGAGATGTCTCGTCTCACATAGGCCACGTTAAGTTTGTCGGAAGTGCCGTTTCTCTGGCGCCTCGGGCGCCTTTTTTTTGTCTTAAACTATGCTTAAAACTCTAATTGGTTTAAAGGGAGACATGAGTCAAGCCTTTGTTGGTGACACAAGGGTTCCAGTGACTATGGTCAAGGTTGGTCCATGTGTGGTCACTCAAGTCAAAAACGAAGAAAAAGATGGTTACTGGGCACTTCAATTAGGACTAGGAGAAAAGAAACTCAAAAACATCAATAAACCCCAGACAGGACACCTCAAGAAATTCATCAAAGATCAAAAAGCCCCCAGACATTTAAGAGAAGTAAGACTCTCCAAAGAACCAGAATTAAAAGTTGGAGATGTCGTGGCAGTTGGTGATGTCTTTAAAAAAGGTGACATGGTTAGTGTCATGGGAATAAGCAAAGGTAAGGGGTTTGCCGGAGTAGTTAAAAGATGGCATTTTGCAGGAGGACCCAAAACTCATGGACAATCAGACCGAGGGAGAGCTCCAGGATCTATTGGTCAAGGAACTACTCCAGGTAGAGTCCTTAAGGGTAAGCATATGGCTGGACGTATGGGAAGTGAACAGGTGACTATTAAGAACTTAATCATTGTTTCTATCGACGAGGAAGTAGGTCAAATCCTTCTTTCTGGTCCAGTTCCAGGGAATAGAGGCGGACTTTTAACTCTTACCAAACTAGCTTCGGGAAAATTGGCTGAACTTATAGAGGAAACTCCTCAGGTCCAAATCCAAGAGGGTGAAGGGGGAGAAACAGAAGAAGCAAAAACAGAGGAAGTAAAGGGTTCTGAGCCAAAGGAGGAAGCAAAATGAACAAAGTAGATGTTTATTCACTAGCCGGTGCTAAAAAGGAAGGTATTGCCCTACCTAAGGAGTTTGATGGGAAAGTAAACGATCAACTTATTGCTCAGGCCATAAGGGTATATGACGACAGGGAACATTTGGGTTTGGCTAGAGCCAAGACTAGAGCAGAGGTTACTATCTCAACCAGGAAAATTTATCGTCAAAAAGGGACAGGTGGAGCTCGTCATGGAGCCAAATCAGCCCCTATTTTTGTCGGTGGTGGAGTAACTCATGGTCCTAAGGGAATAAAAAGAATTCTCTCTTTGCCTAAGGCTATGGTAAAGCTTTCCTTAGCCTCCGCCTTAGCTCTTAAAGTTAAGGAAGGTAAAGTCATCGTCATTGACGGACTTTCATCTTTGAAAAAGACCAATGAAGCTCACAAATTACTTACTAAGCTGTTCCCTCCAAAGGAAAAAACCGGAAAGGTTTGTTTTGTTCTGGCTCAGGAAAATTTAGGGGCACGAAGAGCTTTAAGAAACCTAAAAGGAGTAACCATTTACAATTACAAGAACCTTAATGCCAAAGATGTTTTCTTGGGAGGAACCTTCCTTTTTGACAAAGATATTTTTACCTCGGTTCCTAAGACTAAAAAGGCAGTTAAGGTAGAAAAGAAAACCAAATAATGAAAATTAAACCAGTTATTACAGAAAAAAGTTTAGCTGATTCCAAAGAGGGGAAGTATTCCTTTTGGGTTGATCCGGGAATAAACAAGATGGAGATAAGAAAACTCATCTCTGAGCTTTTTGGGGTCCATGTCAAGGTAGTCAGGACCATAAAATCAGTTAAGAGGACAACTAAAAACTACACGGGTAAGAAAAAGGTTATTCCTGCAAGAAAAAAAGCTATAGTTACCCTTGCAGCTAAAGAGAAAATTGATATTTTTGAAGAAAAGAAAAAATAATATGAAACTAAAAAGAATTTTAGCCAAAAAATCAGGAAGAGGAGCGGACGGAAGCGTAACCGTGAGACATCAAGGTGGAAGGCACAAAAGATACTTGAGAGAGATTGATTTTAAGAGGGCCAAGAAAGATGTCTGGGGCCGTGTTGAGGGAATAGAATACGATCCTAACAGAAACGCCAGGATTGCCCTTGTCTGCTATGAAGATGGTGAGAGGAGTTATATAATTGCTCCCTTGGGATTAAAGGAAGGACAGAAAGTGATCAGTTCTCCCGATGCTCCAGTTGAGCCGGGGAATTGTTTACCATTGAGTCGAATTCCAATAGGGACACCGATTCATAATATCGAAATAACACCGGGCAAAGGTGGACAGTTGGTAAGAGGTGCCGGATCAGTAGCTACTATTCAGGGTAAAGAAGATTTCTATATTTTGGTAAAACTTCCTTCAGGGGAGATTAAGAGATTTCGTCCTGAGTGTTTTGCCTCAGTTGGCCAGATTGGTAATATTGAAGATAGAAATGTTAATCTGAAAAAAGCCGGAAGGAAAAGAAGAATGGGTATCCGCCCAACAGTTAGGGGTGTCGCCCAAAACCCGCATTCTCACCCTCACGGTGGAGGAGAAGGAAGAAGCGGAATCGGTATGAAGTTTCCAAAGACTCCTTGGGGTAGGCCAGCAGTCGGGAATACCAGAAACAAAAAGAAGTATTCTAATAAACTTATTCTTACACGCAGAAAGAAAGGAAAGCATAACTAAATAAAATATGAGCAGAAGTAGCAAAAAAGGACCATTCGTCGATGCAAATCTTATTAAAAAGATTGCTGCAGGTATGGGCGATAAGGCCAATCCTGTAAAAACCTGGACAAGAGATTCTCAAATCTCACCTGATTTTGTGGGTAAGTATTTCAAAGTCCACAACGGAAGAGTCTTTGTTGATGTTTTCGTCACCGAAGATATGGTTGGCCACAGACTGGGAGAATTTGCTCCTACCAGGACCTTCAGAGGACATGGACAGATAGTCAAGAGAACCTTAGACAAGACCTAAAACTATGGAATTTATATCAACACAAAGATACATCAAAGTTTCCCCTAAGAAAATTCGGGAAGTGGCCTTGAATATTAAAAAGTTAAGACCGGCAAAAGCGGTGGAGGTTCTTCCCTTTGTGGCTAAAAGAGGAAGTATATATTTGGAAAAAGTCATTAAAACTGCCATTGCCAATGCTGTCCAAAAAGGAGTAACTGCGGATGAACTTTATTTTAAAGAGATCCAGGTTTCAGAGGGACCAAGACTTAAAAGAGGAACACCAGTTTCTAAGGGAAGGTGGCATCCGATTAAAAAACGAATGAGCCACATTAGGGTGGTTTTGGAGACTAAAGAAAAAGAAGTAGCTAAAAAGGTGGAGAAGGCGGAAGTAAAAGAAGCAAAAATTGAAGAAGCTGTTAAGAAGGTAGAACCAAAGAAAGTTAAAAAGACTAGCGTCAAATAATTTAATCTATGGGACAAAAAATTAATCCAACAGGTTTTAGAATAGGGTCATACTTACCTTGGAAGTCTCGTTGGTTTGTAGACACCAGTGAATACAAAGACTTTCTTTTTGAAGATATCAAAATAAGAAGAGCTCTTTTGGAGAGGTTAAAGCTAGCAGGGATTACCAACGTCGAAATAGAGAGACTTCCCAAGAGTATGAAGATTGTTATTACTGTCTCAAGGCCTGGTGTGGTCATTGGCCGAGGAGGGTCGGGACTTGAGGAATTGAAAAAATATGTTGTTGGGATGATTGAAGAAATGAGGAAGAAAAAGATAGGGACCTTAAAAATTGACTTTCAGATTAACGAGGTTAAAAATGCGGAACTTTCGGCTTATTTAGTGGCGACAAGAATCGTTGGGGAATTGGAACGCAGGATTCCTCACCGTAGAGTGGTTGTTAAAGCCATGGAGCGAGTGATGCAATCAGGTGCCTTGGGAGTAAAAGTTGTTCTTTCAGGGAGAATCGAAGGAGCAGATATTTCAAGAAGGGAAAAATATCACTTGGGATCAATTCCTTCACAGACCTTAAGAGAAGATATCGATTACGCCCAAATCCCGGCTTTGCCTAAAAAAGGTTATGTCGGCGTGAAGGTTTACATTCACCGCAAGAGAGAATAAAGAGATATGTTACAGCCAAAAAGAAGAAAATTTAGAAAAGATTTTAGGGGAAGAAGAAAAGGAAACGCCCAAAGGGGTTCAAGCCTTTCTTTTGGAGAGTATGGCCTTAAGGCTATGGAAGTGGCTTGGTTGTCCAGCGCTCAAATTGAAGCTGGAAGACGTGCCATCACCCACAGCTTAAAAAGAGGTGGTAAAGTTTGGGTCAGGGTCTTTCCTGATAAACCAGTTACCTCCAGACCTGCAGGTCAGCGTATGGGTGGAGGAAAAGGAGAGATTGATAGGTATGTAGCAGTTGTCAGGCCAGGGAAAATTCTTTATGAGGTAGCAGGAGCGGCTGAGGAGGCAGTGACTAGAGCTTTCGCTATGGCCACAGCCAAGATGCCTTTTAAGACTAAGGTTATTAAAAAATAAAGATATGAAGAAAAAGGAATTTCAAGAAATGAGAAACAAAAGTGTAGCCACCCTAAGGGAGGAAGTTGCTAAAATGAAGAAAGAGGCCGATACGGCTTATACCAAACTTAAGTCTGGACAAGAGAAAAACACCTCTGTTGTTAGAAACATAAAAAGGAGAATTGCCCAGACCTTATCCCTGATTCGCGAGAAGGAACTTTTAGGACAGGAAGAAGTTGAAGTCAAAAAGAGCAAAAAAGAAGAAAAAATCGGCTAAATTTAGTATACTAACCGTTTGTTTATGAAAATATTTAAAGGAAAAGTAATCTCAACCAAAATGGCAAAAACTGCGACAGTCGCGGTTGAGCGTGTAGTGGTTCATGCTCTTTACAAAAAGAGATTCAAGAGAATAAAGAAATACCATGTTCATGATGAGATTGGCGTTGCCGTTGGTCAAACTGTTACCTTTGTTGCCTGTAAACCAATTAGCAAACTTAAGAGGTGGAAGATTGTCGAGGTAGTTGGTCAGTCAAAGTTAAAAACTAAAAAAGAAACTAAAGAGGTAAAAGAAGTAAAAACCAAGAAAGGAGCTAAAACCAAGGCAAAATAGCCCTGGTTTTTTAATTTATGATCCAACTAAGAACAATTTTAACCCCAGCCGACAATTCCGGAGCCAAGGGGCTAATCGTTATGGGTATCTCGGCCAAAATTGGTAAGAAGGCGACGATTGGCGATGTCGTTAATTGTGTTGTTCACGGAGCTGACTCTGCTGGAATTGTGGCCAACAAAGAGAAAGTTAAAGTACTAATAGTCAGGACCAGAAAAGAAATTGGCCGAAGAGACGGAAGTTACGTACGCTTTGATGACAATGCAGGAGTGGTTATCGATAAACAGGGTTTGCCCCGCGGGACAAGAATCTTAGGGCCTATTGCTCGTGAGATAAAGGAAATGGGTTATACCAAGATAGCATCCCTTTCTAGGGAGGTTGTGTAAAAATTACTATGCTAAAACTAAAAGTTGGAGACAAAATAAAAGTATTACTCGGTAAAGATAAAGGTCGAGACGGAGAAATTGAGAAAATCCTTCCTCGAAAGGGCAAGGTAGTTGTTCCTGGGGTAAATATTTATAAAAGGCACATGAAGGGATCTCAAGGCCAAAAAGGAGGAATTTATGAAATCCCCAGACCACTGATTTATTCAAAGGTCGCTTTGGTATGTCCCAAGTGTAAAAAAGCTACCCGCGTAGGTTTTAAAGTTGTGGGGGACTCTAAACTTAGAATTTGCAAGAAATGTGGTCGAGAGATTGATACAAAATAATATGGAAAAAAGAATTAAAGCTAGACTAGAAGAAAAATACCAGAAAGAGGTTGCTAGTGCCTTAAAGGAAGAGTTTGGAATTAAAAACATAATGGCTGTTCCAAAGATTGTAAAAATTGTGGTTAATGTTGGGACAGGCGAAGCTGGTAAGAATAAAGAAACGATGGAAGCCTTTATCAAGGACTTAAGTGCTATCTGTGGACAGAGGCCATCAATCCAAAAGGCTAAAGTCTCAGTCGCTAGTTTTGGAGTTAGGGAAGGAATGCCAGTTGGTTTGAGGGTGACCTTAAGGGGTAAAAGGATGTATGACTTTTTAGATAAACTAGTTTCCATCACTCTCCCTAGACTTAGAGATTTTCGTGGAATTCCAGGTAAATCGTTTGATAAATTTGGGAACTATACCTTGGGAGTTGAGGAGCATATTGTTTTTCCAGAGATAGACATGACCAAAGTGGTAAAACCTTTCGGTTTTGAGATTACTATTGTCACAAGCGCTAAAGAAACAGACAAGGCCAGAAGGCTCCTTGAACTTATGGGAATGCCTTTTGAAAAATAAATATGGCAAAAACATCAAAAGAAGTTAGAGAAACCAAAAAATTAAAATATAAGAATCGTTACAGGAACCGTTGTAAACTCTGTGGACGGCCCCGTGGTTATATGAGAAAATATGGCCTTTGTCGTTTGTGCTTTAGAGAAGAAGCTCATAAAGGGAATATCCCTGGAGTACAGAAGGCCAGTTGGTAAGACAATATATGAAAAACAAACAAACAAAAAAGTTTATTAAAAAGACGGTAACTAGCTATTCTCTGGGAGATTTTCTTATCAGAATCAAAAATGCAGCGATGGCTGGTAGGAAAACTCTGGTGGTTGAAAAAACCAACCCTATTAAGAATGCCGCTGAGGCTCTTAAGAGGATGAGATATTTGGATAAGGTTGAGGAAAAAGATGGATTTTTGACCCTTTTCCTAACTTTCAAGAATAAAGCGGTTTATCTGACTGACTTAAAACTAGTTTCCAAGCCGGGATTAAGAATTTATTGGGGGTCCGAAGATATTCAGAAACACAAGGGCCCTTCGACCTTTTTGATTTCAACCCCGAAAGGAATGCTTTCTTCAAAAGAAGCCATAAAAGAGAATGTTGGTGGAGAGATAGTTGCAGAAATAATCTAAATATGAGTAGAGTAGGAAAATTACCAGTAGAATTGCCGGCAGGAGTAAAAGTTGAATCCGGAAAAGATAATTATAAGGTTATTGGTCCTAAGGGAGAAGTAGAGGGCCATCTACCTAAAGGAATCTCTTTAGAAGAAAAAGAGGGTGGTATGTTGGTAAAAATTGGCAAGGATAGTGTTACCACCCGCATGTATCAGGGAACTGTCAGATCAATTCTTTCTAGCCTGATTCATGGAGTTACCGAGGGGTGGAAAAGAGAACTGGACTTAGTAGGTACAGGATACCGAGCCGAAGTAAGAGATGGAAACCTAGTGATTACTATTGGTTTTTCTCACCCAGTTGAGGTTAAGGCCCCAAAGGATATTTCCTTTAAGGTTGAAAAAAGCAGGATTACCGTTGAGGGGATTGATAAACAATTAGTAGGAGAGATGGCGGCTGAAATAAGAGCCATCAGACCTCCAGAACCTTATAAAGGTAAGGGAATTATGTACGTTGGAGAACAGATCAGAAGAAAAGCTGGAAAAGCTGCTAAGGCTCAAGGAGCAGCCTAATTAAGAAATTATATTATGAATACAAATAAAAACTTTTTAAAAAGAAAAGCAAGAGTAAGGGCACGAGTATGGGGAACTAAAAGTTGTCCCAGACTTAACGTGGCAAAATCAAATAAATCACTGTTTGCTCAGATCATCAATGATGATGAGGCCAAAACCTTGGTTGGAATTTCTACTTTACGTCTTCCTGAAACAAAGGGTAAAAAACCAACTAAAGTGGAGCAGGCCAGTATTTTGGGCGAGGAAATTGCAAAAGAAGCTAAGAAACTTAAAATTACTAAGGTTGTTTTTGACAGGTCGGGGTCCCTTTATCATGGTAGAGTAAAAGCAGTAGCCGAAGGCGCAAGAAAAGGAGGATTAATTTTCTAATATGTACCAAGGAGGTCAACCAAATAATTACTTCCAGCCTCAGGATAATCCTTATGAGGAGACAGTAATTGAAATAAAAAGAATTTCTAAAAAGACCAAAGGTGGAAACCAAATTAGGTTTTCCGCTCTGGTGGTCGTTGGGGACAGGAAAGGAAAAGTCGGTTTGGGTCTGGCTAAAGCTGGAGATGTCCGCAATGCCATCAGAAAATCTCTTGTTGCTGCAAAAAAACAAATGATTGACGTTCCTCTTTCCGGAATGACTCTTCCTTACAGTGTTCATCAGAAATTTTCAGCCGCCAAAATTATCCTCAAACCAGCCCCTCCTGGAAGCGGTATTATTGCTGGAGGACCAATGAGAGTAGTCCTAACCGCAGCCGGAGTGCGTGATGCTGTAGGGAAAATCTTGGGGACAAAAAATAAAGCCTCTAACGTTTACGCTACTTTTAAAGCACTAGAAACAATATCTGCTCTTAAAGATAAAAGAGCCAGTAAGGAAAAATAACATGGAACAAAAACTAAAGAAATTATCAGCTAGGAAACAAAAGAGACTGGGTCGAGGTTATGGTAGTGGGAAAGGTGGACACACTTCCGGAAGAGGCCAAAAAGGCCAAAAATCCAGAGGAAAGATTAATGTTATCTTTGAAGGACTTAAAGTTAAAAAATCCTTTATCAAAAGATTGCCTCTAAGACGAGGGAAAGGCCGCTTTAAGCCAGGCACAAAATCCCTAATTGTCAAACTGGGTTACCTAAATCTTCTTCCCCAGGATTCAGTGGTTGATATTGAGACTTTAGCCAAAGCAGGCATTGTAGATTTGAATGATGCCAAGAAATTCGGAGTTAAAATTTTGGGAGACGGAAAATTGGAGAAGAAACTTATTATTAAATTGCCTATATCCAAGTCGGCCGCTCTTGAAGTTGCCAAGGTGGGAGGAAAAGTTGAAACTCCTGTTAAGGAAAAATAATTGATCTTTGGGGGTTGGGGCCTTACATTTAATTAGATATGTTTGCTTCTATCGTACAATTTTTCTCAAAAGCCGTTAAAACTCCAGAAATCAGGAAAAAACTTATTATTACGGCGGTTATCCTAGTTGTTTATCGAATGGTGGCCCATATTCCGGCGGCTGGAATAAGCTCTGCCTCCCTCAAGGCTCTTTTTTACGGAAGTCCTCTTCTTTCACTTCTAGACATTTTTTCAGGAGGAACACTGGCGAACTTTTCAATTATGGCTTTGGGATTACAGCCTTATATCAATGCTTCCATAATCTTGCAACTTCTGGGTTTTGTTGTTCCTCAGCTTGAAGAGTTACAAAAGGAGGGCGAGTACGGCCAGGAAAAAATAAACCAATACACCAAACTTCTAACGATTCCTTTAGCCGCCGTGCAGTCTTTTGTGATGTTCACTCTTTTAAGGAACCAGGGAATTATTGGCTCTATGTCCGTAGTTTCACTGGTGGCTCTCATCCTCACCATGACTTGTGGAAGCGTCTTTGCGGTATGGTTGGGCGATTTGATTACTGAATATGGAGTATCAAACGGAATATCCTTTTTGATTTTTGCTGGTATTATTGCACGTTTGCCGGTTACCTTGGGTCAATCGGTGACAGTTGTCCAGGGTGCGGACGTTTTAAAGATCATAGTTTTTGGAGCTCTATCAATCTTAATTGTAGGCATGGTTGTTTTTATGAATGAAGCAACCAGAAAAATTCCTATCAACTATGCCAGAAAAACTAGGAATGTTGGTCCATCGTCTTCGTATCTTCCACTGCGTTTGAATCAAGCGGGAGTTATCCCGATAATCTTTGCGGTTTCTTTGGTGATGATACCTTCTTTTTTGGGACAATTCCTTTCAGGGTTGGGTAATCCCCAAATTGCTGCTATCGCCTCGGCGTTCCAGAGGAATTTTACCTCTGATTCTTTCCTCTATAACCTGGTTTATTTCTTGTTGGTTGTAGGTTTTACCTACTTCTATACCGCCATAGTTTTTAACCCTGAGAAAATCGGTGAGAGTTTACAGAAAAACGGGGGTTTTGTTCCAGGGATTAGACCGGGAAAGCAAACAATAGAATACTTGAATGGTGTTTTAAGTAGAGTAACCCTGGCAGGAGCAATATTCCTAGGTTTTATTGCTGTTCTTCCCTCATTTTTTCAAAGCTTCGTTGGGGTAAGCAACTTAGCCATTGGAGGAACAGGGATTTTGATCGTGGTTTCTGTTGTCTTAGAAGTAACTCGTGATCTGGAGGCTCAGTTAGTGATGAAAAGGTACGACACTTTTATTAGGTAACCCGATAATATGAATATTCTTATTTTAGGTCCTCAGGCATCAGGGAAAGGTACTCAGGCAAAAGCAATTTCTGAGAAGCTGGATTTATTGCATATCGAGTCGGGGGAACTTCTAAGACAGAAAGCCAAAACCGATGAAAAGCTTAGGCAAATATTAAATAGTGGTGCGTTGGCTCCTAATGAGGAGACGGTGAGGATTGTTGATGAATTCATCAAGAATGAGGGTCGTGGTTATGATAACTTAATATTTGACGGTTTTCCTAGAACTGCAGATCAATACGGACTATTTAAAAGTTGGCTTAAGGAGAAGGGTTCACGTTTGGATAAAGTTGTCTATCTTGAGGTGAGGGATAGTATTTCTGAGGAAAGGATCTCTTCCAGAAGGACCTGTAAGGTGTGTGGTAATGTTTATAACCTTATAACCAATCCTCCTAAAAATGGTGACAAGTGTGATTGTGGAGGAGAATTGATCCAGAGGGAAGACGATCTGCCTGAGACAGTTAAAAAAAGGTTAGATATTTTTCATACCCAGACGGAACCTATCCTCAAATTAGCCCAGGAAGACGGCGTTCTAATCAAGGTTGACGGAGAGAAATCAATAGCCGAGGTAACGAGCGATATTTTAGAAAAGATTTCTTAACCATGTCAGGATTTGACGCACCAATTTGTATTAAGACCCCGGAGGAGCTAAAGATAATGGCCGAAGGTGGTAAAAAACTTCGTCAGGTAAAAAACGAACTAGAGAAGATGGTTGCAGCCGGTGTTAATGCTCTTCAAATTGAGGAGAAAGCTTGTGAACTTATAGCCAAAACGGGAGGAAAGCCCTCTTTTAAGATGGTCCCTGGGTATCATTGGGCGACTTGTGTAAATGTTAATTCAGGTCTGGTCCATGGGATACCTAAAAAAAACCTAGTTTTCCAAAAAGGCGATTTGGTGAGTATTGATGTCGGGCTTTTCTATAAAGGCTTTCACACCGACACTTCGATTTCTGTGGGGATTGACCTTGACCCTAAGACGCAAAAGTTCTTTGATACCGGGATGAAGGCTTTAGCCAAATCCATTAAGATGGCAGTTAACGGGAACAAAATTTGTGATATTTCTAAAACTATGGAGGGGGTGCTTAAAGGTTCTGGTTATTCCCCCGTTATGGCCTTGGTAGGGCACGGAGTGGGCAGGACCCTTCACGAGGAGCCTGCTATCCCCTGCTTCGGTGCGGAAAAGAGGGAATATTCGCCCGAAATTAAGAACGGAATGGCCCTGGCTATTGAAGTGATGTACACTCTTGGGAGCCCAGACCTAGTGATGGAAGAAGACGGGTGGACAATTGGCACTCGGGATGGTAAAATATCAGCACTTTTCGAAGAGACTGTTGCGGTAACTCCAGACGGTCCTTTAGTGCTTACTTGAGGCCTTAGAGCCTTAGCAAGTGAAGTAATCTGGGGTGTTTTTGTGTTCATTTATGAACAATTTGACTAGTAAAAATGGCAAGGTTTTAGAGGCCTTACCAAACACAATGTTTAGGATAGAGCTTGATGACGGAGGAATGGCTCTGGCCACCTTGAAGGGTAGAATGAGGAAGAACTATGTGCGTATCTTTCCTGGGGATAGGGTTAAAGTGGAATTTACCCCCTACGATCAAGAGAGAGGCCGAATTATCTATAAATACTAAAAAATATGAAAGTTCAATCAGCAATAGAAAAAAGATGTAAGAATTGTAAAATCGTCAAAAGACGAGGGGTTTTATACATCACATGTAAAAATCCCAGGCATAAACAGAGACAGGGATAAAAAAATATGGCTAGAATTTCAGGAATCGATTTACAAGATGGTTGGAAAGTAGACTTTGCTTTGACCCGAATTAAGGGCATTGGTTGGACGTTGTCTAAAAAAGTGGTTAAAGCCCTTAAGATAGATTCTAAAAAAAGAGTGGCTGATTTAAGCGGAGACGAATTGGCTCAAATTGCTGCGGAGTTGGAGAAATATCTAACTGAAGGAGAGTTGGCTAGAACAGTCAGGTCCAACATCGCCAGGTTAAAGCAAATAGGTTCTTATAGGGGAGTTAGGCACACCAGAGGACTTCCCTTAAGAGGTCAAAGGACCAGAAGAAACGCTAGAACAAAAAGAGGTAAGAGAAAGACTGTAGGAGCTTTCAAAAAAGAGATGCTAGCTAAAACCACTCAGGCAAAAGCAGGAGGGGAGAAATAATTAAAAAATATGGCTACTAAAAATAAAGACGTCGAATCAGGAAAAATATATATTTCAGCCAGTTTCAATAACACCTTAGTCACGATTACGGACATGAAAGGTGACACCCTTAGTTGGGGTTCATCTGGATCTTCTGGTTTTAAAGGAACCCGTAAATCTACTCCTTTTGCAGCCACTACTGCGGTAGAGAAGGTTATCTCTGCAGCTAAGACGAAATATAATCTAAAAGAAGTTGAGGTTTATGTTAAAGGACCAGGTCCAGGAAGAGATGCTTCTCTCAGGGCCATCCGTAGTACAGGTTTGAGGATTTCTCTTATTGCAGATATAACACCCTTTCCCCATAACGGGCCTAGACCCAAGAAAAAGAGGAGAGGTTAAAAAGTAGAATAAATATATGGCAAGATATACAGGACCAAAAGATAGACTATCAAGA
>Ga0265297_10000968_pt1 | contig 74216 bp, 76 predicted proteins | sample Munlanlwell13791_FD_192502 | JGI IMG/M metagenome (GOLD analysis project Ga0265297, IMG submission 192502) | Leachate microbial communities from a municipal landfill in Southern Ontario, Canada - Leachate well 137-91 | ecosystem: Engineered > Solid waste > Landfill > Unclassified | place...
ACAGCACCGCTTACAAATGGGGTACCGGTTTTAAGTTCACCGTTATTCACGGCAAGAACTTCTTTGATTTCGACGGTGGTTTTAGGCTCAAGTCCCATTTTATCGAACAAAAGGATATCACCCTCTTGAACTTTATACTGTTTTCCGCCGTTTTTGATAATTGCGTACATTAGCGTTCCTTACTTACAAGTCTACAAAAAGTGGCGAATTATAGCCAACGTTTATTTAAGCTTAAATTAAAATGCAGTATTTCTAAAAACCTTATGCATGTAAAGATGTACTCTCGATGCAATTGCGCTTTAATTTCACTACAAATCCTCGTTAAAGACAAAAAAGATCCCTTATCTTTTCGATCTAAATATTCTAATCATACCGTATATTTATTGTACGAATATATATTCATTGCTATCTATGTCAACAAGCAAAATCAAATAATAATCATCTACACTCAACTTATTTATATAAATATAAAATTCGTTCTCTTTATCCAAAATATTGACTAAAACTTTTTGTCTGCAGCTATCTTGAAAATCCGAGCTAATATCTTTCCAGTCCAAAACAGAGTTGTTGAATACATAGCCTTCTTTCTGTATAAACAGTGAATCCAAGGCAATCTCTTCACGGTTCAAATACGAAAATCTGCCATTAAAAATAGTGTTTGAAAACCGTATAATAGAATTTTGATCGACGATGACGGCACTCACCGGAATATACTCCACCATCTCTTGAAAGTGAATGTCCAGTGCCTGATCGACGCTATCGGTTATCTCTTTAAACTGAAGCTTTTTCAGTTCCGTTATATCCTGTCGTATCCCTATATACTCCACTATCTCGTCATTCTCATCCAGTATCGGCATGATCGTCGCCTGTACGAAATAACTCTCTCCGTTTTTAGCTCTGTTTTCTACTACTCCTCTCCATGTACCTTTATGCGAAATCGTCTCCCATAGCTCTTTGAACACCTCTTTCGGTACATTCGGCGATCGTACAATATTATGATTCTTCCCTATCAGCTCTTCTCTTGTATAACCCGATATCTCACAAAACTTATCGTTCACATACGTTATAACCCCTTTTAAATCCGCCTTTGATACAATCGTCGATTTGTCTATCGCTTTTTTATGCTCTTCAAGCATTCTATTTTTAGCGCGCAATTCTTCAAGCGTTTCGTTTATTTTTGATAAAAGTTCATTAAAAGTTTTTTCCAATATATGAATTTCATACGTTTTTGGAGCGCATGTAATTCCCTCTGAAAAATTTTGTTTCTCTTTTACATTTTTAATAGCTTGTACAAAAATAGCTATAGGATTTATAAATATCCGCGTCATTAAAAATTGAAAGATAAAAAATGTCGTAATAATTGCTACGATCGTGAAAATCAAAAAATACGAAATGATACTATCCAACGGGATTTTTATGTCGTTCGGTAAAAACGTCATGTCTATAACCCCGTTTACATCGCCTACTTTTGCATTATAGTGACAGGTAATACACTCCTCTTTTACCACCATCGGGCGCAAATACCGGATCTTTCTATCATCGGTTGTAATAAAAAGGGTCTCTCCTTTTAACGCTTTTTGTATCAGAGGATCATTCAACTTGGCTTGTTCCGATTCTACTTTCCCGAAAAGTTCTTCTACCAAGGGGCTTCGGTACGTTTTGATTTCAAGACCGGGTTTTAATCGGTTCAAGCGATTTGTAATCTTGTATAAATCTTCTCTGGCCCATCCCTCCTGCATTTTCGTATACAGAACTTCAAATGCTAATTCACTTGTCTTTTCAGCATCGTCTTCAGCTAAATTATTGAGTGCCATTTCTCTCATATAGCTGCTTGAAAAGTATGCGAATACCACACCGATAGCAAGCATCACGAATATAATTTTAAAAAATAATTTTTTATTCGTGGTCAACTTTCTTTCTTCCATTTTTATCCCTTTGCGATCATTTTAAATTCAATAACATTCCGATTCGTAAATCACTCTTTTTTTACGAGTAAACTTCCGGAGAGTTTGAAATTTTTATAACCTTTTTTTTCTACTCTCAATTTGCACTCCTCATAAATTGATATCAACCCCATCTCTTTTAACTTTTTTTCCAGATAATCGTCACTGCCGTATCGGATCAAATAAGCGCTAATACTTTTCGGCCAGTCTACCGCAGTAACGTTTTTATATCTGTACATTTCATTTACATAGGCAAGTTTGGCGATATTGGCTATTTTTGATTTAAAATAATCTATCTGCCAAAATTTCCCAAGCAATTCAAGAGCCTCTCTTGCATCACCCGAAATTGCATAAACCTGTGCCTTATTGGCAGCAGCCAAAAAGCCGTTTTCTATGGTTTTATATTTTGTATGTTCGGATAAATTCGGATTTATGAAAGTCATCTCGCACGCTTTTATAAAATCTTTTTCGTCTATATAGTTTTCATATTTTTTAAAATCCGATAAAAATATTTTTGCTTTTTTCGCATCTCTTCCATACATAGGGAAATCTTCTAAAAAGTCCGATAACTCCGTTGTCTTTTGTATATCGAACTCTTTTATGGCAATCTCGAGTTGTACGACTACATTGTTTCCGAATTTGATCACTTTTTCATATAATGATGTTTCGGCTAAAACAGGATGGGTTTTGCATAAAGAGAAATAATGTCCGAATTTTTTTTCTTTTACTGCCAACTCGGATTCAAATACAAGTTGAGGGGATTTTAGAAGAAACGTTATCATTTCTCTTTTTGATGGAACTTTATAGAACGGCAACAATAGCATTTCTGCCGATTTTTGCGCCCGAATAGGATCTTTTCTCACATTTTCTTTGACCTTTATAAAGGTATTATTCCAATGTTTTTCTAGTTGCATAAACGGTGTTGCAACGTTTAAAAACGGTAATTTTTGTACTATTGAATAAGCTTGCGCAAAATTTCTGCTTTCAATAGCGTCGTATAATGCAAATATATACGTTTTGTTTAACAATATCGCATCGTATAATTTTTTACACTCGTTATATTGCAGATAAGGCTGCCCCAGTTCTTGTACTTTTTCGTTTTCGTTTTGTGCAATAGCATCAATTATTTTAACGACTACTTGATCCCAATTTTGAAAAAGTGTTTTCGTATACAGCGAATTCAACTGCAAAAATATATTTTTTTCTATATATTTGTTTGCATCAGAAAAGTTTTTTAACTTTGTAGCAAGAATAAACTGCTCTTTATAGGCATCCAAATCGACGACTTGTATATCACCGTCACATGATCCGATGTACAGAAAATTTTTATATATCTTAAGAGCTGAAACCTCTTTAAATGAAAGTGTTATTGAAAATTCTATGGAATTCGTATCATAATTTACAACATAGATTTTATTGGATTTTGTTCCGACGATAATAAACGGCGACTCATTTATAGCAACTAAAGTTGTAGGCCATGCCGGAAACAAATTGTTTTCACTCTCAACTCTCTGTGCTTGTATATCGTAGATACAGGACGCACCGTTTCGAAGAATATAATAAATGTATTTTTCATTTCGTATAAATATGGCTGCTTCTAGAACATCAGTAGATATAAATGAACTTTGAACTATCGCCATCTGGATATTATAAAGAGTATTGGTGTGATCAAATGAGCAGCTTAACAAATATTTGTTCACCTCTGAAAACGTTAAATTGGATATATAATCGGGTTTGGGAGGCAATGCAATAATATATCTCATTGTATCGGCATCATAGATATAAGCTCTGCCATCTGCCGCACCCGTTGCAAAGAGACCGACATCTTCACTAAAAGTACTGACTTCGATAGGGGCACTGTGCTCTGTAATTTTGGATTGAATGAGCGGAGGAGTCTCCTTTGTGGTAAAAACATCTCCGGAAGAAGAATCAGGTTCAGGATAAAAAAACAGATCGCTATTAGAAAATGAGGTTGCTTTTGCATGTCTGTGCAATTCAATATCCCGTTCAAACAATCTAGTCGCACCCATATAGGAGTAACTGTCTTGAAACGTATGCAAATTTCCGTTCTGATCCAGAACCAGTAACGTATCAGAACTTTTATAGATATTCAGAACTGAAGATTCTATTTTTAATTTATTTATTATTTGCATTGTCTAAAATCCGGACAAGCTTTCTAAGTTACTATCGGCTTCGATGAGCAATACAAAATATAATCCGTATTCGTCTAATCTGCTGACAAATATAAAATATTCCGTCGCATTCCCGAAAAAATCAATCAGAACTTTTTGTGCAAGACTCTCTTCAAGATTAACGACTTCATCTTTCCAGTCCAAAACAGAGTTGTTGAATACATAGCCTTCTTTCTGTATAAACAGTGAATCCAAGGCAATCTCTTCACGGTTCAAATACGAAAATCTGCCATTAAAAATAGTGTTTGAAAACCGTATAATAGAATTTTGATCGACGATGACGGCACTCACCGGAATATACTCCACCATCTCTTGAAAGTGAATGTCCAGTGCCTGATCGACGCTATCGGTTATCTCTTTAAACTGAAGCTTTTTCAGTTCCGTTATATCCTGTCGTATCCCTATATACTCCACTATCTCGTCATTCTCATCCAGTATCGGCATGATCGTCGCCTGTACGAAATAACTCTCTCCGTTTTTAGCTCTGTTTTCTACTACTCCTCTCCATGTACCTTTATGCGAAATCGTCTCCCATAGCTCTTTGAACACCTCTTTCGGTACATTCGGCGATCGTACAATATTATGATTCTTCCCTATCAGCTCTTCTCTTGTATAACCCGATATCTCACAAAACTTATCGTTCACATACGTTATAACCCCTTTTAAATCCGCCTTTGATACAATCGTCGATTTGTCTATCGCTTTTTGGTATTCATGCAGTGTTTTATTCTTAGCACCCAGTTTTTCAAGGGTCTTATTTACTTTAGAGAGAAGCTCATTAAAACTTTTTTCAAGCATATGCATCTCATACGTCTGATTGACGTATTTAACTTCCTCTAAATGCATATCGTTTTCTTGGATATTTTTTATCTGGTTTACAAAACGGCTAAGCGGTGATATAAACATTTTACTGATTAGAAAGGCCAATATAAAAAACGTTATAACAATTGCAATCACAATAAAAATAAAAAGATACGTAAAAATAGAATCTAAAGGGGCTTGAATATCTGTCGGCGGAAACACCATATCTATAACCCCGTTTACATCGCCTTCTTTTGTATTGACATGGCATTTTATGCATTCTTGTTTTATGATAATCGGTTTTAGATAACGAATTTTATTATTATCGGTCGTTGCAAAAACCGTTTCGCCATTTAAGGCTTTTTGAATCAATGGATCATTAAACCTTTGATTCCCTGAATCGATTTTCCCAAAAAGTTCTTCGACAAGTCTGCTTCTGTAAATATTAATCTTTAGATTAGGATCGATATCGTTTAAACTTTTAACAACCTTGTCTATATCTTCTCGCACCCATCCGTCTTGCATTTTTGTATAGATCGTTTTAAATACCAATGAACTTGTTTTTTCCGCATGATCTTCAATCAACTTGTTCAACGCTTCCTTTTTAAGGTAAAGGCTGGCCGTATACCCGACTACGAGCGCACTAAAAAAATAGATAAACAGTACTCGTAAAAATAATTTTTTGTTCGTAATTAACTTTTTTTCTTCCATTTTTTTATCACTGTTCTCTTTTTTGTTCTTTACCATGACTTAAATAAGTATTTTTTATTTGAAAATCATCGTTGAAGTATTATGTCGCGTTAGTGTTGCAAGTTTGTGGCAAAAAAAGTATTACTGAATTTTAACGATGTAGAAGATGTACGGAGTATAGAAATCGTGCGCAAAAAAATTATCTTTTACGCACTCCCTCTTATTTTTCTAAGTTGAGTTTAGATTAAAGCGATAGCATCAATCTCAACAAGTGCATTTTTCGGTAACGTTTTCACGGCTACCGTAGAGCGCACAGGCTTATGATCTCGGAAGGCATCCGCATAAACGGCATTAACGGCTACAAAATCATTCATATCCGCCAAAAAAATGGTCGTTTTAACAACTTTATCCAAAGAACTTCCCGATGCTTCCAAAACCGCTTTCAAATTTGAAAGCACTTGGGCACATTGCTCTTTTACATCCCCTTCGAGCATTTCACCGGAAGGCTTTAGCGCGATCTGTCCGGAGGTAAATACCATGCCGTTTGCGATTATCGCCTGAGAATAAGGACCGATAGCCGCAGGAGCGTTAGGGGTTTGTATACATTTCATATTTTGTTTCCTTTTCATTTTATTTAAACGCCAAAGGAATAAAATCCCTTTGACTACGCTAGCCGCTATGGCACAAAACAAGCAACGCGCTCGTTCAACGATGTTTCCTGAAACGCTTGCCTCTTTCGAGGCAGAAATTATTTTTTTACTTTTCGTAATGCATCATCGAGAATGGATTGATAGTCGTCCGCAGGCCAGTACCCCGGAATAGAATAGATCACTTTCCCTTCTCCGTTCAAAAAGTAGTGCATCGGTACCATTTTAGCCGTCAAATTTTTTGGATAATTACTTTTGTCACGGGTCACATGAACGCTCACAAATTTAGCATTAAGTTTAGTGATAATATCCTCATCCTGAAGGGTTGTCGCTTCAAATTTTCGGCACCATCTGCACTGCTCGCTCGTAATTAACACCATGAGCGGTTTAGACTCTTTTTTCGCTTTAGCCTGGGCCTGCTCAAACGTATCGTTCCATGCAATTTCTCCGGAGAAGAGACTAGCTACCAAAAAAGCTAACAAAGCTAATTTTTTCATTCTTGACCTTTGGTTAGTAAACCGAAATTTTACCGAAAATTATTAATTAACTTTGTAAAAACAGCATAAAGATTTTTCACTTCCTCAATCGATGTCCTCTCATTGGGGGCATGTATCGTATCGTTGATCACTCCGAATTCAATAACATCGATTCCGTATGCGGCAATAAACCTCGCGTCCGATGTCCCTCCGGCCGTGGAATTTTTCGGAACTGCTCCGCACACATCACGGATAGCATTTGAGAGGGTTCGTACAATCTCCGTATCGGCATCGGTAACAAACGGATAGGCCGATTGGTCCAATGTCAACGTATATTCCAATGCTCCCATCTGTTCCGCAATAAAAGAGGTGATCTTCTCTTTGTCGGTACAGGTCGAATTGCGGACGTTAAACATCATCTTCAGCTTACCGGGAGAGACGTTTGTCGTCTCTATCCCCGCACGGATATCGGTAATAACGATTTGGCTCGGAGCAAAATATTCATCCCCCTCATCCAAAAAAGCACCTGCAATATTGGAAAGCACAGGGGCAATTTGATGGACGGGATTGATCGCTTTTTCAGGATAAGCGGCATGCCCCTGTTTCCCGATCATCTCGATGATCCCGTTAATCGATCCGCGGCGCCCGACTTTGATCGCATCGCCGAATTTCTCTTCGCATGTCGGTTCGGCAACAATAACGGCGTCGGGAAGAAGATTATGCTCTTTGAGATAGGCCAATACTTCTACGGTACCGAATTTCGCCGGTCCCTCCTCGTCAGAGGTTAGCAAAATTGATAATGTCCCGCCGAATTGATCTGTCTCTTTCAAAGCTTGAACAAAGGTGGCAACGCCGCTTTTCATATCCTGTGCGCCGCGGGCATAGATATACCCGTCTTTTTCGGTTGCGATAAACGGATCACTCTCCCACCCCTCCCCTGCGGGGACGACATCGACATGCCCGGCGAAACAAAGATGTTTCCCCTCGCCAAACGTACGATAGGCAAAAAGATTTTTTACCCTTTCGCGATCGATACGAACAGTGGTAAATCCTTCCAAATAATTTTCCAGAAAATCAAAAATACCGCCGTCTTCGGGGGTAACGCTCGGCGATTCCAAAAGCTTTTTAAATAATTCGATAACGTTCAACTTTAATCCTCTTTTAACTGCGTCTCATACTCCAGACGCAAACCTTGTGCGGTCATTATAAAACCTTGCAGTTTGATTTTGCCTTGAGAAATTGCACGAGAATGGGTTTCACACAAAGCTATAAGATGATGGTGCTCTTTTGAAACAGGATTCTTCTGCATATTTCGCACCAATGCACCGCAGATGACACATTCGCATGCGACCACTTCTCGGTACCGCTTGATGTACTCTTTTTGATTGCCCAGCTCGAGTACATCATACTCTTTGGCCAAATTTTCTCGCAGCCGCTTCGCATTTTGCAAAAAATTCGGATTCATATGAAGTGATTCGGCGAACTCCAAACCGTACACACTGCTCCCCCGCCCCGATTTTAAAATTCGATCATAAATGAGACGATCACGCTCTTCATCGTATCGGACACTTAAATGGAGATGGACAACTTCCCGCAAACGGCTTAATTCGCTGATCATGGAGAGCTGGTGCAGGTGGGTCGTCATTAAAAACAAACACCCTTTTGAATTCAGTTCCATGATCGTACTCGCGACAATCGAAACGGCTGAGAGGGTTTCGGTACCGTGACTAATCTCATCTCCCAAGACAAGCGAACGCGGTGTTGCACGGCTGAATATGGTATTGAGTTCCAGCATCTCAACCCCGAAGGTAGAAAGCGATTTTGCCACATTATCACGTGATTGGATACGGGTATAGACCCCGTCAAAGAGGGAGAATTTCATCGCTTTGGCCGGGACGAAAAAACCGCCCTGTGCAAGTGTCACGGCGATACCGATGCTCTTCATTAACGATGATTTTCCACTGGAGTTGATTCCATAAAGCAATACTCCGCGAATATTAGCGCCGTCATGCACTCTGGAGTCCAACATGACCGTCTCAGGATAGGGAAGATCCAGGAAATCTCGATCCCCCATAACGATATCGTTCGGTATATACGCAATTTTTTGCTCTTCCACCAATAAATGGCGCAGCTGGGTCATCTGCAAAAAGTTTTGATTTTTCGTTTCTACGATACTCGGACGGATCAATGCATATTTTTGTGCAGCCAGTGCGGAAGTAACGGCGACATCGATTTGAGCTACCCAGTCAATGGTCGTCTGCATAAACTGAATCTGACTCTGCAGCCATTGACTCTCGCCGAAGCGGTTGCGCAGCTCGATTTCCCACCCCTCCAGCAACGTCTCTGAGGGGAGAATACGGGTCAGTTTATGTTTTATAAAATAATTTTGTATCTCAATAATTTGAGTAATCGTCCCCAAAAACAGTTCAATATCGCTTATGTGCCGATTTAGCAGTTTCCACCATAACAGCTCAACGTCCCCGATCAATCCAAGACGCTCATTCAACCAAACGCTATGGGGGTTTAATGCCTCTATCCAATCATAACGTCTGTTAAGTTCTCTCATATCTCTAATCGGTAAAAACAGCCGAAACCGTCCGAGCCGTTTGCCCATAGGAGTCGACATATTTAAAAAAAGGCGTGCGATGCTGGGAAGGCGTGAATCGACGGCTGACATTTCAAGCTGTTCAAGGGCATTGTTTCCGAGTTCCATTAACTGTGACGTTTCCAAAATAATCGGCTGTGCATACGTGATTGTTTCACCATTATTGAGGTTATCGGCGATCAATGCCAATGCCTGAGCACTTAAGGGCCTATTTTCCAAGCTTAGATGTTCTATCGGGCTCAGTAAAGAGTTGAGATCGAAAACCTTTTTAATAAGAGTGTTTTGCGTGAGCGTATCAAAAGATCGATCATCATAGTGATAGTCAAACATCGAAAAATTGTTTTCTATCTCATCGAATAGCTTCCGAGATGAGGCACCTATAATCAAACGACGACAAGATGTCACAAACAATAAGTGAAGTATCCGATCAATCGCGCTGTACGGATGAGCAGGATCAGCCTCAATTTCACACAACCATCCTTTTAATCCGTACGGCTCGAACATAGCCAAACCTATCGCATAGCCGTTTCGATTACGGTCTATATATATGGCCGCTTGAGACTCATCCATTTGAGGATACCACCCTTTTAATAGTTATAACGATTCATAAAGACTATTATACAAAAATGAATTTCATTTAACTTTTATTTTAGTAATAATCAAGTTATAATCACATTCTTATATTTTAATCTAAGTTTAGGACACTCTTGATGAAACGCCCAACCCCGGTGAACGAAGAAGTTTTATTTGACGGACGAAGTTTAATTTCCGAAACCGACACAAAAGGTATCATTACCTATGTAAACCGAAAATTTACCGAGATGACGGGATACACAGCTCACGAAGCGGTCGGCCAACCCCATAGCCTTCTCCGCCATCCCGATATGCCCAAAGCGGGATTTGAACAGATGTGGAAAGTCATCGAAAGCGGTAAAATTTGGGAAGGGTATGTCAAAAATCTTCGAAAAGACGGTAAATTTTACTGGGTTGTCGTCCATATCGTTCCGAAACTTGATGAAAACGGAAAAATCATCGGCTATATCGCTTCTCGCAAAATGCCGGATCGCGATCGTCTGAAAATTGTCGAAGAACAATACAAAGAGCTTCTTGCGCAAGAGCGTTAAATCGCTCTAGTGATCCACTCTTTTTGTCGATAAACCTGCCAAAACAACCACCCTTTAATAAACGTTTCCACCGTCATTGCCACATAAATCCCCAAGATTCCTCCCCCCAGTTTCATCACCGCATAAGCGGGAATAATACGGAAAAGCCACAAGGAACCGATAGAGATACGCATACTTAGGTTTGTCGCCCCGGCACCCCGCAATGCACCGCTGAGAACAAATGTCAATGCTAAAGGAATTTGAGCGATCCCCACAAGCCGTAAATAGAGTGCCGCCTGATCAATTGTCTCCGAATCCTGTGTAAAAAATCGGATCAACACTTCAGGAATAGCCACCAAAACGATCCCGACACTTCCCATAAATAGTGTTGCAATTTTAGCACTCAATATTCCCGATTCGTAAGCGTAATCGTATTGTTTAGACCCGATAAACTGTCCGGCGAGCACCATCGCCGCAACCGAAAAACCGAATCCAGGCATAAAAGCCAATGCCTCTATCCTCAGACCGATCTGATATCCTGCCAATGCTACTGTTCCCTGTGACGCAATCATCATAACGAATAACAAAAACGATGCTACGCCGATCACCCTCTCTACGGCTGCAGGGGTCCCGATAGCAATCATTTTTTTCAGGTCGGACCGGACAAATATCGGGTATATCCCCAATATTCCCCCCTTTTTTATTAACAGCCAACCATAGATCAGCACCGTAAATCCATATGCTGAGACCGTCGCGTATGCCGCTCCTTCCACTCCCATCGGTTCAAATCCGCCGTGTCCGAAGATAAAAAGATAGTTAAGCCCCGCATTCAAAAATGCCGAAGCAATTTTGATAAAAAGGGAGGTACGTGTGTCCCCCGCGGCGGAGAGTGCATTATAGGCCAACGTATCGAGAAAAATTAGCCCCATCCCCAAAGAGAGGATTCCGAAATATCCGCTTCCGAGTTTTGTTACTTCAGCGGAAGACCCCATCCATCGAAAAAAATCGCCCGAAAAACTCCATCCGAGTGTTCCGACAATCAACGCACCGCCCAATGCAACCCATAGCCCAACAAAAACCACTGCCGAAGCGCGATGACGTCTGCCGCTTCCGATATAGCGTGAGATCAAGGCACTCGAACCGATGGCGTAGACACTCATCAATGCCTGAATAACCATCATGAATTGCATCGATAATCCGACCGCCGCCAATGCCGCAACGCCTAAAATGCCTACCATAAGCATATCGATTAGGATTTGGACGATGTCCAAAAAATGTTTAAGTGCGGCAGGGATTGCCAAATGCAGTACCCGATGTCTTAGCATATGATGATTCAACTTCGAAGTTTCTGCGCAATCTCCTGCATTGCGTCAAACAGCGCCTCTTTTGTCGCATAGCGAAGCTCGATTCGATTGATCGGAACCTCTCCGAGCGGATCGAAATCGCATATCAAAACATACGCTTCGAGGGTAATCTGTTCAGCCTTTAGTTCCGCCCACTCCAATGAAACCGACGCGCTTTCCCCCCCCGCATGAATCAATGCGGCCGGATAGAGTCGGGTAATTTTCAATAAATCGATCTCTTTCCCGTCCGCTACATATATCATCTCATTTTTCATCCGATCTCCCCCAGTTCATACGTTCGCCGTATCCATCCGTAATAAAAAGCCGCAACGGCAAAAACAGCCCCTAGAATCAATGTAATTATCGCCAAAGAGATCCCGGATGCCGCCAAATACCCGATCATCAATGATACAAATGCCCCTACACCCAAAAATATCATATCATTATACGCAATTACCCGGCCGTAAAAATCACTGTGGGTATGATGCTGTAACAGGGTGTACGTATACGACCACAACGTCGTCGTCACAAAGCCGACCGCGACCGATGCGATCAAAGATCCGTAAAAATTATCGACGACTGTCGCCCATAATGCTATACTCAACGCTTCCGCGAGAAATAACCATCCCAGTCTGGCATTATTGATCCAATGTCCCAATACCATCGGACCGATAACCAAGCCTAAAGCCCGCGCGGCATTTAACAGCCCTATCCCCAACGATACGGCAATAATTTGGGAATAGTAGTGTTTCGCCGCTAAGGCAACCAATGCATCAAATGCCGTAAATCCTAAAATTGCATGGAGAATCATCAAATGATAGACAACGGGATTGTGACGGATATACGAGAATGCCTCTTTCATCATGGCGGTAAACTTAGTCCGATTCTGTGACATTTCAATCTCTATTTTCAATGAAAAAACCAACATCAATACCATGATAAACAACCCTGCATCGAGCAGGAATGCCGCTTTTACCCCTATCCAATAGACTACCAATCCGCTCAATGCCATTCCCAGCGTATACGACAGCGACCATATCATCGAATGAATTTCATTCGCCGTTTGCAGTGATTTGCCCTCCAGAATTCTCGGAAGCAGCGACATCTCAACCGTAAAATGAAAGCTCGACGCCCCCATTCTGATAAACACCAGCAGATACAAAAACCACAACATCCCTACATTATCGATACTGATCAACGAAAGGGTACAAACTATCTCGATCAGTGTCAGCATAATCATCAGCCGTTTAGGATGAATCCGGTCCAATAATACTCCGCTTAAAGGGGCCTGAAATACCCCCGGCAAAAAATGCAGCGCTGCGACCAGAGCAATGGTCGTTGCTTCTGCCCCCATCTGGATTAAAAGAGTATAAATCCCCACATTGCTGAACCATGCCCCGAAATAAGCGAGCAATTGAATTAAAGAGAGACGGCGTAGAAGCGGCTGAGCGCGTAAAAGAGTTACATAACGTTTCATAAGCGGAAGATTATCACGCAAGTAATTAAAGTTTTTATTTACATGGACGATTTAGGTTTAGAAATTGTCTCAATACATAGAATGAGGAGAATTACAATGGAAATCTTCCAAACAACAGCAAAGATGCAACAAAGTCAAACTGTTGCTCCAAAACAAAATGTTGATGTTCAAAGTGTCCAGCAGATACAACAAGCACAAATTAACCAAGATAAAATGGCTCAGAATGAGACGGCGCAAAAATCAAGTAAAATCCAATCTCAAGATGAGATGGAAAAATTGATCGACCAGCTTAATCAATCACTCAACCCTTTTAATACCACATTAAAATTCGGTTTTGATAACACATCGGATGATTTTTATGTCTCTGTCATTGAAACCAAGAGCAACCGGATGCTAAGACGCTTTCCGATTGAGCAAGCCGAACAGCTTTTACCGAAAATGCAAGAGGTAAACGGACTCCTTTTCGATCAGAAGGGGTAACGATTAATAATGATCTTAAAGATTTAATAATTTTAATCGAATAAATCAAAGGAATTTTATGTACTCGAATTTAGCTTATAACACTTATGCCCAAAATAATATCGGTGTGGAATCACCGGAAAAATTGATTCAAATGATGTATGAGGGGATTTTGCGTTTTAATATGCAGGCCAAACGTTCCATCATGGACAGTGATATTGAAAAAAAAACGTACTGGATCAATCGTTCCAACGCCGTTATCGGTGAACTTATCAATATTTTAGACTATAATCAGGGGGATATATCCCATTATCTTTCAGGACTGTACACTTACCAGCTGCGTCTGCTTACAGAGGCAAATATCTACAATGACTCAACCAAAATCGATGAAGTAAGCCAGGTATTCAAAGGGTTGTTAGATGCATGGAAAGAGAGTACCGATGTGGCTAACCAGCTTTAAAACAGCTTTGGTGCTCGAAGATTTCGAGTCTATTGCCGCATTGCTGGATAAAATGCCTCCATTTGATACTCACCAACAAATGGAAGAAGCCTTTTATCTTTTAGTCCAGACAAAAACAGCTATTGAAAAGAACAAATCCCAAATTGCCCATATTATGCAACAACTCACAAATAACCTTAATTTCCTCAAATCTACCCAAATAGACCCCCCCTCTTCTTTAAATCTGAAACTTTAACCCTTTTCTCACCATTTTTTTGATAAAATCGCGACATTCACTCCATAATCACTCATTGGAGTCAGGGTATCAACGATAAGGATGCAGTTATGAAAAAAGAGGTTAAAAAAGTTGTTCTCGCCTATTCCGGCGGATTGGATACGAGTGTTATTTTAAAATGGCTCCAAGATGAATACAACTGTGAAGTTGTTACTTTTACCGCAGATATCGGTCAAGGTGAAGAGGTAGAACCGGCTCGTGCAAAAGCCATCAGTCTCGGAATCAAACCGGAAAACATCTATATCGAAGACCTACGCGAAGAGTTTGTACGTGACTATGTATTTCCGATGTTTCGCGCTAATGCGATTTATGAAGGAGAATATCTACTGGGTACATCGATCGCACGCCCTTTGATTGCAAAACGTCAAGCTGAAATCGCACGTATCACCGGTGCTGACGCCGTCAGTCACGGCGCTACCGGAAAAGGAAACGACCAAGTCCGTTTTGAGATGGGTTACCTAGGGCAAAACAGTGCCCTAACCATCATCGCACCATGGCGAGAATGGGATTTGAACTCGAGAGAAAAACTTCTCGCGTATGCGGCAGAACACGGAATCAAAATCGAAATGAGCGGGAAAAAATCGCCGTATTCGATGGATGCGAACCTGCTTCATATCTCGTATGAGGGAGGAATCCTCGAAGACCCCGCTGCTGAACCTGAAGAGAGTATGTGGCGCTGGACGGTATCACCTCAAAATGCACCCGATGAGCCTGAATACATCGAAATCGGTTATGAAAAAGGGGACCCTGTCAGCCTTAACGGAAAAGCTCTTTCTCCGGCAGTTATGCTAGAGCAACTCAATATCATTGCGGGACGCCACGGAATCGGACGTGCCGATATCGTTGAAAACCGCTTCGTCGGGATGAAAAGCCGCGGCTGTTACGAAACTCCGGGCGGAACTATCATGATCAAAGCGCACCGTGCGATAGAATCATTAACACTGGACCGCGAAGAAGCACACCTTAAAGATGAATTGATGCCGCGCTACGCGAAACTCATCTATAACGGATTCTGGTTTGCCCCTGAACGCGAAATGCTCCAAGCGGCTATCGATAAAACCCAACAAAACGTACGCGGTACGGTACGTTTGAAACTCTACAAAGGGAACGTGATGGTTGTCGGACGCAGTTCGGATCTCTCTTTGTTCAACCCTGAGTACTGTACGTTTGAAGAAGATTCAGTGTACGATCAAAAAGATGCAGGCGGATTTATCAAACTCAATGCACTCCGTTTTATCATTGCCGGTAAAGCACGCAAAAACAAATAAGGGATTTACCTATGAGCATCATCAAAATAGATATGAATTCAGATGAGTTCCAAGCGGAACTCGAAAAAACGATCAAATTTACCGATAAGGTTATCAATCAGTTCAACTGGTCTTATAACCCTCAAGAAGAGATCAACGAGGGGGTACAACTCGGACTTGCCCGTAATAAAATGATGTACGGCAAACGTTTTTGCCCTTGTTATATGGTTGAAGAAGTGGAGGGAAAATACCAAAGTACCGACAATAGACTCTGCCCTTGTACAACCGCCATCGAAAAAGAGATCCCGACTGAGGGAGTCTGTCACTGCCAAATTTTCTGTACACCGGAGTATGCGGCAGCGATGCGTATGGAAATGGGGATTGAAGAGGTTACCCATCAACACTCTCGCGGCTTGACCAAAGAAGAGTGTGAAATGCTCTTGCACAAAAGCGACCTTGACAGCGATGAGCTTACGGCATTGTTCGAAGCGCGTGAGCTCGGTATGGTTAAATTCAAAGTAGTCGACGTTCGTGAGTGGATGGAGTGGAAAATGGGACGTATTGATGGAGCCGATGTTTTGGTTCCGACCAGCAGTTTCTTCCAAACATTGAACGAATCTAAATTGGAAAAAGATGAGCACATCGTCGTTTATTGTCATGTGGGAAGCCGAAGTGCCCACTGTCAACGTATTTTGCACGATATGGGATACACCAAAGTTTCCAATCTCGCGCACGGTATCGTCGGCTACAGCGGCCAAATCGTTCGCGGATAATCAAGGATTGAAATGAAAGTATTATTGACTAAAGATGTCAAAGGGGTCGGTAAAGCCGGTGAGATCAAAGAGGTCGCCGACGGTTACGGTAAAAATTTTTTAATCGGTAAAGGGCTGGCCCTTGCCGCAACCAATGAAGTTTTGAAAAAATACGAGTCGGAACAAAAGAAAAAAGCGGCTAATGAAGCCGCTGAAATAGAGCGGCTTAATGCGATTAAAGTACAGCTTGCCGATATCAAAGTCGTCATTACCAAAAAACTCGGTAATACAGGTCATCTTTTCGGTGCCGTAACCAAAGATGAGATTGCCGACGCATTAAAAGCGCAGCATAATATTGAAATCGATAAGAAAGAGCTCGATGCAAAACACGGTATCAAAACCACCGGTATGCACGATCTTGATCTTAAACTCGGCCACGGTATCCACGCTACTCTCCATTTAGAAATTAAAGGGGAATAAATGTTCGATGCTACGACCATACTCGCATATAAAGGTAAGAATAAAGCCGTTATCGGCGGAGATGGTCAGGTAACATTCGGACAGAGCGTTCTCAAAAACAACGCAACCAAAATCAGAACTCTCTATAACGGAGAGGTTTTGGCCGGTTTCGCAGGCTCAACTGCCGATGCATTTAACCTTTTTGATATATTCGAAGAGTATTTGACTCAACGTAAAGGCGAACTTATCAAAGCGGTTATCGATTTTTCCAAAGCATGGCGAAAAGATAAAGTACTGCGCCGTTTGGAAGCCATGATGATCGTTCTCAATCAAGAACATATTTTTATCCTTACCGGAAACGGGGATGTCGTTGAACCCGAAGACGGTGAAATCGCCGCTATCGGAAGCGGCGGAAGCTACGCAATTTCCGCCGCACGTGCACTGAAAAAACATACAACTTTGGACGAAGAGACCCTGGTGAAAGAGAGTCTTGCCGTTGCCGCAGATTTATGTATCTACACGAATCACAATATCAAAATATTAAGCCTCGGATAAACGGATGGATATGACACCTCAAAAGATCGTCGATTATTTGGATCAACATATCATCGGGCAAAACAATGCGAAAAAAACAATAGCACTGGCGCTTCGTACCCGCTATCGGCGTCTTCGCCTTGATCCGCCCCTGCGAGATGAGATCATGCCGAAAAATATTTTGATGATCGGTTCTACCGGTGTGGGTAAAACGGAAATTGCCCGCCGCCTCGCCAAACTAATGCAGTTGCCGTTTATTAAAGTAGAAGCAAGTAAATATACCGAAGTAGGTTTTGTCGGCCGGGATGTTGAATCGATGGTTCGTGATTTGGTCATGACCTCCTATTCGATGGTCAAAGCTGAGCATAACGAAAGCAATAAAGAGGCGATCGAACACTATATTATCGATACGCTTACCCACAAACTTCATTCGGAAGTTCCTCATTTTCCGACAGAAGAAGAAAAAGCCCGACATGAAATTTCAAAATTGGAACTAAGCGAAAAAATCCGTAACGGCGAGATGGATGATCATATTGTTGAAATCGAACTTTCCAGTGGAGGGATTGAATTTAATGATACCAATATGCCCCCTGAAATTGCCCGTGTACAAGAATCATTTTCCAAAATGTTTTCCGTCATAGGAAAAGAGGAGAATAAAAAAGAGGTCTCTGTCGCAGAAGCCAAAGAGATTCTCCGACAAGAAGCTGCCGAAAAGCTGCTCAACCATGATCAGATAAAACGCGAAGCGCTGAAACGAACCGAAGAAGGAGGTATCATATTCCTTGACGAAATCGATAAGATTGCGGTCAATTCACGAAGTGACGGACGGAATGACCCTAGCAAAGAGGGAGTTCAGCGGGATTTGCTTCCGATTGTCGAAGGGAGCATCGTCTCAACGAAATTCGGTTCCATTAAAACCGATCATATCCTTTTCATTGCAGCCGGGGCTTTTCATTTGACCAAGCCCAGCGATCTTATTCCGGAATTGCAAGGGCGTTTTCCGCTTCGGGTCGAGCTCGAACCGCTTAACGAAGACGCCCTCTATTTGATTCTGACCAAACCGAAAAACTCACTCCTGGAACAATACAGAGCTTTATTGGCAACCGAGGATATGGAATTGTCTTTCGATGAAGCCGCCGTACATGCTATGGCGCATTATGCCCAAAGAGCCAATGAAAAAACAGAAGATATCGGAGCCAGACGGCTTCATACTGTCGTTGAAAAAGTGTTGGAAGAAATCAGCTTTAATGCCCATTTACACAAAAACAGTACCGTCACGGTCACCGAAGCGATGGTGAACACCATTCTCTTACCACTTGTTGAGGATGAAGACCTCGCACGTTACATCCTCTAAAGGTTATACATATGAATAAAGCAGGATTTGTCGCTCTCGTCGGACGACCGAATGCAGGAAAAAGTACCCTAATGAACTGGATACTGGGTGAAAAAATCGCTCTCGTCAGCCAAAAAGCAAACGCTACCCGTAAACGTTCGAATGCGATCGTGATGCATAACGACGATCAAATTATCTTTGTCGATACCCCCGGATTACACCAGGCCGAAAAATTACTGAATCAATATATGCTCGAAGAGGCACTCAAAGCGATCGGAGATTGTGATCTTGTCGTTTATCTCGCCCCCGCATCCGATAAAACGATCCATTATGAGAAATTTTTGGAAATCAATGCCGATAAACGCAAACATATTATTGTTTTAAGCAAAATTGATCAAATTTCTCAAGCCGATCTACTTAAAAAAATCGGTGAATACAACCGTTTTAGCGACCATTTTTTGGCACTTATACCGATGTCCGTCACTAAAAACGTCGGAAAAAAAGATCTGCTCGATACGATCGTCAAACATCTCGATGAGTCCCCGTATCTCTATGATCCCGAAAACATTACAACCGAAATGGTACGCGATATCTATAAAGAGTTTATACGCGAAGCCATTTTTGATAATATCAGCGATGAAATCCCTTATGAATCGGATGTCATTATCGATAAAATTGATGAAGATGCGCCGGTTGAACATATACGGGCCACCATAATAGTCGAAAAAGATTCACAAAAAGGGATCATTATCGGTAAAGGGGGAGCAGCGATCAAACGGATCGGCCAAAATGCCCGTGAAAAAATCGAACGCTTGGCTTCTAAACCGGTCTATCTTGAACTGTTTGTCTCAGTCAAAAAAGGGTGGACGACCGATAAAAAATTTCTTAGCGATTTAGGATACGAATGGTAAAAATTTTCCTTATTTCATTGCTGTCATTGACAACCCTTTTGGGGTCGGATGTTCTTATGCTGTACAAAAGCGGCGGAAAAAAATTGCTGGATCGGCAGATGAACACTCCTACCTATTGGTCAGGGTCTCTTTTTAATAAGGATCTTCGCTTCGGTTATTTTGAGCGGGCATTTTCACTTTTAGCATGCAGCAAAGAAAAGGGAGTTTTAGAGCTTTATACACCGGATGCACAAAAACGGTTTTATCTCAAAAAACGCTACAGCGCTTTCACCGGGAAAAATGCCGGGGACAAAAGTGTTGCCGGAGATTTAAAGACCCCTGTCGGTATTTATACGCTCGTCGAGAAAAAAAAACGGGTAGATCCGTTTTACGGGCCGATGGCCTTTGTCACCTCTTATCCTAACTTGTATGATCGTATCCGCGGTAAAAACGGAGATGGGATATGGGTTCACGGTGTGCCGCTTAGCGGTTCACGCGATCCATTTACCAAAGGGTGTATTGCTATTAACAATAATGATTTGGTTCAGCTTGATCAAACGATCAATCCTTCCAATACATTATTAATAATCGATTCGTCCTTAAAACAAGGGATACAGCCGGCCGCTTATTCAGCTATTTTAGCCGGATTGTATCAATGGAAATATGCATGGACGTATAACGACATTGAAACCTACTTATCAACCTATGACCCTTCTTTCAAGCGCTATGACGGCATGGGTTTTTCCCAATTCAAAGCCTATAAAGAGCGAATTTTCAGCAAAGAAGAAACCAAAACCATCGCCATGGATCATTTAAATATTATCCCTTATCCCGGTGATAAGCGCAATCTTTTTTGGGTGACGTTTAATCAGCTCTACATCAGTGACAGTCATAAATCTGAAGGAGAAAAATCGCTTTTAGTCCGATTGAATACCAATCAAACGATCTCGATTCTAACGGAAGAATAATTTATGCGTTTTTCTTTCATTTTTTTGTTTTTAATGGCAGTTTCCCTATATTCTACCCCTTTTTCACTCATAAAGAAAGAAACTGATACGCTCAATTCTCCGACATTGTTGGTCATCGGAGGGATTCACGGCAATGAGCCGGGCAGCTATTTCGCGGCTGCCATACTATCGCGATATTATCAGATTAAACAGGGAAATCTGTGGGTTGTCCCTGATCTCAATCGTCCAAGTATCCAGCAAAACAGCCGCGGTCTCAACGGTGATATGAATCGAAAGTTTTCGGATATCGATCCGAAAGATGCCGATTTTGAAACCGTACAGGATATCCAAAAAATCATGACGGAAAAGCAGGTCGGTCTCATTTTAAATCTTCACGACGGACACGGTTTTTATCGTAAAGAACATCTCAATACTATTTTCAATCCCAACGCATGGGGACAGACCTGTGTTATAGATCAGGTTTCTCTTGAAGAAGATCATCCTTTCGGTAATTTAAACGACATAGCATCCAAAGTCAGCAAGGAGCTAAATCACGGTTTGATTGAAGACCATCATTTGTTCGACGTACGCAATACCAATACCCGTTTTGACGATGAAGCGATGAGACACTCGTTAACTTATTTTGCCGTTTCTCACAACAAGCCTGCATTCGCAATCGAAACCAGTAAAAACCTGCCGACCTTGCACCATAAAGTTTTTTATCAGCTGCGGGCCATTGAATGTTACATGCGTCTGATGGGTATAGAATATGAACGTTCATTTGATTTAAATATAGACGAAGTTCAACATTTACTTCAAAATAATGAATACTTAACAATTAATAATAATATATATTTGGATCTGCAAAATTTAAAAAACAGTTTAAGTTTTATTCCGCTACAATCAGACGGGAATGAGTTTAAGTTTAGCCATCCGTTAGGGAGCATTCAAAAGAGTAAAGAGCAATACGATCTTTTTATCGGAAATCAGAAAATAAGTACTCTGATTCCGAGTTATCACACAAAAGAAATTTGTTCAGAGCCGATTTGTATCGTAGTAGATGGAAAAACGAACTACATGCCGTTTGCTACAAATTTTTTTGCAACTGCCGATTTTAAAGTCATTAATAAAGATTCTAATACGCGGGTTAATATCATCGGCTTTACCCAAAAAGGGATAAAAGATGAGAGTAACGTGACGGTAGGATTGAAAGATTTAGATTCAAAATACGCTATTGATAATACCAACAAGAGTTATCGTATAGAGTTTTACCAGAAAAACCGCTTTTGCGGGATGGTTCTTGTACATTTTAATTAGGATAGAGGATGAGTAAAAGCAAACAACAGACTTATTCAACCATCATATCGGCAAATCCGTATAAAGGCGATTATTACACTAGTGCCCTCAATACCATAAGCTTCGCCCCTTCTCCTTCGTTTTCAAAAGAGCAATATGCACTCTCTTTTTTAAATACCAAAGGATTTATCTCTACCCTCATCGGCATTAGTAAAAATATTCCCGAAACAGACGTATATGACGTATTAGAAAATAAAGTATACGAAGAACTTGCGCTGGACATGGCTGTTGAGTACCATATTAAGTATGTTGAAGCAACACATAGAAGTACAGAAGGCGACCGTTTCTTTCATGTCTTTGTTGTTGATCCGTTGACGCTTGAGCAAGAGTTTACAAAAGTCGTTGACACGATCAAGTACATTGACCAACTTGTCCCTATTCCGCTTTTACTCAAATCTCTTTATGTAAAAGAGTATATCACTTCTACCGATGTACACTGCTTTATCTATTTTCAAGAAAATGACGCCTTTTTCTGTATTTACAATGAGCAAGAGTTTGTTTATACCAAATCGCTGAAGTTTTCACTGAAACAGATGCATGAACGTTTCTGTGAACTTTTAGGTGAACAGATCGATCTCTCCTCATTTGAAAGAATGCTCTCGGCAGAAGGACTAAATACGTCTAATCCTGAGTATCAAAAAAATCTCATTAAACTCTTCGGTGAAATTTTCCTCCATATCAGCGATGTCATTACGTATGCCAAAAGAGCCTATGAAATTAAAAAATTTGATGAAATCTATATCGGTACCGGAGCGGGAAAAGTTGTAGGGTTGGATGAGTATGCGCAAACTTATTTGGGCATCAAAGCGACCCCTTTTGATTTTAATTACGGATTTAATACCAATGGTGAAAAAGTAGATCAAATACATCAACTTATGCACTTATACGGGCGGCTCGAAACAAATGAACGATATGAGTGCAACTTTACCATTTTTCATCGTCCTCCCCCTTTCGTTCAACGAGATAGCGGTAGGCTCATTCTCGTTGCTGCCGGATCTTTGGTAGCAGCTCTTCTCTACCCCGGCGTATATTGGGGATTATCGTATATAGAAGAATTCCGCCATGCTCTTTTAAGCAAAGAATTTGAGCAGGTACACAGTGAAAAAACCAATCGTGAATCTATCATAAATCTTAAATTAGCCAATAAAAGTGCGGCACAGGTATTATTGGATGAGCAAAAAACGGCCTATAAACAAAAGCAAGATACTTTAGTCAAAATTCATGACAAAAAAGTAAATTATCCGATGAAGGCCAAAATAATGGCGGACTTTACCCGAAGTTTCAATCAATATCGGGTGCAGCTTCAAACCATCGCATTTTCGGAAGATATTAATGCAAGCAAAACATTCACTTTCGGATTAACATCCTCCAATACTCAGGATATTACAGCTTTGCTCAAGCATTTGACCGCTACCAAACAGAACCAATACAATTTTCATCTGGAACTTATCTCCTATAATGAAGAGCAAAAGTCTTACCTTAGTGAACTTAAGGCGGTCATTAAATGAAATTTCAAATTGAAAACACCCTTTATACTTTAGACCAATCGTTAGTGACTAAAAGCGACCGCGATAAAATGATGCTGTTTATTATGATTTTTGCTTCTTTAGTGGCTTTTTCTTATTTGCTGCTGTGGGAAAGTTCTGAAGCAAGCTTCAAAGTGTCTCATGAAAAAGCACTTGCCGTAGAAACCAATCTCAATGCAGATAAACAGTACCTATCCGCCAATCCGCCCGAAAAAATCACTCAAATCGAACAAGAAACGGTCGAAATCGAACGTCAACACGGGCTTTATGTCCAATATAACGCCTATATTAAAGAGAAGTTGGAACAAATTTCTTCGTTGTATTATGATGAAAAAGTATGGGGGGCTTACCTTGATTCCATATCCCGTTATGCACGTGATTATAAAGTAAAATTAACCGAATTCGGCAATACCCTTCAAACCGACAATAGTTCGTTCGGACACGTTTTAGACATCACCATTTCATCCGAAGGCCCCTATAAAAACACTTTAAAGTTTATTAATGCACTTGAACAAAGCTATCTTGTCGTTGATTTACACAATTTCCGTATTGATGCCGACGAAAAACTAAAAAGTGATCTCAATATCTCAGTATGGGGGATCGTAAAACAATGAAAAAATATTTGTTTATAGGGTTTTTAAGTATATTCTCCCTCCATGCTTCCACAGTGGTAGATTCACCGGCCGTGACTATTGTTCCTCAACCGAATGATGATAAGGAAGTAGCATGGGTCAATGAGCAGGTACTTGCTATTTTGCCTGCTCGAATCGGCATAGCGGAGGGATTTATAAATTCGCTGCGCGACCCGATGAAAATGAAAAAAGCTGCACCGAGTATACTGCCCGGTTCAAAACTACTTGCACCTCCAAAGCTAGGAAGTATACTCCAACCTCCAGTCGTTGAAGAACCGTTACGGCTCCTGGCTATAATGAATAAATCGGTCCTGATAAACGGCAAATGGTATAAAAGCGGGGATAGCGTACGTAATTTTACCCTCGCCGAGATCAAATCAAATTCTGTTTTATTAACGGGGAAAAAAGATAAGAAGCTCGTCTTGTTTTTAACGAAACAAAATAACAATATTAAAATCATCACACAATAGGAAAGTATCATGACATCTGCTATTAAACACCATGCACGAACGTTTATATTATCCGTTGCCACGGCTGCCCTTCTATCACCTGCCCTGCAGGCAGATTGTACCTATGAGCTTTTCAATATTTCTTCCGCCAAAGGGACAAGCGTCGGCGATTTTCTCGACCAGCTCAGCGATGAATGCGGCATGAGCGTCATCGTCGCAGATTCTGAAGCGGAAAAAATACTCTCAAAACAAATGAATAAAACATTTTTAAAAAATTTAACGATTAATGAAGTACTTGACCTCATCATCAAAGAAAATAACCTCCAATATACATTGCAAAACAACGTTCTTAAAATCTCTTATCTGACGACTAAAACATATAACATCGACTACATTATTTCTCAACGAATCGGGACGGGAAGCGCCAATATCACGCTCAGTTCCAACACAAGCACATCAACCGGGTCAACCGGGTCAACCGGGTCAACCGGGTCAACCGGGTCAACCGGGTCAACCGGGTCAACCGGCGGCGGAAAAGCTTCTTCAGAATCAGGAATAAAAATTACCTCCAGCGATGAAGTTCAGTTCTGGGAAACATTAGACAAAGAACTAGAAAGCGTCCTTAACCGGCCGGAAGATGCATATCAAGCCACGATCCCCATGATCAATAAAAATGCGGGGCTTGTAACAGTTACTGCTACCAATTCACAAATCAAGCGCTTGAATACTTATCTTGATGATCTGCAGAAGAAAATGCAAACGCAAGTCCTGATCGATGTTAAAATGTACAGCGTCATTTTTTCGGACGCTTCGTCAACCGGTATTGACTGGGCGCAATTATATGCTCTTCAAAATATAGGATTAGGATTCAACGCTTTTAATACCAAAAATATTACTGAATTTACCGGTACAAGTAAAGATAATATAATTGGTAATCTAGAAACCGTCACATACGGACCAACACCACGTAATGTTGGTACAATTTTTCAATTGGGTGCAGAAGGAACCCTTAATGAAGTCATTAAATTTTTGAAAACACAAGGGGATGTTTACTCCATATCAAACCCTAAAATCTTAACTCTCAACAATCAACCGGCTCTCATTACTGCCGGAACGGAACTTTTTTACAAAACAAAAAGCTCGACTTCGACAACCGCCGCATCCACAACAACGTCCGAAAATGAAGTCGTCAGCTCCGTATTCTCCGGTGTTCTTCTGGATATCACCCCTGAAATTTCAAAAGACGGAAGCATTACCCTTAGAATCAACCCTTCTATTTCCGAAACAGCCAGTGTCATCAATTCAAGCAATGAACAACGTACTATGCCGCCCGATCTCAGCCGCCGCCAGATGTCATCCGTTATCAGCGTAAAAGACGGAAGCCGAGTTATTCTGGGGGGTCTTATCAATACCAAAAACGTGAATGATACCAATAAAGTTCCTCTTTTGGGAGATATCCCTGTTTTAGGCTACCTTTTTAAAAAAGAAGGTATAAATAAAAAAACGGAAGAAATCGTAATTATTATCGAACCGCATATCATTAAAAAAGAGCAAAATTCTCTCAGTTTGGGAGATTTAGGCTATACACATCTCGGAAAACAAATCGAAGAAGATACAAAGCCTGAAAGCAAGTAACGGATGGAGAATTCGCTTTTCTCAAAACCGAGGGATCTGTTTTTAGACGTGGTCAACCCTAAAGACTACGTCCAAATCGACAGTGTTTCTCATATGTATCAATCGCTTAAAAATTCGGTGCAGAAACCGCTGAAAATGATCCTTTTATTCGGCAAGCCCGGGACAGGTAAAAGTATGCTACTGCACAAACTTCACCATGATCTCTCCAAACATCAAAAAGTATTGATGTTCGACATTCCGATTGTCGATGAAGACGATTTTCTCCGGGTCTTGGCACAAAGGATTTTCGGACACTCACCGCGCGAAGTGATGACCTTAACCCGCTTTTTAGAAATTGCCGAAGCGGTATCGTACGCGGATGTTCCCATCGTTCTCTTGGATGAAGCACAGCTTTACAGTGCCTCGTTAATGGAAAAGATCCGTCTCATTTCCGATGCGCGGGCCATCAAATTTGTCATAACTCTTCACAAAACCGATAAAGAGGATGTTATTGCCAAAGAACATTTTCAAACGCGTATTTGGGAAAGTATCGAACTTCAAAACGCTACCTCCGAAGAGCTCAAAGTATACATACAAAAAAAGCTGTTAAAGGCAAACTGTTTTGACGTTGCCAATATGTTCAACGACAAAAACATGAATTTGATCACGTCTCTGACCAAAGGGAACTACAGAGAGACCAATAAATTATTATTTGCTCTTTTTAGCCTCTACTGCTGGTATGAAGAGAACCATCCTAGCCTGATCAAATACAATACGCTCAAACCGAAATGGATAGAAATGGCAGCAATTCATACAGGACTTATCCGTGCTTGATATTCACACATTAGAGCGTCGCTGGCTAAAATATAAAATCAAAAGTTATATCCCTTATATCGCAAGTGCATTGACCGTTTTGGTGCTGAGCATAACTGCCTTTAGCGTGTTAAATGAAAAGGAATCCGCATCTTCCGTGACAAAGGATCAAAACAGTTCGTCAGAAAAAACACTGTTATCTCAAGAAAAAACAAATGATTCGGAATCATCCAATCTCCTTGAACCCTCTATGGAATTCGTTCAATCATTTCAGTCATCGGAACCTGAAATTTCTGCTCCTGTTGCCATCGCTCCTAAACAAACACCATTGACTCAAAATTCGGTCCCGATTCCGAAAGTCCTCAATGTCCCGGACTCAGGCCAGATTCAGGCAATAGCGGTTTCTCCCTCGGCAAAAAACGATAAACCCGCATCGCTTAATCATAATGAGACAAAAATGGATATTGAGAGCGTTATACGCCGTTTCAAAGAGACATCCGATCCTAATCTCGGGTTATTTATAGCCCGTTACTATTATGCTCAGGGTAATTACAACGATGCCTACAATTTTGCATTAAAAACCAATAATATCAACAATAAAATGGATGAAAGTTGGATTATTTTTTCCAAATCGTTAGTTAAGCTAGGCAAAATGGATCAAGCTAAAAAAACGTTGAAACTTTACATCGCTGAATCCAACTCCGACACGGCTCGTTCATTGCTTGATTCCATTGAGCAGGGAACCTTCAAATGAAATGGCTGGTTTTATTACCCCTATTATTGTCCGTATCATTATTGGCGGATACCAAACAAAAATTATTCGATCTTTATCAGCAGGGCAGCTATCTAAAAGCCTGCAACCTCGGATTTCAAGGACTTTCAAACTATCCGGACGATGAAGTTTATATTTCACTGTATGCCTTTTCATGTCTCAAAGCAGATATCATCGATCGTTTGGCCATACCGATCATAAAACTCAATCAGACAAAAGAAGCTCGCAGTAATGCATCTTATTTTTCGCTAATACTCATGCAGAAAAAACTTCTTATGCAAGCTCTTTATGACAATAAACAAATGAAAAACGTCAAATTTCCGACCAGTTCCTATTTACTTTCAAAAGTATTCGACTTTTATATTAAAGACCCTCAGCCGAACCAATTAATTAAAGAGTATAGAGACCCGGACAATGCCCGATCAAGTTATAAACTCTACACATCGGTCTCAAACGGGCGCAAAAGCATAGCGATAGATGAATACTATGATAAAATATTGACGCTTCATCATGTATATTAGAAAAGGATAAAGAGGTATGGACCGCATTACGCATGATTTATTAGAAAAGCGCCATATCTCGCAACAGCAAATTGATCGCCTCACCTCCAGAGGAGTCAAAGATGACACTATTTTGGAAACACTCACCAAGGTAGGTGCCATCTCCCTTAATTTTATCAAACGTTTCGTCGTCGAACAAATCCGCCTTGGGCGATATGAACTCTCCATTATTAAAAACTACCATTTCTTAGACGAAATTTCAATTCTTTCTCATTTGGCTGAAGTCATTGAAGTCCCCTTTATCGATCTTGATTCCATAGACATGGATTACCGTCTTGTCGAAAAGATACCGACGCTCCAGCTGAAACGCTATAATGCCCTCCCCATTTCACAAGATGATATGTATGTCGTAGTGGTATTCGCCGATCCGCTAAATATTGAAGCACAAGAGTCCATTCAACGTCTCTTTCCACGAAAATCGCTTAAAATTGCGGTCGCTACCGAAAAACAGATTCAAGCTTACTTGTTTAAGATGGAGCTTAAAGACAGTGTCAAAGAGCTCGTAACCAATATCCGTAACGAATTGCGCAATATCGGAACCATTGAAGAGCAGCAGGAAGCCTCTTCCATTTTGCAGCTGATTGACGTCATCCTTAAGGCGTGTATCAAAGGGCGCGCGAGTGATATACATATCGAACCGACAGAGAGAAACTGTGTTGTTCGCGGACGTATCGACGGAAAGCTGGCCGAAATCTTTATTTTTGACCGGGACATTTATCCCCCTTTGGCTTCGCGTATCAAACTTTTGGCAAATCTGGATATTGCAGAACGCCGTAAACCCCAAGACGGCCGCTTCTCAGCGATGGTTATGGATGCCGAATTCGACTTTCGTCTCTCTACCCTTCCGATTATTTACGGAGAATCGATCGTCATGCGTATTTTGGACAAAACCAAAGCGCTGGTAAAACTCGAAGATTCGGGTATGGACTCAGAAAGTTACCAGAAACTGATTAAAGGATTGCAATCTCCGTTCGGAATTATTTTGGTTACCGGTCCGACCGGAAGCGGTAAAACAACCACTCTGTACGGAGCATTGAACGAACTTCGTAATGTTGAAGATAAAGTTATTACCGTAGAAGACCCGGTTGAATACCGTATGAACCTGATCCAACAGGTTCAAGTCAATCCTAAGGTGGGGCTATCCTTTGCCGACGCGCTCCGTTCTATCCTACGCCAAGACCCCGATAAGATTATGATCGGGGAGATTCGTGACCATGAGACTCTTGAAATAGCTATCAAAGCAGCCCTTACAGGACACTTGGTTATTTCTACACTTCACACCAACGACGCCATCAGCGCCATCCCCCGTATGTCGGATATGGGCATCGAACCCTATCTTATCAGCGGCGCCCTCGTTGCGATTCAAGCACAACGATTGATACGCCGAATTTGCGTTCATTGTAAAAAAGAGGCCGATATTCCCCAGCCGTTGCTTCAAGAATACAGTTCCCTCATTCCGCCCAACACTGTTTTTTATGAAGGTGCCGGATGCAAAGAATGCAACGGCTCAGGTTATATGGGACGTGAAATGATTTGTGAAGTCCTTCCTGTTACGGAAGAGCTCTCCAGTATGATCGCTCGCGGTGCTTCAAAAGATGACTTGCTAAAAGAAGCCAAGAGCGAAGGATTTATAGGGATGTTTGAAAACGGAATGGCCAAAGCCGTTCACGGAATAACAACATTTGATGAAATATTAAGGGTGGCAAAAGGATGAAATACTTTACAGCGACAATCCTTACTAAAGGGAAAAAGATCGAGCAAGGTTTTTATGCCGAAAGTAAAAAAGAAGCCCACTATTTAGCAAAAATAAAATATTCGGGGATGGTTTTAAAAGTAATCGAATCTTCCCCTCCACTCGAAGATCAGCTGCGTCGCTTTAAAGAGTCTCTTTTTAGCAATATACGAAAAAAAAAGCTCAAACAAGATAACTTGATCGCGGCTATTAGACAACTTGCCGTTATGGCCAATGCCGGTATATCGATCCACGATTCACTTAAAGAGATCGCCGAAGCCACAACCGATAAAACATTGCAAACGGTATTGGGAACCATGGCGGAAGACATTAATGCCGGGCGAAGTCTCTCTCAATCGGCTCATAATTTTCACTATGAACTCGGAAACCTCTCCTTAGCCATGATTGAACTGGGGGAGAAAACCGGTAATATGGCGGAAGCGCTGCATAAACTTGCCGACATGCTCGAAGAGATCCGACGCAATATTATCAAATTTAAAAAAGCGATGGCCTATCCCCGAAACGTTATGATCGCTATGGCCATCGCCTTTACCGTCCTTATCTCGTATGTCGTACCTCAATTTAAAACGATATTTGAACAACTCGGTGCCACGCTTCCTATGCCGACAAAGATTCTTCTTTTTTTAGAACATTTGTTTAATACCTATGGATTATACGTGATAGCGGCAATTTTTATTTTTATAGTTGTTTTTCGATATACACTGAATCATAATCGCGAGTTCCGATTCAAGTGGCACCAATTTCTGCTCAGAACCTACCTCATCAAAAATATCATCATGTATGCTACCCTAAACCGTTTTACTCTGGTATTCTCAGAATTGGTCCGTGCCGGTATCCCGATTGCGGAAGCGCTGGAAACATCGATTGCAATGATCGATTCGCTTCCTCTCCAGGAAAAACTATTAACCGTTCGCCAAACCGTAGAGAAAGGGGGTTCTCTCCACAACGGGCTTGCAGAAACCAAACTGTTTGAAAATATGATTATTCAAATGATCTCTGCCGGAGAATCCAGCGGTCAGCTTGATGCGATGATGCAAAAAGTGATGGAGTATTATAAAATGAAATTTGACGCCATCATTGACGGACTCTCGGAAGCGGTTGAGCCGATAATGCTTTTTTTGATTGCGTGCATGGTCGTTTTATTGGCTTTGGGTATTTTCCTGCCGATGTGGGAGATGGGGAACGCCGTACAGGGCCGCCACTAAGGAGAGTCGTTTCACGCCTCTTCGGCAGACCCTTTTGCCACCAAAGCGGCATACATTTCATCTTTAGGGATCAGTCCCGATTCAAAAAGAAACTGAGAAGGGACAAAATTGGTTTTCTTGATTTTGTCATACTTCGCATAGCTCAAAAACAGGCGGTCTTTTGCCCGTGTAACCGCAACATAAAAAAGACGCCGTTCTTCTTCGATACTCCCGCTTCGGGACATCAGTTTACGATTCGGAAACCGCCCGTCCATCAAATCGATAACATAGACTTCCTGGTATTCAAGCCCTTTTGAAGCATGGATACTGAGAAGATGAACCCCCTCCCCTTGCGTCAAATCCTGAGACCCCAATACCATTGCGTTTAAAAAGCGTTCATGATCCTTGTACGGACGGGCAAGTTCAAATAAAATAGTACATTTTCTACGGATTCTCTCTTGCGATTCTGTTTTAGCACGCTCATCGATGGAGCCGTTCTCGGTCGTAGCACGTTTGGTTGAAAGCATCTCGATCACATGACCGTAGAGTGCTGAAAGGGCTATTTTTTGAACGGCGGCTTTTGGCTCTTTAATATCCCGTAATTGACGAAACAAAATAAAGAGATCATGCAAAAAGGTAGCCGAATCTTTGGTCAGTTTGGCGTGTTTTAAAATCGGATTGCCCATAAAGTTTGGGTCTAGCCCAAGCTTGGCAAACCGCCCTGCACTCCCGAGTTCCGCATAATCATCAAACAATCCCAGCTGATGGTTTAATCTACGCTTTTCAAACGGATTCGATATCTCTGAGTCGGGAGAATACAAACCCCGCAAAAATGAACCGCGACCCAATTTTTGCAATGCGACAAACAGCTCTTTGGCTATCGCACTCCCTACCCCTTTGGCGTAATCAAACAGATGGATGAATGCCATCATATCTGATTCATTAACCAGCAATGTATACATATCCAAAAGGGCTTTGATCTCTTTGGAATCAAAAAAACTGGTTCCTCCGCGCCGTCGGCAAGCAATCCCCATCTCACGCAGCGTCGCTTCGATCCCGTCCGCCGAGGCATTGTTTCGAAAAATAACCGCAATCTCTTCTCGCGGGGTGGAGGAATCACCGATTTTCTGGGCAATTCCGTGATACTGATCGAACAGTTCATCATAAATGAGCAGAGAGGGGCTTTGCGCCTCTTGGGTCCGGGTTACTTCAAGTGCCTTAGGATAAATCCGCTCATTATAGGCGATAACGGTATTGGCTAATGAGAGGATCGGAACGGTCGAGCGGTAGTTTTTGTTGAGGGTATACACTTTCGCATCGGGAAAATTGGTCGTAAAAGAGCCGATAATCGAGATATCGGCACCGTTGAACGCATAAATACTCTGATCGTAATCTCCGACACAAAAGAGCGACGGAGGGCGCATAGCGTTGATCAATGTCCCCTGAAGGGCATTGGTATCTTGGTACTCATCGATCAAGACCTCTTTGTACCCCAAATCACTCTCCAATGCCAAGTCACGCATATGGAGAAGCAAATCGTTGAAATTGACGAAACCGTACTCTTTTTTCAGCGCTTCGAACTCATCGATGATATCGGCATAGATGGCGGCATAGACGGCATGTTCATCCTGACGGGTTAAAATCCACTCTTCGAAATTGACACCTAGTTCCGTATTTTGGTAAAACGAGTAAACATCGTAGAGGTAGTTAGCGCCGTACGCCGAGGTCGCGCAATCGATATGGCTGAACGTCCGTTTCTCATAGACACTACGAAAAAGGGTTTTTAGTTCACGAGGCTGTTTGAGGACGACTTTCCCCTCTTTGCGTTTGAGCCATCGGTAGCTTACCGCATGAAACGTCCCCGCATCAATCTTCGAAGCGATCTCCCGACCGAAAAATGCCGCTACCCGCTCCACCATCTCCGCCGCCGCTTTATTGGTAAAGGTGAGAAGTAAAATCTCTTCGGGTTTGACGTTTTGAGAGATGAGATACGCTATCCGCCCTACGATCGTAGAGGTTTTTCCCGTCCCTGCCGAAGCGATAATAAGGTTATGTCCATAAGGGGCGGTTGCGGCGGTATACTGCTGATCGTTGAGACGCGAGAGAGGCAAGAGGCTCCTTAAAGCCCCTATAATATGAGGCTAAATTATGATTTAAATTTTTTGATCGGTTCGGCTAAACCGAGACCGGGGTGATTTTTCACATCTAATACCGCTTGTGCCATAGTCGCGTTGTCTTGATTAAAAATAAGCGGAGCTAAGAAGTTGATGCACGATTCATCGAGCGGATCTTGAATAACTGCGATATTATATACCATGACCTTTGAATCTTCGTTAATATCGAGTAATACGCGGACAGCTGTCGGTAAATTAAACGAATACTCACGCAGGGCATACGGATTTACCAATGTAAAACTGACCGATCCGTCACAACTTCTAAGTGTTGAAAACAATTCATCAATTTCATTCAACTCGACACACTCAACGCTCTCGAATCCTAATATCGTCGATTTTACTTGATATTGCATTACTATCCTTTTAGATTAATCATTAATGAACGCAAAGCAAATTGTGTTCCTCCGAATTTTGGTATAATTCGCGATATTTTTTGTTACCAAGGCCTTGTTATGTCAACTACCCACTACGATCCCAAAAATATTGAAGAGACTTATTATCCCATTTGGGAGAACCGAGGCTATTTTGAAATCGACGGGAATAAATCCATCGCAAAGCCGGATAAACATTTTGCCATCATGATGCCTCCGCCGAATGTCACGGGACGGCTTCATATCGGACACGGTCTCACCTTTACCCTCCAAGACATCATCGTTCGTTACAAACGGATGGACGGTTATATGACCCTCTGGCAGCCGGGAACCGACCATGCGGGGATTGCTACCCAAAACGTCGTGGAAAAACAGCTTCTAGCAGAGGGGAAAACCAAAGAAGAACTCGGTCGCGAAGCGTTTTTGGAGCGCGTTTGGGAGTGGAAAGAGGAGAGCGGCGGGATTATGGTCTCACAACTGCGCAAACTCGGTGTATCTCCTGCATGGAGCCGTGAACGCTTTACGATGGATGAGGGGCTGAAATCTTCTGTAAAAGAGGCATTCGTTCACCTCTACAACCAAAATCTCATCGTCCGCGGTAACTACATGGTTAACTGGTGTACGCATGACGGTGCACTCAGCGATATCGAAGTCGAACATGAAGAGCATCAAGGGAACTTCTACCACATGCGCTACCCGTTCACTGACGGAAGCGGTCATATCGTCGTCGCGACCACCCGACCGGAGACCTATTTCGGCGACACCGCCATCATGGTTCACCCTGATGATGAGCGTTACCTCCACCTCATCGGCAAAAGTGTTACCCTGCCGCTGATCAACCGCAATATCAAAATCATCGCCGACAGCCATGTCGATCGTGAGTTCGGAACGGGTGTCGTTAAAGTCACCCCAGCCCATGATACGAACGACTACGAAGTGGGCAAACGTCACGATTTGGAGTTCATCACCGTTTTCGATGAAAAAGGGATGTTGAATCACCATGCAGGCGAGTTTGAGGGGTTAGAGCGTCTCGAAGCGCGCGCCGTGATCGTCAAACGTCTCGAAGAGGCGGGATTTATCGAGAAAATCGAAGAGCATACCCACCAAGTAGGGCATTGTTACCGTTGTAAAAATATCGTAGAGCCGTACATCTCAAAACAGTGGTTTGTCCGCAAAGAGGTAGCGCGCGGTTCGATCGATAAAACCAATGAGGGGTTGACTCAATTCTTCCCTCCGCACTGGATCAACAGCTACAATGCGTGGATGGGCGATCTGCGCGACTGGTGTATCTCTCGTCAGCTGTGGTGGGGACACCGTATCCCTGTTTTTTACTGCGATGATTGTAACCATGAGTGGGCAAGTTTGGAAGAACACCCGACTTCATGCCCTCATTGTGCCAGTAAAAACTTCACTCAAGACCCTGACGTTCTCGATACGTGGTTCAGCTCCGCACTTTGGCCGTTCTCGACGCTGGGATGGGGGAACGGCGATAGTGCACAAGATCAACTCTTCCAAAGCGCAGATATGGCTCGCTTTTATCCGAATACCCTCCTTATCACGGGATTTGACATCCTTTTCTTTTGGGTAGCCCGTATGATGATGATGGGGGAAAGTTTCACAGGAGAATTGCCGTTTAAACACATCTACCTCCACGCATTGGTACGGGATGAACACGGTCAAAAAATGTCCAAATCCAAAGGTAACGTTATCGATCCGCTCGACATGGTCGAAAAATACAGTGCCGATGCACTCCGCTTTACATTAGCCGTCCTTGCGGCTCAAGGACGCGATATCCGCCTCAGCAATGAGCGTCTGGAGCAAAGCCGCAACTTTACCAACAAACTCTTCAACGCTTCCAAATTCCTCCAAATGAATGTTCCGACATTCAAAGACTTGGCGGATCAAGAGATCACCACTCCGTTGGGTCGCTATATGCTCTCCCGTTTTCACCGTGCTACGGCGGAGACGAGAGCGTTCTTGGATGAATACCGCTTTAACGATGCGGCGACGGTGCTGTATCGCTTCTTGTGGAACGAATTCTGCGACTGGGGTATCGAGCTGGGCAAAGCGTCCAAAGAGAGCGTCAACGAGCTGGGAAGCATCTTTAAAGAGTCAATGAAGCTCCTCCATCCGTTTATGCCGTTCATCACCGAGTATCTCTACCATGAACTCTCAGGGACAACTCTCGAAGAGGGAAATTCGATTATGGTTATGCCGTATCCTGAGAATACAACGGTCGATGAAGCGATCGAAGCGGAATTCGCGATCATCATGGATGCCATCGTCACCATCCGCCGTGCCAAAACCCTCGTCGATCTCGGAAACCAAAAAATCGATCTCGCCTACCTCAAATGCGGCGGCGATCAAGCCATGATGGCACCGTTTATCGTGCGCTTGGCTAAAGTGGAAACGCTCCACTTTACCGAGTCTAAAATCGATAATGCGATCAGCGATATCGGAGAATCGGTCGAAGTGTATTTACCGACCGAAGCGATTGACCTCAGTCCTATTATCGACCGCCTCACCAAACAGCGTGAAAAGCTCCAAAAAGAGGCCGATAAACTACGCGGAATGCTTTCAAACGAGCGTTTTGTCGCCAATGCCCCCGAAGCCGTTATCGCAGAAAACCGTAACGGTCTTGCCGATGCCGAAGATAAAATTGCTAAAATCGATGCTCAACTGAGCTCATTAAGTAACTAACTTGCAATTTCGGGAACTTTCGCCATCCGAACTTGTTGAGGGGTTTGCCCTCCTCACGACGCTACGTACCGAACTCACCTCCGAAGCGTTCGATGCGTTCATCACCTCTCAATACCCCAAAGATTACCGTCCTATCGGTGCCTATCAGCGAGGCGAGCTACAGATCTATGCAGGGGTGAGCATACGGGAGAATTTGGAGTTGGGACGCCATTTGATCGTGGATGATTTCGTCACCTACAGCGGATGCGAGCATCTAAGCGGTGAAATGGTCGATTATCTGTGCGATTATGCCAAAATGCACAAATGCCAAAGTGTTTTAGTGTGGGGAAAACAAAGAGGACTTTCACTCACTGATCTGAGCGGATTCCGCCCCAAACGGGACGGGTTTATTAAAATTTTGTAAACACTGGGAGTTTACTCCGCGATCCCTTCGATCTCGACAACCATTTTAACCTCATCCCCGACGACAACGCCGCCCGCTTCAATCGCTTTATTCCAATTCAAACCGTAATCTTTGCGATTGATTTTGCCGGTCAACACAAAGCCGGAACGTTGATTGCCCCACGGATCCTCTACGACACCGCCCATATCAATATTTAATACAACTTTTTTCGTCACACCGTGAATGGTCAAGTTCCCCGTCATTTTGGATTTTGTGGCACTGGTCATTACAAACGTAATATCCCCAAAATTTGCCACATCAAAAAAATCGGCACTGCGAAGATGATCATCCCGTTTTGCGATCCCCGTATCGATGGAACCCGCATTGATTACTCCGCTTAGAGATTTAAATTTGCCTTTATCCAAGTCATACGTTCCATTGAAGTTTCCGAATTTCCCTGTCACTGTACTGATCATCATATGTTTTACTTTAAATCCTACTGTCGAATGAGAAGGATCGACCTTATAGACTGCTGCCGAAGCGACACTCGCACTCATGAGTAACCCGCACAAAACGGTTGCAATAAAACCTTTTTTCATCGAATATCCTTTTATTGTAATCAAAGAACATTGTAAGCTATTTTTGTCAATGGAATATTAATCGTATCTGAATAGACGATTTATTTAATACTTTTTACAGCACACACTTCTAAACCCTTTCAAAACTTCACTTGGCTATACTTTTATCATCATTATCTAAAGGCTTATCATGCAATTATGCGTCGCACTTGACCTACCGAGTCAGGAAGAAAATTTAGCCCTCGTTGAGCAACTTAAAGCATATCCTATATGGCTCAAAGTTGGCCTTCGTTCCTATATCCGAGACGGAAAACCTTTTATCGATGCGATCAAAACGATCAATCCCGAATTTAAAATCTTTTTAGACCTAAAACTCTACGATATCCCTAATACTATGGCCGATGCCGCCGAATCAATCATGTCTCTGGGGGTCGATATGTTCAATGTCCATGCCTCCGCTGGACGCATCGCAATGCATGAAGTGATGAAACGCCTCGCTCCGTATGAAAACCGTCCCCTTGTTCTCGCTGTAACCGCACTCACCTCTTTTGAAGAGGGTGAGTTCAGCCATGTTTACAAAGAGACCATTGCTACCAAAGCCGATCGCTTTGCGCAAGATGCCCATCAAGCGGGATTGGACGGTGTCGTCTGCAGTGCCTATGAGAGCGCGTCGATCAAATCGCTTACCTCCGATACCTTCGTCACCCTTACTCCTGGGATCCGTCCGTTCGGCGAAGATGCCGGAGATCAGGAACGTGTCGCTACGATTGAAATCGCACGGGATGAAAAAGTGGACTTTATCGTCGTCGGCCGCCCCATCTACAAAGCCTCCAATCCTGCCGAAGTGGTTGAAAAAATTCTCACACGCCTTTAGGGGGCTGTAGGGACATCTGTCCCTGCCAGTTTATGGGCTCCTCCCAGAAAATGTCTAACATAAAATATAAATTGGAATATTCCTTGCTTTATTTCTCCAAATACCTGCAAGGAGTCTGCATGAAATTTATGGATAAAATCGAGCTGGTTGTGAAACTCAAAGAGAAAATTGCCGAAGCAAAAGCAACGAATGAAGCTCTTGCACTGCAATTACAAGCCCTTTTGGATCAAATTATTGCTAATCCGCAAAACTCTCCCGCAATTTAATGCAAACAAGCACCCATTTAAGGTGCTTGTTATCTACCTGTAATTATAATTACGCCCTCTTACAAAATGGACGAATGGGTGAGCGGCTGAAACCACCTCCCTGCTAAGGAGACGTACTGGCAACGGTACCGAGAGTTCAAATCTCTCTTCGTCCGCCACATAAGATTCCCTACACAACGAACTCCCAAAAGACTTAAAAAATCACCAGTGACACTATAGTGCCATACCTATGACACCGTAAATATCAATCGACTTATTAAACGGTTTTCTCTCAGCTGATATATTTCTCGTATAACGTTCAAACAGCATCTGCGGTGTCGAGTGTCCCAAGATAGAAGCTATCTCATTAACACTGTACTGACCGCTCATTAAAAGATTAGTTGCACACGTGTGTCGCATTTCATACATACGACGATGACTCAACTTACACTCTTTTAAAATATCAGTCCATTGCTTAACACCGATAGTCGCATAGTCATAAAATGTTTTGCCGTATTGATTGATAAATACATACTCATTGTCACCACTCAATTCTTTTTGATTTTCCAAGAAAGGAACCAAGGAATCAAAAATAGGAATGTAACGAATACTGCTTTGTGTCTTTGGCAATCCCTCAACACCCATTGACTTGGATGCACAAACGTATATCTCACGTTTTTCGAGATTAACATTTTCCCATTTGAGTGCGATGATTTCACCGACTCGCATCCCTGTCATAAAGCCTAACGCAAGATAGTTTTTAAACCATCCCTGCGCCGTATCTATAATGAGTTTAACCTCATGAGGCATAAATGGGGTGACATCAGGTTTCTTTACCTTTAAACTATCCAGTGCATCTATAGGATTTCGTCCGATCTCCTCATCATGAAGAGCTTTTTGAAATATGCCCCGAAAAACACTTTGATAATCTTTGACTGTCTTTGATGTAAAACGTTTTAAAAGATCATTTCGCCATTTCTCGACATGAGAGACTTTTAAATCTCGTATTGCATCATCCCCAAAATATGGAAGAATCGCATTATCGATAATTGACAAATAACGCCCATAAGTCTTAGTTGCAGTAGTTTGCTTCTTCGATTCCATGAGCAATTCAGCGTAATAGCGCACTGTTTTAAGACGCTCTTTTTTGAGTGTTACCTGCCCCGTCATTATCCCCATTTTTAGTTGGGGAATTAGGTCTTTTTCGACCTTTTTGACGTTGGACGTTGTCCACTCCAGTCCCGTGGATTTCCTGACCCTCGCTCCATTGACGAATAAGTCTATCCACACCCGATTGTTTTTTTTGAATACTGACATTGTTTGACTCCTTGGATTCCTCCCAAAGCCAAGTATCCAGACGCTCTTTTGCAAAAAGTATTTTACCTGCTTTATCTGAATAATGTACTCCGAGAATAAATGTTTGATCGGCGATTTTATGGCGTATAGTATGGGGCGATAATCGCAAATATTCCCCTGCCTCTTCGACTGTCATAAGGGGACGAACTGCCCCGATAATGAGGGCTTTAAGTTCGTCAATATCTTCTTTGGAGATGAGTTCTATTGTTGCCATAGTTCCAACTCCTTTTGCCCTACTTTTCTGTTATGAATCTCTTCATTGACGATTTGAGTGTGTTTAACGATCAGTCCGATATCTTGATCTTTTTGGGCTAGTTCTTGATGCAGTGCTTTAGTGAGCAGTTCGCTAAGTTGTAGCAGTTGGGAATCGCTTGCATGCTCCAAACTCTTCGGCAGTGTCGGAACGGCAACAAAATTACGGGTAAGCAGATAGTTACGTTCATTCGTTTGAAGAGCAATAGGGATAAATGGTTTTACGGCTTGTTTCGCTTCTTTAGTAAGCCATAGACGACTTTTATGTAATACCTCTCTTACTTCGTCTTGATTGATCGTAACAGCGTGTTGTTCGTATTTGCCGACCAAAGCACGGAAGTCTTCGATAAAGTCGTTAGAGGTAAGTTCTTTTGGAGCATAAACAACCCGTTCTAAGGGAATAGTGTTTTGCTTTGTAGCATTGAATGTGTAAGATGAATCGAGATATTCCCACAGAGGATGCGTACGGGCTTTATAGAGGCGGTTGGCTTCCAAGTCTTTTTCGCTGATCGTGGAGATATCAACCAAGCGCACTTGCTCCATACACTTATGAAAGAGTGTTTGAATATTAGCGAGCAGATCATCAAGCGTACTGATTTTATACTGTTTGAGAAAGTCACGGTGACATTCGATTTCAAAATTCCATAGAGGGTCTTTCATCTTGATACCGTATTGTTCAAAGTAGAGTTTCATGTAATAGAACTTCTCTGAGGTTTTATCGAGTTCAAGAAATTTGTCATAGATTCGTATGCGTGCTGGAGGCTTGCCGATATAAAGTGTTTCGTAACGGTTTTTAGTTCCGATCACACGGCTAAACTTTCGTTTACGTGTTGCGATCTGTTCAGGTTGGATAACACTTCCCAAATCGAACTGGCAAAAGATATTCAAATCGACACGGGTGACGAAGTAGAACGGTTCGGTGATCTCTTTGAGTATACACGTATTGATATACTCGACAAGACGAACCAATCCCATAGCATAGATGCCTAAGCCTTGGAGCTGTACCCGAATGTCTTGAACTCCTTGGTTCGTGTTTGGGTCTTTGAATCCGACACGAAATGCACCTGCAACGTCACTGAAGAAGTAAAAGCCCTGCTCTTTGCCCAAATAGACAAACTCAATATCAGAGATAATGATTTTTAAAGAGCCTTTGGGAATAAACCCGCCGTTTGTCTCTTTGGCTTGTTCTACCGTTGAGAAAATCGAATAGTGATAGAACGCTTCATAAGCACTATTGGATTGAATGAAATAATAAAGTGAATCGATTCCCGAAGCGGTCGGGAAATTGTAAGCCTCGACAGTGGCAACGCCGTTAAACGCTTCTTGCTCCGTTCCTAATGGAGCCTTTACAGAAGTAATCATTTTTTACCCTTTACAGGGTTCCTAAAGCCGCGTGTAATTATCTATTTTTGTTTCTAAGGGGGTATTACTATATACCCCCTCATCATTCATCCCTAACGCCTCGATTACTTTTTTTATATTCAACGATAATATGACTCGTTGTTTCCCCCACGCTAAAGCGTGGTGGTCTTTCAAAGACAAGTGCCGCCATCCCGCTTTACGGCGGCATAGCCGCATGAACGCGGTATAGGGCGGCGAGCATTGGAAATTGACAATAGATAATTTAATGTGGTTCTTTATATGTGCTTAGTTTATGTATGTGTGCTATGCGGCTTCTGTGCGGCTCTATTTTTTCTACTACGCTTTACGCTTCTCTCAGACTCAATTTCTTGAGAATCTCCACGTTTTCTATGCTTCTTCTTTTTGTTTCTGCCTAATTATTGCCATTCTTGCGTTTCTATTTGTTATTGCGTTCTTTGACCTTAAGTGCGGTTCGTTGGAACCAAAAATTTTAATGTACCCTTTTTATCGGGTCGGGAAAAGTTTAGCGGGTTTGAAAAGAAGTGTCAAGGTTTATTAAAGTTTCGAAGGAAATTCACTTATAATAGTCATCAATGAAAGCCCACAAAACATCCAGCATATCAAAAAAACTTTGTTTTCTTTTATAAGTCCCATACGTGATAAATACTTATTCTCGATTTCTTGTAGATCAAATAAACGTGCTTTTACAAAATCTGAATCCAATGACGTCTTTAAAGTTAGTTCCTTTTTAATAGATGCTATAGTTACTTTAAAAGGCTTTGGTTCTCCAACTTTTTCTATAACACGAGTAACAAAAATTAAAAAACTGATCACAAAAGCTACCAATTGAAATATAGGGTGTTCATTGGGTATTCCCCAAGATCCAACAGTTGCCGCAAAAAGCCATATTATTTCATTATTCGAAATTTTATGAAACTTTCGGATTTTAATCTCTAATTTTTTTACTTCACAATTAATTTCTTTAATAAAAGTATTTTCTTCTTGCATGAGATTCATTGATAAATATATTCTTTCACATTCTAATTTTTAGTTTTTTGCATAAAATATTTTTTGCCCTTACATTGGCATGCATTACCAGTTTCTGGTAGTCCATATGAATCTAGTGTATATCCAATCTCTTTATTGGAATCAGCAATAACTTGTGAAATAATCCATCCATTTTCAACAGATTCTTCAATGCTAGAGTAACCAGTATTTATTCTATTAAGACTTTTACATGATGTTTCACAAACATCAGCTCCATTAAATCCCGTGTAAAATTCCATGACCGTATTACCATTACGATTTCTCAATACTTGTATTTTGTTATTTATTTCTTGAGCTTTTAGAATTTTTAATTGTTTTTCTCGTTCAAACACTTCAGCATCTTTGCGATTTTTTTCTTCTAAAGAATTTTTGAAATAAAGGAACATATCGTATTGGTTTTTATAGAAATTCAATTTTTCATTTTTATCACTCAATACAAACTCTGCTACACTAAATTCAGCATTTTTATAATTACAAGCAAAATGGCATTTTTTAAAAAAGACATCAAAAGTTCCAAAAAATATAGGATTTTTATTATCCATACAAATGACTTCTCTACCAAAGTCGGAATCCAGCTTATTATTCGTTTCTTTTTGCTCAATTGAATAAAATACATTTTCAGATAACTTACGACCATATAAAGTACCATTCTGTAAATTACAGTACTTTTGATACATGTCAATTAATAAGTTTTTATTAAAGTTTTCAGCATCTTCATTACTATCCATATCTTTTCTGAAAATTGGTGTAAAATCATTATAAAAGCCAAGATTTGTTTTGAATTTTTCAAAAGACATCTTTTTTAGTTCTTCGTTGGACATTGAACTGATTTTTTCATAGTTTAATTTGAGAATGTTTAATGCTTTTAAATCATCAGCCAAACTTGTTATTCCCACAAAAAGACATAATCCTGTAAATACTGATTTTCTTATAAACTGCATATTTTTCCTTTTAAAAGTTAGTGAAATTGATCATATTATAATAAACTTGCAAAATAGATGCAATTTTCATAAACAAATATTTCGATATCTTGTATCATTCCACACGATTTTTTCTAATTTGGGTGCCGCTATGGTGTCATAAATAGAAGTTAAAATAAACGAAGTTTGTACAAAAGAGACGTTGGAAACTTCGCTTTTATTGAGGTTTATTAATATTATGTGAGGATTCAAATCTCTCTTCGTCCGCCACTGTAAGATTCCTGCATAACGAACTCCCGAAAGACTTAAAAAATAATCAGTAAGTAGCTTTAATATTAATTAGAAATAACGATAAATAAAACACACTTTCATTTTATACTGATAACTACCGATATAATACTTATGAATAAAAAATAAACATAAAGTGACATCCCTCTTGAATACCGTATATTTGGCAAAACAAAAAATATTCAACCGAAACGGCAAAGTTTTTGCCTATGAACTGCTTTTTAGAGACCATGCTCATGGAATTAAAGAGTTTCCTACGAATATTCGTGCCACTTCCCAAGTTCTTTTAAATACTCTAACAAATATAAATATCGATGAACTCTTAGGCAAAGACGGAATCGCATTCATTAACCTTGACGAGCATATCTTTACATCGGGAATTATCGACATTTTGGATAAAGACCGGTTTGTACTGGAGATTTTAGAGACAACGGAGTTAAGTGAGCCGGTTATTGCAAAAATCAAGCAGTACCATAAACGAGGGTTTAAAATCGCTATTGACGATTTTGACTGCAGTGCGAAAATGATCAAAAAATTTACCCCGATCTTAAAATATATCCATATTCTAAAAATGGATATTCTCGCCGCAGATGATGAAAATTTAAAAAACGTTATGTCCAAAATAAAACAAATGGGAATCAGAGTACTCGCTGAAAAAATTGAAACGGAAGAAGAGTATAAATATTATAAGGAAATGGGGTTTGAGCTCTTTCAGGGATACCATCTCCACAAACCTGAAGTGGTAGAAATGGACCGATATAAAGATGCTACCCAAATCATCATATTGCATCTCATCAAATTGATCAAAAATGAGGGTTCAACCCACGAAATAGAATCCTATATCAAACAAAGAGCCGATTTGTCCTACAAATTGATCAAATTTATCAATAACCACGGAAAATTTGACACCAGAGTCGAGTCGATCACACAGATCATTACACTGCTTGGAAGAGACAAACTGCTGCGATGGCTTCTGTTGTACCTCTATGCCGAAGTTTCCAAGAACCCGATATCCGAAAGCATCATGAATATAGCGATACGAAGAGCCGAACGGATGGAAGAAGAAGCCCATCACAGTGAAAAAGACAAAGCATATCTTGCCGGTATGTTCTCTATGCTTGGGGCTCTTTTTGAAACAGACATTAAAAATGTAATGAAAGATATCAAAATGGATAAAGACATTACCGATCTTGTCGTTTCCAACAAAGGGAAATTTTTGTCCAGCTTTAAAAAGGCAGAACACTCCGAAAGAGAATATTTAAAACGGCTTTTGTGCAATAACTTTGAAAAAATCGATATTACCCTTATTCTTTATACATTGGAACTCAGTCATATACCTATCGATCATGACAAACTGTAATAGAGTTAAAATCAAATGTAGACATAAGACGTAATGCCGCACACCTACTAAATGACCGAAAGGATAGGAAAATTTCAGTACGGCCACAATACTCATTAATACAATAAACTATATTATCGTGATAGGAAAACAGGTTTACCGGTAAAATAACCTTGTGAATAATCGACACCCATCTCTTCGATAGTGTTATAAATTACCTCATCCGAAACAAACTCCGCAATCGTTTTCGCATCAATTTTCTTCGCGAAGTCGATAATGGTTTCAACAATAATGCGGTGACGCGGGTTAGCGGCAATCTCTCGGATTAATGATCCGTCTACCTTGATGTAATCAACCCCCAAGTTCAATATGTTTTCAAAATTAGAGTACCCTGTTCCGAAATCATCAATGGCGATTTTTGCCCCCAGTGCTTTTACCTGGGCAATAAAGCGTGTCACTTCATCGTAGTTTTCTATCCCCTCGGATTCTAGAATCTCAAATACAATCCGAGATGCCGTTCCCGTATCGGTAATCGTTTTAATGATCTCACTCACCGTATGAGGGTTACGTATGTCACTGTCGGAAAGATTGATCGAAAACTCTTCATCACGGGAAGCGAAAAGGGTACACGCCTGATAGACCACTTCCAATGTAATTTGCGGATAGAGTTTGGTTCGTTTCGCAATAGGTAAAAACTCCATCGGCGGTACGATATTCCCACCTTCATCGATCATTCGCACTAACGTTTCATACTTGACGATATCTCCTGTCTCAATATTGACTATCGGTTGATAGTAACAAATAATTCGACGTTCAAACAAGGCTCTTCGTACATTTGAGGCCATCGTCAAATTCGTCCGGTAATGCTCTTCAACCCCTTCGTCTTCATTATAAAACGCGATCTGTTTTTTGTTCTCTTTAGCATGGTGCAGAGCGATATCCGCCTGTGTTAACACTTTGTCATTTCCGATCGCTACCCCGATAGTTACACGAATATTTAAACTCTCCTCTTTGACCATAAAGGTTTTTTCATCCAAAAACTTTATCAGCATGGTTAGGCGGTGTTCCAGCTCTTTATGAGAAAGCTCATTGAAAATCAATGCAAACTCATCGCCCCCCAAACGATAACACCCGCCGGAGAGTTCTTTGAGCCATATTCCGATTTGTATCAACATTTCATCCCCGATAGAGATCCCAAAGAAATCGTTAACCTCTTTAAAATCATCCACATTCACAATCGCCAGAGCAACCATCTCTCCCTGTTCTAATCTCTCTTGCAATCGATATCGATTCGGCAAGCCTGTAAGCCGATCAAGATAGTACTGGTTTTCCAATTCATGAGTTTTCTCTTGGACGGTAATTTCCAACGAGGCATTCATCGCTTCAATTTGTTCAAGATACGTTTGAGTTGTTCTTTGCATCGCATTAAACGCCGTAACGATCTGTTCGATCTCAACACTCCCATCTTCTTCAAAAACCATTTGATCTCCGGGTTTGTAATAACGAACCTTTTTAGCGATATTGGTCAAAGGAGAGAGAAGAAAACGGACCCACCATACGGCTACGAAAAAAATCACAAAGATACTCGCTCCGACACCGTAAACGATTTTATGTATGGATTGACGTGTTTCATCATACGCCAAATCGCTGTAACGTAAAGTAACCGATCCCATCAATTTCCCGCTCGTCGGTTCTTTGATCTCGTGGATCATGCTTATCGCTTCATGTCTGGATCTCATATTGTCTTTGCTTTTATAGCTATATAATCGCATTTTATTCTGATCGAAAATGACCAATTCTGTCACGTCCGGTACCGAAACCACGGGAGAGACTTTCTCCTCAATCTGATCATAGAATTTGAGATAGAGGGCGATTTGAAGCGGTTTTTCAATGGTTCGCAACAACAAATCGGCTTTTTGCTTTTCTGAAACCAAAATGGTATTCTCAAAAACCATACTGACGACTATTCCAAGTGTCATAAATGTCAGTAGAAAAATCAAAATCAATGATCCTACAATTTTATAAGTAAGGCGTGATTTTGTGAGCAATATCATTAAAAAAACCTTGTTTAGTATGTTCTGAATATAGACTCATGTATTGTGTCATTTTATCCTATTAAAAATTGAATAAGCTTTATTTTTAATATTTTCAGCATCCATTAACTATTTATTGACTATCTTTAGATCAATATTAGAGAAGGATACTATTGCTAGAATGTAAAACAGCATTTACAGAAAAAGAACGTCATGCTATATTACATCAACGATATTCTATTTTTGTAGACGAATTCAAATTTTTTGCCCCCAGAGATGACGGCAAAGAGATCGAATATGACCGGTATGATGAATATTCCCTTTTATTAGGCGTTTGGAATGAAGATGTCTTGGTCGGTTCATGCCGCCTCGTTCTTCCAAATGATACGATAGGTTTACCGACACTCAATGTTATGCTCATTGATTCAGAAAAGCTTGTACAGAATGAAAGAACTGCCGAAATTTCGCGGATTACGGTCGCCGCAGCCTACAGAACATTCAAAAAAACCATAGAGGTTCTCCAAATCATGCAACATAAGATTGATCAAATTGCTTCCGATCATAATATACTTCAACTCATAGGGGCGGTTGAACCTAGTTTTTTGCGTCTTCTCAACTACGCATCTCTCCCTTACCGAGCGATAGGTCCGATTCAATATCTAATCGGTGCGGAACGGCTCCCCGTCCTTTTAACCCTAAAAGAGCAACAATGAAAACCCGATTCTCTCTCGCTTTATTATTACTCCCTTTCTCTTTACTTGCGGCTGAGGCAGAAACGAATTCCAACCTTTTATCGAATCTCACCGACGAGATTAATACCATTGCGCAAACCGCAAAAGATCAACGCGCCAATATCGATTATCTCCCCTATGTCATGAGTGTATTTGAGGGGGAAGAGCTCTCCCGCGCCGGAGCATCATCGTTGAAAGAGGCGCTCAGTTTGGTTGCCGGTGTCAATATCGCCAGTGACAATTTATCCCTCTTCAACCCCGTATTTCGCGGCTCCAATCCGGTAGCCTACGGTCAAAGCAAACTCATCGTTGACGGTGTCGAAGTCAATGATCTTTTTTTCGACGGCTATACCGCCTATCTAAGTATGCCGATCGACATGATAAAACGAATTGAAGTCGTTAGAGGTCCGGGAAGTTACAGTAACGGTCACTACGGCTATGCCGGATCGATCATCATCACAACCTATAAAGCAGAAATGTCTACCGGCGATAGCGGTCGCTGGTTCGCCTCTGCGGGAAACAATAATACCCATAAAGTCGGCGGTTCTTTTGCTATGAGAGATAACGATTTCGCATTTGCGGCAGACATTTATACCGTACACGATGATCTTCTCCTCTCGTATGGAAAAGACGGCCTTTCCAATAATCTTCTGGGCACAGCCAACGCATCTCTATCTCGCTCAGGCAATGCCCCATCCGAAACTGACGCAACCATGGTATCGGCCAGTATCAGAAAAGGGGCTTTTTTTGCCGATGGACGGTTCTCCTCCTATCAACACGGATCAGGCGGAGGAATCAACTATGCCTTATCCACCGATGGGGATCACTACAACGTGGATCAATGGCATATTCGTGCAGGTGCCCACTACACTGCGGGAGAATTTAAGGGAACGTTTCAAGCGGCGATGACACAAGACGGCTTTACCAGTCACCAGCTTCTGGCACCCGAAGGGTTACGACTCCCCTCATTGACTCCCCCAACAACCGTTGTTACCTATTTGGACGGTTTTTACGGTATTCATGAAGCCTTTATCCGAACCTATCAGCTCAATAATACCCTTACCGGATCTGCATTCGGAGGAGATATGACCGTCGGGCTCAGCGCTGCATGGAGCAGTGTCGCTTCAGAAAAAACGCTTACAACCGACCGAGACAGCGGAAGCGGCTTGAGTGATTACTCAACGATACTCCCATTTTTCAATCCCGATGGCTCTATCAACAACCAATCGGCATACATCACGTATGAACGTGCTCTGAGTTCGAATCTAATCGGCTACGCTTCCCTCACACTCGATCACCGTAACGGATTGACAACACAAGTCGATCCGCGTTTAGCAACTGTATACACACTCAATCCAAACAATCTGCTCAAGTTTTCAATCTCCCGTGCCCATAGAAATCCATCATGGCAAGAGATGTTTACCCTCAATAATAGAGCACGGTGGGGAAACCCCGATCTACACCCTGAAACTGTTATAGCGTATGAGGCCCAATACATCCATAAGTTTGAAACGGAACATACGCTCTCATTTAATCTATTCCGCCTCGATAACAAGGATCAGATCTATCTGCAATACAACGCACCGGTAACACGTTACGAATATATTAACGGATCAACAAGTCTCATTCAAGGATTTGAAACAGAGTGGCGGAAACGCTATGATGATACCTCTTTTTACGCTGCCTATACCCATATTTGGGCAGAAGACGGCAATGGGGTGACACTGCCCAATGCACCGTCTGATACGGCGCGAGGATTTATCACTCACACTCTCAATGAAACATGGTATGCATCCCTTGCCGGGCGATGGCAAAGTGCAATGCCAAGAGAAATAGGCGATTCGAGAGCTGACATGAAATCCATCGGTATCGTCGATACCTCTATCGGGTATAAACTCCCTTATTTTCACAGTGAAGTCCAATTAACACTCAAAAATATGTTCAATGAAACTGAACTTTATCCAAGTCCAAAGGGAACTTTTAATGATGATTACCCCGCAACCGGACGTACCTACTTAGTTACCGTAAGGGGAACATTTTGAAATACATTGCCAGTCTATTACTTTTTCTAAACACTCTGGGCTGGAGTGCAACTTATGATCCGTTTTTGCTCAATACGCATCTATCTTTATTACCGAAAATTGCTATGCTTGAAAAAGGGCTTATTTCTCATAGCAAATCACCCCTTAAAATTTTAATTGCCTATGATCGAGGAGATGAGGATACGGCAGAATTGTGCACAAAAATCTTAATGACTAAATTCAATGGAAAGGTAAACGGACATCCGATTATCGCCACTACTCTTCCGTTCGATAAGCTCGATGCATCCAACTCATATCATCTGATTTATGCACTCAAAGCAAGCCTGTCTCAACTCAAAAAGGTTCACAATGCAGTCGGTTCATCAGGAACCATCACTGCCCTTTATGATGCGGATAAACTCGGTGATGACGGTCTTTTACTCTCCATTCAAATGGAACGTGCACCTGTGATTTTGATCAATTCCAAAGCACTTCGAGAGAACCGATTTTCATTTCCGGACAGCCTTTTAGAAATGGCTCGGCTTATCTAAGTTCTTTCTGATTCATACGAGACTGCAATGCATTTGATATATTCATCAATGCAAAGGTAACGATAAAAATCAATAAGCCTGGAAAAAAGCTTACCCACCACGCAATATCGATCACCTCTTTACCGCCGCTGAGGATACTTCCCCAACTCATTTGCGGCGCAACGATACCCAGACCCAAAAAAGAAAGTCCCGATTCCGCCAAAATCGCCCCCCCTACCCCAAAGGTGAAGCTCACCAAAACGATCGGGGCCAATAATGGGGCATAATATTTGAACATTATTTTAAGCGGATGCACGTTTCCGATAGTGAGTATTCGAATAAACGGCTTTGTTGCAATTGCAAAACTCTCAGAACGGATCAACCGCGCGGTTCCCATCCATCCCGTTGCCGAAATAATCACAATTAACACCCACACGGATGCATTCACATAACTTACCAATGTTAAGAGCAAAAAGAGAGTAGGAAACGTCAAGAACAGATCAACCATAACGATAAACACTTTGTCATATCCGCCGCGTAGAAATGCGGCACTCACGCCATAGATTAACCCTATCAGCGTAGAAATAAAAGCACTCGTAAAGCCAATAATAAGCGATATTTGCCCCCCTTCCATTAATCGTGCCAATAAATCGCGCCCCAATCGGTCGGTACCGAACCAATGGCTTATCGAAGGAGGAAGCAGGATGGATTTCGGATCTAAATAAAGCGGATCGACCGGATAAAAATACGGCCCGATAAATGAAAAAAGGATCACTCCTATCAGTACGGATACACTAACTAACGGCATTATGCCTTGATACCCAAAAGGGTAGTCATCATTTGATCGATTGTCGTGATGACTTTAGCCGCAGCACCGTAAGAGGTCTGATAACGGATCAGATTCGCCATCTCTTCATCGATGCTTACTTTGCTGATGGAGTCTTGTTCTTGCTTAATTGAATTGAATTGTGCCGTTATCGAATCATTTGAGACTATAGCCGAGTTTGTTCTTGTGCCCACTCTTGTGACCAGATTATCGAAATACCCGTATATCGTATCCGTCGATTTGGATCTGCCGATACCGAAGGTAACCGATGCGAATTGCTGCTGTACCATATCCAAAGCGGTTTGGTTATCTCCGTTTGCAGGAGACTTAAACCCTTTGATCTTACTCATATCCTGCTGTAGGTCACCGTTCAGAGCAATACTTTTTGCATCTTTCCCGTCAAAAAAGCGATTTACCCCTGTCACACCGGCAAAATTTGTCCCGCTGTCTTCAATAGCGAAACTGTACCCTTGTGCCTCATAGGCTGCTTTAATATTGATTTGGAAAATGTTTTGCTGATTGTTAAATGTCCCGACAAGCATATCATCGATGTCATTCAGCGAATTATTGTCGTTATTATCATCTTTGGATATGTTAATCTGTCCGACGATACTGTTGCTTGTCTGCGGAGTATCGCTAATTAAGGTTCCGTTATCGATTGAAATTGAACGACGACCGACCTCATTGCCGTCAATATCATACACAATTAAATCAAACGTTCCCGCTTTGAAATTTTCATCGGTACTCAGAATCGATTGATTATCTGAAAAGCTCAGAATATTGGATTGCATTGACGTTGTTGCGGTTTGAGCATAAATATTGTTTGTCGATTCGATTAAGCCTTGGGCGAATGAGTCGAGATTATTAATCGTCTCTTGCAAAAATCCGTCTTCAAATTCTCCGTTTGTTCCGATTGTAGAGCCTCTCAACTCCAATAAAGCACCAAGTTTCCCCCCGGTAACAGTATTAGCAAACGGAAATCTTACACCGTCTTGACGTTCATAATACAAATCATTGTATCCGTTCTTATTCGAAGTACTGTCAATGCCTATCGGATGAAAAGACCCCCCGTCGACAAGGTTAAACCCGGCTACCTGAATAACATAACCGCCTTCTTTTTCGGCAATATTCGAATCTATGACGTTATTGGTTTTGGTGTTGCCGACAAAAACTTTCGCGTCTATTAGTTTGGATAAAGACAACTCCAGTTGATTCCGCTGATCGCGCAAATCATTTGCGTTATTGAGCCCTCCGGATTCAGCTTTGTCTATTTCAAGATTTAGGTTCGCAATTTGTTGACCGATACGATTGATATCATCAACATTGACTTTAACTTGATCATTCAATGAATTTTGCAACGTAGAAATTTGACTGCGTGTCTCCTGAATGTGTTGTGTAAGTGTTTGCGTCTGCTGTGCCAGAGCAACTTTAAGTGAAGTATTGCTCGGATTATTGGCCAATGACTGCCACGCATCATAATAGCTTTGCAAATCATCTTTAATGCCGACTTTATCGATTTCGGGAAAATAGGTTGAAAGCTCTTCCAAATTTTTTTTCAGCGTATCGGAATATTCTTTATTTTGAGCAGCGGTACTGTATCGTGAAAAAACGAAATTGTCGAAGATACGGGTAATGTCCGTAACCTGAGTTCCGGTGCCGCGCTGACCCGGGTCTACACCTAACGGTGCCGCAGCCGCCGTAACGACACGTTGACGTGAGTAACCTTCCGTCTCAGCGTTGGAAATATTATGGCCGGTAGTATCAATACCGATTTGTGCTGCATTCAGTCCGCTGTATCCGATATGTAACGCATTAAATATTGATGCCATTTTATGCCCGCACTTCCAAAAATGAGGCTTCTGACCTAGCCACTTTTTGATAACCTTGCATCTGCGTAGGAACCAACCGTTCCAAAAGTGCATTATAAAAAGAGCCTACGCTTAAAACCATTTTTGCATATTTTTGATTGACTTCCCGCAGAAGTGAAAGATGTTCTTTAAGAGAATCGAGTTGCTGGTGTTGTTCGCCGTTTAAGAGCTCGGAAAGAGGTGCTTCCGGATGTTGTGTCATAAGTTTTGAAATTTCGCGGTCGATCATCGCTTTCTTTTGCTCAAAACTTTTTATCTTCTCTTCTTTGATTGCTAAGCGATCAAATTGTGGATTGTGCTTCGCTTCTTTGATATCGTCAATATCTTCCAGTGACAAAGATATGAGAGTTTCAAGATCTTTGATAGCACTTTGCAACTGATAAGACAACATCATTAACTCCTATTTTAGTTAGGTCAGCTCTTGCGCGATACGCTTCGCCAACTCTTCGATATTGACACGGTATTCCCCTTTCTCGATAGAGGCTTTTAGCTCTTCGATTCGGCTTGTGTCACCTTGTTTTGTAACAGATTGAGCCGGTTTTTCCTGCTCTTTATTTTTTACTGCCGGTTCTTGATATGTCGCTTTTAGCAGCGATCCGTTCACACTTGAAATCATGGTGAATCCTTGTTATCCATTTATGGTATATACAACCATATCGGCAAAAACCAATAATAATTTAATCTATTTCTCTGTTTTTGCACCCTTTTGACTCAAGTTTTCAAAAAGCATTTGAGAAAACCCAAACCCCCCTGCACTTGCGTTGGATAACTCTTCACGATACATCGATTTAAAAATTTTATCACCGGGATCGTTGGCACTGGTAAACACGTTTTTTTCGTCTTTCATCGCTTCATCGAGCATCATTTTGATAATAATAGCTTCGAATTGATCGGTTTTCTCCCTCAAAGCTTTATCACCGTCTTTCGTCCCTATCGTCGGAAGTGATTTTTGATACTGCACGTTTGCTATGTCCATCAGATTACATCCAAATCAACCGAGATAGCTCCGGCGCTTTTCATCGCCTGAAAAATTGAAATCATCTCTTTCGGAGAAGCCCCTAACTTTTGAAGTGACCTTGCAATATTGGCAACCGTCGTCGTCCCTTTTTCCGTATACACTTCGTTTTCGTTCAACCCGATTACGAGGCTCTTATCCATTGACACGCTTCCTGCCGGTTTTGAGACCTCGTTTTGAGCCAGGATTTTAATCGTCATATCCCCTTGGGTAATTACCACCGGTTTAACTTCGACATCCACACCGGCGATGATGGTACCGGTACGTTCATTGATGATAATCTTTTGATCTTGCGCATAATCGATATTAAGGTTTTGCACTTCCGCTAAAAACTCAACCATGGACTTGTTTTTGGGAAGTTGCAGGCTGATAGTCCGCGGATCGATGGCAGAAGCGACACTTCCTCGGTATTTGGCATTAATAGCGTTTTGAATGTTAACAGCATTTTCAAAATTGGCTGTTTTTAATGACAAAGTAGCATTTGTCTGGTGATAAAGGTCTTGAGTGATTTCACGCTCTACCAATCCGCCGCCGTACACCATCCCCACCGTCGGATGAGACTCGGCACCGGCACCTTTTTCATTTTTACCGCCGATACTGATCGAACCTTGCGCCAATGCATAGATTTTTCCGTCAACCCCTTTAAGCGGGGTCATCAACAATGTCCCCCCCTCGAGCGATTTCGCATCCCCGATCGATGAAACGGTAACGTCAAACGCATCCCCTTGTCGGGCGAACGGGGCAAATTTTGCCGTTACGACAACAGCCGCAACGTTTTTGGATTTGATATCGACGGGATTCATATCGATGTTCATCGCTTTGAGCATGTTCGCGATGGATTGGAGGGTAAATTTAGAGGTCGTACCGTCACCCGTCTTTTTCAAACCGACGACAAGCGAATAACCGATAATTTGGTTATCACGCACGCCGACGATATTAGCGACTTCACTGACGCGTGCCGCTTGAGAGAGGGTTAGTAAGCAAAAAAGTAGTACGAAGATTCTCATGCCCATCCTTTATGATAAAAGGATTAAGCAAAGGCTATTCCAAAAATGGCTTATGCGTAGTAAGTAAGCGAAGTTTTTCCGAAACGTTTCGATTTGAGACGGTTGAAATGACCGATAGAGTCAGGTAATTCAAGTGTACTCATGTGCTCGATTATGATCAAAGTCGCCATTTCAAGGGGAAATGAAGCGATCATCTCTATCGTTTTATCATAAATCTCTTCCATCCCTTCACGATAGGCAAACGGAGGATCGACATAAATAAACGCACTCTCTCCTAGAGAAGCGAGACGCTTTTTCACATGGGCAATGTTACTGAAACTGTCCCCCTCGATAACCTCGCATGCCGAAGGGTCGGTTTGAGCGATATTCTCACGCAACGTTCGAATCGCATCACGGTCTTTTTCCATAAAAATGATCTTTTTGGCTCCGCGGCTCAGAGCTTCAAGCCCGATCGATCCGCTTCCGGAAAAAACTTCAACCAAAACGGCATCGATAATATCAAACTGAAGCGTATTGAAAAACGATTCCAATACGATCGCTTTGGAACTGCGTGTCGTCTCTTTGGAAGGGAGTTTAAGGGTTTTGCCTTTGAATTTTCCGGCAATGATTTTTTTGGTAATGGTTGGATTATTTTTCATAAAATGCCCGTATAGCTTTGAGAATATTGGCTTGGTACTCACGCGTCAGTTTGTCGATATGGCGCTCTAAAATGTCAAAACTGACGGCGTCTTCCGCTGAAGTATCTCCGCTCGCTTCTGGAGCAACGGGGACATATCTTTGAGATTCAAACATTTGATTCAGTGCATGAAGCAATTGCGCTTTTGAAAACGGTTTGATCAAATCGGAAGACTCTTCTACACCTACGACGAACGTCGGATACTGATCATCTCGAATATTTTTGTCACGGATTAAAATGTCACACTGTCGAAGAGAGCTCAGGTTCCCCTCCAAAAAAAGTTCCAAGGAACGTTGCAACAATGGAGAATCACATTGGATAGCTACTTTCACGACGTTAACCTTCTAGAATATATTTGACCGTTAGTATTAATAGTATTTTAACACACTAACCGCCAGCGAAATATAAAAATCTGTTCTGAAAACAGTTCCGACTTGATTTGTGTCAATTTCTATTGTCCGAATGGACTTTATAATCACGCCAAATTTAAAGGAGAGCATGTGACATGGATCTTATACATCCATATTCTCGCCGCGTGTGCGTGGATAGGCGGAAGTATCGTATTATTCGGACTGGGAGTATTTATCCGTGACAAATCAACACAGGATTCCGTGTACGGAGCAATCGGTCCGTTTTACGGCTATTTTGAAACCGTGTGGCTTATTATCCTGATTACAACGGGATTATGGTTAGCAAACCATTACGCTCTTTTGGCAATGATCGGTAACATCGATACCGATTTGGGCAGGTGGATAACTATCAAAGTGTTATTGGTTGCAGGGCTCAGCATTGCGACAGCGCTTCATCTCTATATTGCTTTTGCAATCCATAAACAACATCGGACTCTTATCCAAAAACTCCTCTCACGCGGAGGTTCTTTCGCTATTTTCATCTTGAATCTGGCGATATTGTGGACGGCAATCAATATCCGGTCACTTCTTTAAAAAAATAGACCAATCACATAACGGAGCAACTGAATGAACAAACTATTAAGTATCCTTTTGAGCGCAGCGGGACTTTATGCCGCTGACGGATACAGCGTCTATCAAAAACACTGCATGCAATGCCATGCGGAACTGATGGAAAAAAAAGAGGTGCTTCAAGTCATGCATACCCTTAAAGCACCTCCGATGAACGAAGTATCCAACCGATTAAGAGAAAACATTGTCATCACCGATGATGATGACGATGTCAAACGGCGTGTCACTATCGCCTTTATCAAAGACTATATCGAGCATCCGAGTGTCCAGTACAGCATGTGCCATCCGATGGCTATTGAGAAATTCGGAATCATGCCGTCGTTAAAAGGAAAACTGAGTGAAAAGGAGCGGCAAGCGGTGGCGGAATGGATTATCGACCGCTATAATGGGATTGCTTTTAAATAAGATATCTATTGCTGCAGTAAATAGTGCTCGATACTGTAGCGCAGATCTTCATCCATATCCATCAGACTCTCCACCATCCATTTTAGATAACCGGGGTCTTTGAGGGCGATCTCCTCGATCCTCTTTTTGGCGTATTTTCCAAACGGTAGCCGTGTCAGTAAGACATGGCTTTTGGATATTTCTATCAACCGCTCAATATCCGCCAAATCCAGAAGATACTCCAACACCATTTTAGTATGAAGTGCGTCACTCAGCGCATGATGGGGAACGATTTCTATCTGATGCTCTTTAAAAACGTTTACTTCTTCACGGTAGAGTCTCAGTTCATAACGCAAAAACTGCAACGCATACCCCTCCAGATCGTCCATCAAAGATTTGGAGCACTTAAGCGTATCGATAATTCTCCCCTGCCATGCCAAGCCCTCTTTTTCGAGCATCTCCAACTCAAAGGGGGCATTATGGGAAACCAAAATATTGTCTGAAGTATTGAGAGATTTAAGTTTTTCGGCACTTAGCGATTCGGAGAATGCGGGGGAATCCTTTACCATCTCATTCGTAATATGGTGGATGGCAGACGCTCCGGGAGGGATCTTTTTACCGGGGTGGATCAATTCATAATGGGCTTCATCCTCCGTTATCATCCCGACAGCGCAGATTCTGTCTTTAGCCTCTAATCCTGTCGTTTCGGTATCGAGAAAAATCACACTCTACTCTGTCGGAAAAGATTTAAGATTTGCCATAAGGTTATGATAATGTTCTAACGTACGGAAACTTTTCTCGAACCGCCATCCCAGTACGAATGCAATGATATCTTTTTTCTGAAGCGGACTCAGTTTTTCGGCACGTCCGTAATAGGCCAATGAGATATTTTTATTCTTAACCTTTGCCTCTTTATCATAGATAATAGCGATAATCTGCGCGTATTTTCCCTCTTTGATCGCACCTAAATCATCCTCAGAGAGGGAGAGGCCTGAGAGATTGATCGCTTTAAAAGAAAAAAGCTCTTCAAAACATTCCACTTTGGCGTTAATGCCGAGTTTACTATAGAGTTCTTCGAGTGATTTCAGGTTGCTTTTTCGTTCCAACTCATAACTGGAGATTTGTGCCGTCAGGTTTTTCAAACGATCAAGTGCCGAACTCACATTTACTCCTTCACGCGGTGCTATATATCGATAATTCTAGCCTATATTGACTTATAAGATCACATAAGATAATTTTGCGATCTGTCCGTTTGCAACAAAATTGCCACACTCAAACCCTATAATTATCTTCATCATTCACAAAGCTCCAAAAGACGAGCCTTATACAAGGAATCCAATGACACCGAATAATGGATCACGATTTCAAAATAACGTAAACATTGCCGGCTGATTAAAATGTGTAAATTAACGGAAGCTCAAACATCTCCATTTGATGATTGCCTCAATCATAAAGATTTGAAGTATCTCTCTAAGATTTTAGACTATAATATAGGCGGTTTTGAATTAACTGAAAATGACTATCGGCTACTGTTACTATTAAAAAATAAATGGAAAGATAGTGATACTACTGTTAACAAAAACTAAAATTATTTTTCCCCGATTTTTTTACTTCGTACATGGCTTTATCCGCTTTATGAAGCATTTCATCGGCATCTAAAGCATGATCCGGAAAGAGACAAATTCCGATACTTGCACTGATAGTGACGATAATACCGTTTAGTTTAAACTCTTGACTCAATACGTAAATTATTTTTTCCGCTATTGCTTCAATATTTTTTATAACCTTGGCACCGTGAATCAATACGATAAATTCATCCCCTCCCAATCGTGAGACGGTATCACTTTGCCGAACACAACTATTAAGTCTGAACGCTACGTCTTTAAGCAGCAAATCGCCTATCTCATGTCCATACGTATCATTGACACTTTTAAAGCCGTCAAGATCCAAAAACATAACGGCTATCATTGAATTTTCAAGTTTCGCTTTGGATAAAGCATGTTCCAAAATCTCTTTCAGATACTTTCTATTCGGCAACCCGGTCAGGGCATCCAAATGCGCTTCATTGGCCAAAGTGTCTATCGGCTCGGTAATATTCTTGACCATTAAAAGCGAAAACACGGCTCCGATCATCAACAATATAATCACCGTTAACAGAATACTGTTTCTAATCGTCTCCAGCGGTCTCAAGGCTTCACTTTGATCAATTTTGGCTACCATCCCCCAACCGACCGTCGGAACATACCTCCAAGCGGCAAGAACCGCAACTCCTCTGTAATCTACCGATACTCCTGCACCGTTATTTCCGGTAGCACCTAAGATAACGGGTTTTGCCAACTTTCCGCTTATTTGTGCACTTCGTTTCATCCCCGCATTCGGGTCATGTCTAAGGGGATTGAGAAAAATAATCTTATCACCCGATTTTTTACCGAGCAGTGTTTCCCCGCTCTCTCCCAGTCCCGAATAATCCTGGATTTGATTAAAAAAATTATCAGCGGAAAACTCGGCGACAATGACCCCGATCAACCTGTTGTCGTAATCCAAGATAGGTGCCGATGCATTGAACAAGTAATTCTTTTGGTGTTTAGCTCCCTCTTTCGGGATATCAGACTTATAGATATCGGAAAAATAAATTTGTGTTTTCCCCGCTTCAAACGCATTCTTATGTAACGAGGTCAATCGATTATCCTGGGGCTTCAAAGAGCTGGCAAGAATTTTTCCGTCCAATCCGATTATAAAAATTTTATGGATTTCATCTTCAAAAGTATATTCATTTAATTGTTGTTCAAACAGGTTTTTCGCTTCTGCATCATTGCTCCCACGATTTAGAATCAGATTTTTAGTATAGGGAGAATCCTGAATCGTATGCATATCACATTTGACTTCATAATAAAAATTTTCAATCTGATGCGATTTTAATTTCGTAATCGCTTCCAAATGTGCCAGATCTGAAGCAATGATTTGATTTTTGATATTGTAATAGCTGTAAAAAGCAATAAGAAGCATAGGTAACAAGGCAACAAGCATTAATGTCCATAACATTTTGACTTTTAAAAGTTTTGCGGACATAGTCATAATACTCCCCCTTTTTACAAACATTATAAACTCAAAATATCTAACAATTCGCTTTTATATGCATTTCTTATACACTAAATATAGACCATTAAAACAGGAACTTAAGGATATTGGCTTATAATATCGAACTTTTACTACAGCGGGAATTTAATGGACTATTTACGAATTCAGGGACCGACTAAACTTAGCGGAACCGTTACCATCTCCGGCGCAAAAAATGCCGCTTTACCCCTAATTACATTGGCACTTTTAGCCCATAATCCGCTCAAAGTCACCAACATGCCTGAAGTAGCCGATATTAAAACACTTCTCAAACTTCTTCAAAACCTCGGTGCCGGCTGTTCATTAGAGAACCATATCCTCGATATAGACACCTCTACCGTCAACCACACGATGGCAAACTACGATATCGTCAAAACGATGCGCGCATCGATCCTCGTCCTCGGGCCGCTGCTAGCCCGCTTCGGGCACTGTGAAGTCTCTTTGCCGGGCGGATGCGCCATCGGTCAGCGCCCGATCGATCTTCACCTAAAAGCGCTGGAGCAAATGGGGGCGCAGATCACCATCCATGCCGGATATGTCCATGCCCAAGCTCCTGAGGGTCTGAAAGGCGCTCATATCATTTTTGATAAAATCACCGTTACCGGAACGGCGAATATCGTTATGGCGGCCGCTTTAGCGCACGGAAAAACCATCCTTGTCAACTGTGCAAAAGAGCCGGAAGTCGTTCAACTGTGCGAAATCCTCCGCAACAGCGGTATCGACATCACCGGAATCGGAACTTCTGAACTCGTCATTATCGGCACCGGAGGAAAAACAATCGACATGGTCGATTTCGAAGTGATCCCGGACCGTATCGAAGCGGGAACCTATCTGTGTGCCGGTGCGATTACCAACTCTACCATTACGCTGGAGCGTGTTCGCCCTGACCACCTTGATGCCGTTACGGCAAAACTCGAGCAAATGGGGTGCCGTATCGAGAGCACTGAAAACACTATGACGATCCATCCCGCAGCAGAACTCAAACACGTCGATATTATTACACAAGAGTATCCGGCATTCCCGACCGATATGCAAGCGCAGTTTTTAGCATTGGCAACCCTTGCCAAAGGGGCGAGCACGATCGATGAACGTTTGTTTGAAAACCGTTTTATGCACGTGAGCGAGTTACAGCGCTTAGGTGCGGATATCAAACTCAGCGGCCACGTAGCGACCGTTGTCGGACCGTGCGAGCTTTACGGAGCCGATGTCATGGCAACCGACCTGCGCGCATCAAGTGCATTGGTTCTTGCCGCTATGGCGGCTGAGGGGACAACCAATGTCCACCGCATTTACCATCTTGATCGCGGTTACGAAAACCTCGAATTGAAACTTCAAGCCTTGGGTGCTAAAATCGAGCGCTTAAAAGAGTAAGGGGTTATTCCCCGCATCGATAACTAAAATTCGTAATGTAGTATTCACATTTATTTTTTGAACGAATTCGGAATATTTTTTTGAGTAACTTTTTCATACCCTACTGCATGCAAAAAGTATTCCTAATTTATGTAGTTTCATCTAAAATTATAAAGAAAATAGCGCGGTTTACTGTGCGTGAGCACTCTGCTGAAGAGAACTCAGCGTTAGCGTAGCCATGTGGGGCTTTTGCTCCACATGCGTTCTAAAAGATTTTTAGAGATCGCCTTCGATCACTTTTTTGAAGGTGTTATAGTAGATATTTTGCATCTCCGGAAGTCTCATCGTCACATCGTTCACGGTGAAAGTATCACCGCCGATAGTTCCGATTTTTTGGCAGGCCATTGAGCCGACCATCGCTTCAAATGCCCCGCAGTTTTCCGGAGCCACTTCGATGATTGCACGAGACATACTCTCTGCGAAAATGTCACGAACATCGTCAACCGCGATAGAGACATTTACCCCTTTATCGCTCACACATGCCATTTTGGCTAACGCTATCGCCGCTCCTCCGGAACTACAGTCTTTAGCAGACGCCAATAGCCCTTTTTTGTTTGCTTCGATAACGAGATTCCATAATGCACGCTCTTTATCGTAATTGATCGCAGGGATTGTCCCCGCCACGACATTGTAAAGCTCTTTCATATAGAGTGATCCGCCGAACTCCGATCGGTTTTCACCGACAAGGTACAAGACGTTTCCGTTTTTCTGAAAAGCGGACATCAATACTTTGTGTTGATCTTCATTGACACCGACCATCGCGATTGAAGGGGTCGGGAAAACCGATTTGCCGTTGGTTTCATTATATAGCGATACGTTTCCGCCGATAACCGGTGTGTTCAGTTCGGCGCAGGCCTCTTTAATCCCCAGACATCCTTGGCCGAACTGCCACATCACTTCCGGGTTTTCAGGGTTACCGTAGTTAAGACAGTCGGTAATCGCTTTGGGTGTCGCACCGCTCATCGCGACATTGCGACCGCTCTCGATTACCGCTGCCGCCGCTCCGGCTTTCGGGTCGATATAGCAGTAACGGACGTTACAATCGGCACTCATCGCCAACGCTACGCCGTTCTCTTTGATACGGATAACCGAAGCATCAAGTTCGCCCCCTTTTTTAACCGTATTGGTTTGCACCATCGAATCGTATTGCTGATAAATCCACCCTTTATCGACTACCTCCATGGATGAAATCAGTTTTTCAAACGCTTTTTGGTTATCGACCGCTTCAAAATCGTTCAATGTTACATTGGCGATCTCATCAAGATAGGCAGGACGGCTCATAGGACGATCCAATACCGGAGCCTCTTCGCTCACCGGGTCAACCGGTACTTCAGCACACTTCTCGCCGTGCCAGAAAAGCTCCATGTTACCGGTTGCCGTTACTTCACCGATGACGGCACAATCAAGATCCCATTTTTCGAAAATATCGATAATGGCTTGTTCTGAGCCCTTTTTTGCACAAATTAGCATACGTTCTTGCGATTCGGAAAGCATAAACTCATACGGCATCATCCCCTCTTCACGGGCAGGGACCTTATCCAGATGCATGATCATCCCGCTGCCTGATCGTCCCGCCATCTCAAATGAGCTCGACGTTAGTCCCGCAGCACCCATATCCTGAATCCCGACGACATAATCGGTTTTAAACAGTTCCAAACACGCTTCCAAAAGAAGCTTTTCGGTAAACGGGTCGCCCACTTGCACCGTCGGGCGAAGCCCTTTAGATGCTTCGGTAAAACTGTCCGAACTCATGACTGCACCGCCGAGACCGTCGCGTCCCGTTTTACTTCCGACATAGATGACCGGATTACCGATCCCCTCCGCTTTTCCGTAAAAAATCTCGTTACTTTTCGCAAGCCCTAGGGTAAATGCATTAACGAGGATATTTCCGTTATAGCACTCATCGAAACTCGTCTCACCGCCAATGGTCGGAACTCCCATACAGTTACCGTATCCGCCGATACCCGATACGACACCGCGTACCAAATAACGCTGATGGGCACTGATATCGTCTTGATTCAACACGTTTCCGAAACGGAGTGCATTGAGGTTGGCGATCGGGCGTGCACCCATGGTAAATACGTCACGCATGATCCCCCCGACACCCGTTGCCGCACCTTGATACGGCTCGATAAAACTCGGATGGTTATGGCTCTCCATTTTGAAAACCGCCGCATATCCGCCGCCGATATCGATAACACCCGCATTTTCGCCCGGACCTTGAATAACCCACGGTGCTTTCGTCGGAAAACCGCTCAAATGTTTTTTAGACGATTTATAGCTGCAGTGTTCACTCCACATTGCCGAAAAAATTCCGATCTCAACGAGATTTGGTTCACGTCCGAGGATTTTTTTGATGTGATCATAATCTCCGAGTGAAAGTTTATGCTGTTTTAGAACTTTTTCGATATCTGGAAGGGGAGTGCTCACGGCAAATTCCTTAAAATAGTAATAGTACCGCGATTATAGCAAAGGGGAATATTCATCCATCTTAAAGCAGTGTTATTTAAACCCGAAATCTTTTTCACTGCGGATATTTTTTTTAAGTGAAAAGATATCCGTATAAGAAATTGCACTTACTTCATAGCTCTTTCTTCCGCCGGGGAGATGAACGCTGAATTCATCCCCCTCCTCTTTCCCCAACATCGCACGAGCCAACGGAGAATGGACTGATATCAAAGCATTTTCAGGTTCGCTTTCCAATGTTCCGCAGATCGTATACGAAAACTCTTCATCGCTGTTTATATCCGTAATCGTAATCGTCGCTCCGAAATGGGCACGGGAATGGTCCAAAACAGAGGGATCGATAATTTGCGCTTTTTCAATCATAGAGTTCAGATAAAAAAGGCGTTTATCGATATGGCGCAATTTCTCTTTTGCCGCATGGTACTCGGCATTTTCGCTCCGATCCCCCAGCTCTGCCGCACGCTGTTTTTCCTGATTGACACGGGGTTTTTCGACATCTTTGAGGTATTTGAACTCACGTAAAAGTTCATCATACCCTCTAGGACTCATCGGCTCGTTTTGGCTCATTCTTGTTTATCCGTCAAATATATTTAATTTAGGAAAATATACCGTATACATACTTGGTTTTACGGCAACTTCAAATCGCAACACGTTTGCAACGCTAACATGAGATAATTCTTTTATAAATTTAAATCCCGAATAATACATATTGATAATAGATTAAGAAGATATATACCCTATGCAGAATATTAAAAATGACCTATATGCTCTTGTCGATGAAATTATCATCGAACTTAAAAAGAGTGACATACCTCCCATCCCCGAAAATTTTCGATTTTATTTTGACAAACTGTTAGAGTCTAAAAACGATGATTTACGTCAAAAAATCGTCTCAATCAGTTCCCGTTTTGATGAAAAGCTCCACAATGGTTTTGAATATGAGCGATCGCTGAATCAGGGGACAAAAGCTGTCAAATTGATCTTGAAACAAGGCTCTAACGTCTATAAAAATACGGCTCTGTTAAAAAAAATACTACAGACTAAAAAAGATTCCGTAAATGCGAATACAAACCCTGAAACGATACGGGAGGTCACCTCTTCGGTTGAACAGGTGTTGGACCGATTCTTGATATCGCTGGAAAAACAGTCCACCGTCATTAAAGAGTTATACGGAACCGTTGCCAATTCTATCAAAAATGCAAAGCATTCAAGTATATACAATGCGAGTTTGGGGGTTTTCAACAAAACCTACTTTATAACCCTACTTGCCAAAGAACGCGAATCGTGTATCAGTTCTTCGTATGAGAGTTCATTAGTCTCCCTCTCTTTGTCCACAAAAATGATAGTGTTGGAGAATAAAAAAACACATGCCCAACTTATACGCGATATGGCGGAAATACTCACCAATGCCCTGCGCCGAAGCGACTCGATAGCCTATTACGGAGACGGGATATTTTTAATATTATTACGTCATACAAATGACGAGCTGGCGGAAATTGCGGCCGAACGCTTCCATCGCCTCATCTCCGAATCTATTTTTCTTGAAACAGAAACGAATTCAAAAAATCAATATATCTTAATGGGAATTGTACAGCTGGAATCGTGCTTAAGTGAGGAAGAGATCATAGAACAATCGGTTGAAGCGATGCACTCATCGGCTTCGACCGATGCGTAGGATTGGCATTTTATACCCGATAAAACACCTGCATGCATTCTATCGGCTAAAATAATTACGCCGCAAATCCGAGAATATAATAGGTCGGTTTTCCATCCACTTTTTGAAGATTCACTTTATATTTATCCGCGAAATGGTTGATTTTCTCCATTGCGTCACTTGAGCTGATCTCACTTGTCGCATCAATCTTGATTTTAAAATAGTCGTTACTGTTTGACATTGCCACATACGATTCATCTGTCTTAAGCGCTTCGTGCAGATCCAAAATGTGTTTGATAATTTTTTCATACCCTGCCGTATTGTCCTCGATTCGGCTGAGTTGGAGGCTTAACGCTTCATTAGGGGTATATCCGAGCTGATTGAGAATCGCTTCATGTGTCATAGTCAATGTTCCTTTGTAAAAATAAAGAGGTTATTCTATCATAGAAGTTTTTATTGACTATAATATCCGCATGAAATCACTCCTAATTCGTCTTACCCACGGTCTTTATGACCAAGATATCGCAGCTGAAGAGCGTGAAAACGTCAATCAATGGTTTGCCATGAAGATCCTGGTCCTTGAAGAAAACAAATATCAGTTCGCGTCCCAGTACCGGGCCGGTATTGTTTCACTCGCGTCTGAGAGCGGAGCGTATCTGCAGACCTTAGGAGAGAGTATCCGAGACCACTTTATCGAGACCAACAACCTCATGGGTGCGAAAAGCGGCGATCTCGTCATCGCGCAGCGTCTTTTGGGACGCCGCGGCGGACCGCAAGCGAAAGTCGTCGTCATTGCAGGACGAAGCGAAACCTATAGTGTTGCCGTCGTATCCATGAAAAACGGTCATTTAGGCCTCTACGATATCCGCACCGATCACCCCGCAGGTTTTGCTCTCAATGATCTTCCCGAAACAGCCGAAGGCTCACTCTATCAGATCAATAACCAAAGCGGAACGATCGCCGCCTACCTCGGGAACCTTAGCGATCCGAAAGTGGATGAAAAAATCGTCCTCGCCCTCTACAACAAACACGATGCGTTTGAAGATGACGTGTTAGCCATGGCACGGGAATTTCCCAAAGAGGTCGATGCCTCGCTGTATCCCCACCGCCGTGATCTTCGCCACTTGCCGTTTTGTACCATCGACCCCGTCACCGCCAAAGATTTCGATGACGCGATCTGCTACATTCCCGAAACCTCTACCCTCTACGTCGCCATCGCCGATGTCAGCGAATACGTCCACCCTTTCGGAGCGATCGATGCCGAGGCGATTTACCGCAGCTTCTCGATCTATCTCCCCCACCGCTCGATCCCGATGCTCCCGCGAGAACTGAGCGAAACCCTCTGTTCGCTTCAGCCTCTCGTCGATCGTCTCGCCTATACGTTTGAGATGCACATTGATCCCGTAACTTACGAGATGGATTCCCATACTCTTTATGAGTCGATTATCCACTCTCACCGACGGTTCAGCTACGAAGAGATCGATGCCTTTTTCGAAGGGAATCTGGAAGCCAAAACTGAAAAAGAGGCAAAGGTATTAGCCTATATTCCACTTCTCAACACTCTTACCGAAAAACTCCGTGCCGAGCGGATGAAAAAAGGGTACAACTTCCGCTCCAGCGAACTGGAGATGCGAATCGATGAAGAGCAAAACATCGTTTCTACTGAATTTGCCGTCGAGACCCCATCTCATGCCCTCATCGAGGATTGTATGCTCCTCGCCAACAAAGCGGCGGCATCGATGTATGAGAGAGGTGTGTTTCGTATCCACGAATCCCCATCACCGATGAAACTCCAAAGCCTCTATACCGAGTTGGCATCGATCGGTATTTTCGTCGAGTCGCAAGGTTCGATCAAAGAGACGATCACCGCGATACAAGCCGAAGCGGAACGGCGCGAGCTTATCAGCGAAGTCGATACCCTCATCATCCGTGCCCAGATGCAGGCACGCTACGCACCGTACAATATGGGGCACTTCGGGCTAGGATTTGATCGCTACACCCATTTTACCTCTCCGATCCGCCGATACAGCGACCTGATTGTCCATCGCCTCCTTAAAGCGATTGCGGCACATGATACCGAGGAGGGTTCCTACGTATTGCGAAACATCGAGTCTCTTTGTACCTCCATCAGTGAAAAAGAGCGTGAAGCAAGCGACATCGAAATCCGCTTCCATGAGCGCAAATTTGCCCGCTGGGCGGCCACCGTGATCGGTCAAGAGTTCAAAGCCCGCATCATGCGTGCCGAAGAACCGGTCATGGCAGAGATCCACGACACCATCACAGGAGCCAAAGTGGCCATCACGTCACAGTTTGGACTGATGCTCTTTGATGACATCATCATTAAAATCGAAAGCTCCAATCTCGCCACCGCGAAAATTACCGCCTCGTTCGTACGCCGAATTGAAAAAGATGACGTACCGCCCGTAAGTGAACATGCAGGAAAATTGTATGAATAGACAAGAACTCGACCGCCATCTCCAAAACAACAGCGCGCCGCGTGCCATGGCACTTTTCGGAGAGAGCCACTTTCTCATCGACCGCTATGCACACGGACTTGCGCAGATCGAGGGGGCATCGGTTCTAAGCCTCTATCATGACGAATACGATTTCAATACCGCTAAAGCGCACCTTTCGCAAGGGTCTCTCTTCGGCGACCAAAACCTCCTGATCGTCAAACACGAGAAAAAAATTCCCAAAGTGGAGCTCGACACCCTCGTCGAACTGGTCGGCAAAAACAGTGACAATACCTTCGTCTACTGCTACTACGGCGAAGATGTCAAAGGGGCCGACAGTGCGTTCAAAGGCACTCATACGGGATCGGTTCGGTTTTTTCACCCCTTTGCCAATGAAGCACGTTCTATTGTGACTCAAGAAGCCCAAGCCATCGGGGTACAGCTTGACAATCAAGCGGCATTTCATCTCCTCGATATCCATAACAACGATCTCGCCCTCGCCTGCAACGAACTTTCAAAACTCTCCATTTTGGGCAAACCGATCGGGATGAAAGAGATCGACGAACACGTTTTCGGGCTGAGCGAAATCAAACTGGATCATTTTATCGCCCGTGTCATCGAAAAAAAAGAGTTCCTCCCCTCCCTTCGTCATCTGCTTGAATCGGGAGAAAACGAGATACAACTCCTCACCGCCATCAGCGGATTTTTGACACAGTTGTATCTCTTTAACAGTGCCATCAAAATTCACGGTGTTGCCGATTCGGCTCTCGTGTTGGGATACAAACTTCCGGGATTCGTCGAAAAAGAGCGTGCCGCCCTCTCTATCAAAATCTCGCCAGAGGGGTACAAACGGGGGATTAATCTCCTCCTCGATACCGAGCTAAAGATGAAATCGACAGGCTCGCCGGATCAAGAGTCATTGCTTTTGTCCGCACTGCTTAAACTGCAAAGTGTTCTATAACCACACCTTCTAAATTCGTCATTCCCAACTTGATTGGGAATCCATCAAACCGCTACACTCTAAATCTAATATTTTTTGTTTATAATGACGTTGAAAAATATTTTGATTATGGATTATATATGAGAATAAAGCTATTTTTATTAGGTTGTTTAGTCGCTATTTCTACATCATCTTGGGCGACAGATGAGGGAGAGTTTCGGGGAGAGACGAAAGCAAAAATTGAGATTTTACAGAAGCAAAATGACCAAATAAACAGCAAAATAAACTCACTTGAAAAAGATATACGAGACGAGTATAAAACTGTCACAGATCGTCAAAATGAGCGAATTGAGGATATTGAAAGTCACTTTAATATTTTTCTGACTATTTTAGGAATTTTAGCGGCTTTAGCAAGTTATATGACTTTTAAACGATCAAAAGAAATGGCGTTAAGTGAAGTAAAAGAATGGCTAGAAAAAAATGGTGCTTCTATTAAAACTGAAATGACTAAATTTGAAACCGAATTGGAAACATTTAAAAAACAGGCAAAAGAAGCTACGGATCAACATAATCATTATCTCACTCAATCAAAAGAAAAAATTGATGAAATACAAAAAAGCATGCTTCAAGAAGACATGAGTACAAGTCAAAAAAATGCATTAATACCAGACAATAGTTCACTTGATCAAGCAATTAACCATATTCTTTCAAAGCCTCAAAATATATATAATTTTGATGACTGGAACACACTTGCATTTCATTCGTATCAACAAAACAAATATGAAGATGCGCTTTACTATTGGAGAAAAGTTATTGAAACGAATAACACTCCACCTGAAGCCAAAGTACAAACACTCTTTAATATTGCAATAACACTTAAAATATTAAATCGCAACGAAGAAGAAATCACAACTTATACTGATCTAATTACATTATTTAAACAGACGAATAATCCAATAATTAAAGAACAAGTTGCAAAAGCGTTATTCAATCTAGGTGTAAGACTTGGTCAACTAAATAAAATTGAGCAAGAAATAGAAACTTACGATCAATTATTTCAAGAATACTCAAATGAAGAAAATAGTGTATATCAAGAATTGATTATCAAAGCATTAATAAATAAAGCTGTAAGACTTGGTCAATTAAATAGACATGAAGAAGAAGTAGCTATTTATAATGATTTTTTAGAAAAATATTCTAATGACCCTAATGATGTTATGCAAATAAATGTGGCGAAGATATTAGTGCTTAAAGGCATTCATCTGAGTAATCTCGAACAATATAGTGAAGCCATTAAAGTGTACGATGAATTATTACAAAAACACTATAAAGCTGACAACGAATCCATACAGATACAAATAGTTAATGCACTACTCAAGAAAGGAAATTGTTTACAAAAATTGAATAAATATGATGAAGCAATATCCCTTTATGATGATTTAATTCAAAAATTTGATATTGAAAAAAATGATATTATTAGAGAAAAGGTTGTAGATGCTTTTTTTCAAAAAGGGTTGGTATTTGGAAAATTAAAATCATATCAAAATGCTATAGATGCTTATAAAAATGCTATTAAACTCCAACCAAAGAATCTTACTGCATATACGAATTTACTAGAAATTCAATTAATATTTTTTGGCAAACTTGACCTTAATACAGTTGAAGAGCTACATGAACTTTGCGAAAATGAAAAAGAAACGTTGCTTAAATTCAATATGCTTAAAATCATTCAAAACTCTTTAGAGAAAGAACAATTTAATGAAATTTCTACACTCAGAGAAGAATTTAGTAGCACTAATTTCGGAGGATGGGGATGGGAAGAATTAGATAATTGGGCGAATAGTCTCGACGATACAGATGTACGTGAACGTGTTATTGCAACAATCGAACAATTTAAAAATTGGTAAGTGGATTCCCGATCAAGTCGGGAATGACGATTATGCCACTGCTTCACTCCATCGAGCCACTTCTACCGTCACATGTTTTTGACGAGCCGTTTCGACAATATTTTCCAATTTCACAGCGGTGTTGTCTGAGAGCCATTCTTCGCCACATTGAGAACAAACCGTGGCAGGAACGTCACGAACAACCACAACGCCGAAACCGAGATCAACCGTAAAGGTACTCACGCCATTGACAATAGAACCTTTGCATAACGGGCAAGTTTTCATCGTTTTATCCTTGTAGTAAAGTTATTCTCAAATTCATCAGGACTCGGTCTGTATGCAGTGATAATATAACAATCCTCACCCTCCATCGCCATAACGATATGAAGAGGTATAGGCTCTGAATACAAAACCAAAAAGCTTGGAAACGGGTAGTCTTCGGGATAAGATTCTATAACCTCACCCTTGTATCCACATTCCATTACTTCGTTACGGGTAATTGAGCGTTCCAACATCCGTTCAAGCGCATGTTTTCGCCAAATAAACTGAGTGATTGCGCGCATAAATTCTCACGATCATAATTGAGCTTTGGGATATTATACTACAAGAATCATGAAACTAAATGAAACTTAAATTAAGCAAAATTTTAGTATAATCCGCGCGTTCCTTGCTCTTTGCAACACGACTGTCGTGCTGTATTAACACCATAAGGGGCGAACACCATAAGGAGACATACGCTATGAGACATTACGAAAACCTAGTAATCGTAAAACCTACTCTTACAGAAGAAGAGATTAAAAACACCATCGCTCTCGTTGAAGAAGTGATCACTGCAAACGGCGGTGAGATCGTTGCTCGCGACGCAATGGGAATGAAAAAATTAGCTTACCCGATCGAGAAAAACGCTCGCGGTTATTTCTACGTTATGTATTACAAATCTGCACCTGCTGCGATTGCTGAAATCGAACGTCGTTTTCGTATCAACGAAGAGATTTTACGTTTCGTAACAATGAAATACGATTCAAAACGTGAAATTGCAGCATGGAACGGTATGGTTGAAAAAACCAAAAAACCTGCTCCGACTGCTGCTGTTGCTGAGAAAAAAGAAGAAGCAGCTTCTTAACCCTTTTAAGGAAAACCTATGTATAACAAAGTCATTTTGGTTGGAAATCTTACCCGAGATATCGAGCTTCGCTATTCACAAAACGGTTCGGCAATCGCCAAAACCGCTATTGCAACCAGCCGTAAGTTTACGGTAAACGGCGAGAAAAAAGAGGAGACATGTTTTGTCGACATCACTTTTTTCGGCCGCTCGGGTGAAGTAGCCAACCAATACCTTCGCAAGGGTTCTAAAATCCTAGTCGAGGGGAGACTCTCGTTTGAACAATGGGTTGACCAGACAAACGGCCAAAAGCGCTCTAAACACTCCGTTATCGTCGAAACGATGCAAATGCTCGATTCACGCGGCGAGGGTGGTTCTCAGGGCGGTTATAACGAATACAGCGATGCGGGAAATAGCGGCTATGATGCACCTGCACCAAAAGCGGCTTACACTCCTCCACCGTCGTATTCTAAACCCGCGCCGGTAAGAATGCCGGAAAACAATCTCCCGGAGATTGATATTAACGAAGACGAAATTCCGTTTTAGAATAAGCACAAGGATAGAACCATGTCAGAAAAAAGAAAATACAAAAAACGTTATTGCAAATACTGCGAGCAAAAAGTTGATTTCATTGACTACAAAGATGTAGCTTCATTGAAATATTCACTCTCTGAGCGTTTCAAAATCATGCCTCGTCGTCTTACAGGTAACTGTAAACGTCACCAAGATATGGTTACAATCGCTATCAAACAATCACGCGCAGCTGCGTTGATCCCATACACCGTATCACGCAAAGTGATCGCCGGCGCTTCTTTCGAAGGTTAAGCCATCCGTGTCGGCACTTTGCCGACACACTTTCTACTCACTCTTCCCTCAGAAAATTTACGCCTGTTTTATTAATCCATCCAACGTCTCGGATCATATCCGTCTGTAGGCCGCACAACTGCCGCTTTTTCCAATCTTTTAATCATAGTAATAACATCACTTCCATCAACAAAACTTTGCTCCACAGAGCCGTTATCGTGATGAACAAACCCATGCCGCTCATAAAAAGATATTGCGGGAGAATCTTCTACAACACTCACGCTTATATTCTCATAGAGTGCCCCTGCTTCAATAAACAGCTGCTCAATCATCTGTGAGCCTATCCCATGCCCTCGAAACTCAGGAAGCACTGCAATGTTTAAGACAGGGGTATTATCGTCGATATAGCCGTTAGAGCCGTGATCGGAATTTAAACGGCGAATCCAAACGGCACCTGCAAGCTGATTATCGACAAAGGCATATAAACCTAAGTCTTTGCTGGTAAAGCCGTAGAACTCTTCGTAGATAGCAAGTTTAGGAATATCAGAGAGTGATTTATTGACTACGTCCAAACGCATCGCATAATGGAGCATATCGGTAAGTATTTTTTGTTCGGATGATCGTAAGAAGTAAAGTGTCGGTTTCATAAGAGAAAGTATACAGCAGCAATGCTAAGAGGTTGATTTTGAATGTTCGTAAAGGTTACTTGATTGATTAGGTAAAGGGGATTAAATAAATAAGAAGAGAAATCTGAGAGCCAGGCGGCGACCTACGTTTCCACACCTGAAAGATGCAGTATTATGAGCGATGAGGGTCTTAGCTTCCGGGTTCGGAATGGGACCGGGCGTTTCCCCCTCTCTATAGCCACCTGAGCACTCAGAAGGAAGGACACCGAAGTGTCATTGCTTCTGAGAGCGTTTGTTAGATGTATTCTTATTGTTAAGTCGTCAGACACGTAACTGCATGCACATTCCACACTTATGCTTAATAAGGCGGTGAGCATAGATAAAGACGAACGTTCTATTAGTACCAGTCAGCTGAAAGCATTACTGCTCTTACACACCTGGCCTATTAACCTTGTAGTCTTCAAGGGAACTTCAGGGAGAGTTCATCTTGGAGTTGGCTTCCCGCTTA